>Ga0209629_10000196_pt1 | contig 30254 bp, 21 predicted proteins | sample TergutCu122P5_FD_187286 | JGI IMG/M metagenome (GOLD analysis project Ga0209629, IMG submission 187286) | Cubitermes ugandensis P5 segment gut microbial communities from Kakamega Forest, Kenya - Cu122 P5 (SPAdes) (version 2) | ecosystem: Host-associated > Arthropoda: Insects > Digestive system...
CAACTGTATTGATTCCCATCGTTAATATTTCTTTGGCATGTTTTTCCACGCTTCTTGTCGGCGTACATAAAATTGCTACCTGAACATCTTTCAGTTTTTGGATAGAATCTACTATTTCACAATGCGCTATTTCTGCCGGTTTATCTCCGGGATTTCTCCGAACGATACCCGCAACTTCAAAGTCGGGAGACGACTCTATCGCTTCCAACACATATTTCCCGATATTACCGTAACCGATAATCGCTGCTCTTATTTTTTTCATTTTCATTTTATGTTATTGCTGTTAATTAAGTAGGTCTGCGGCTTTATCGCTGCTTTCCCTTTTAAGAACCATACGTGCGACTTTCACCGCATACGGTTCAAATGATTACTAAATTTATCTCTCACAAATATAAACCGCCAGATGCCGGCTGCAGTTGTCTCCCCTCACGGAATAACACGTTCATACTCAATTCACTGAACTATTGTTTATACGACTTCTTGTCGCACTAATTGCGACAAAGGTAAGAATTTTCTTATTATTTTATTATCTGTTTTACAAAGAATGATTGAGAAAGTACGACATAAAATTGCAGGAAGCGGTAAATAAGAAAAAAACACACTACCTTTGCCCGTCAATAAAATTATGACTTGTGAAACATATAATTTTTATCCTGTTGTTTGTATGCGTATTTACCGGCTTGAAGGCGCAGGAAAAAAACTGTACCCTGAGCGGTAACATACGCGATGCCGCTACCGGCGAAGACCTTATCGGAGCTTCTATCACGGAAACCGGCTCGCAACGCGGAACGACTACTAATCCTTACGGTTATTACTCTTTGAGCTTGCTGAAAGGAAAACATTCTTTGATTATTTCTTACTTGGGCTATCATCCAAAAGATACTGTGATAAACCTTATATCGGATGTAAGATTAAATATTACCCTTAGTAGCGAAACGAAAGAATTGTCCGAAGTGGTCGTTTCGGCAGAAAGACGCAATGCCAACGTAACAAAATCAGAGATGAGCGTGGAGAAGATTTCCGCTAAAACCATCAAAGCGGCGCCTGCGCTGTTGGGCGAAGTGGATGTCTTGAAAGTTATCCAACTGCTGCCCGGAGTACAATCCACTTCGGAAGGCTCGTCAGGCTTTAGCGTGCGGGGCGGCGGCTACGACCAAAATCTTATCTTATTGGATGATGCGAGCGTGTATAACGCATCCCATCTGATGGGCTTCTTTTCGGTATTTAATAATGATGCAATCAAAGACGTAACGCTTTACAAAGGCGATATTCCAGCTTCCTTTGGCGGGCGGCTTGCTTCGCTCTTAGACATCCGGACAAAAGACGGAAACAGCCAACATTACGGCGTAACCGGAGGCATTGGACTGATTTCCAGCCGCCTTACCGCTGAAGGTCCTTTGGGTGATAAGGCTTCGGCAATCGTGTCATTCCGGCGAACCTACGCAGACGCTTTTCTTGTGTTTGCTAATGATGCAAATCAACGCAAGTCGTCTCTTTATTTTTATGATATGAATGCGAAAGTAAATTACCGCATGGATAATAATAACCGTGTTTATTTAGCCGCTTACTTGGGACGCGACAACTTCGGCTTCAGCGATCTGGCAAAAATGAACTTTGGCAATAAGACGCTGACAGCTCGGTGGAACCATATTTTTACGCCTAAACTGTTCTCTAATTTCACGTTGATTGGCAGTTGGTATGACTATTATCTGAGAAGTCAGATTAGCGAGCAACTCGGACAGGAATTAAAATCTGGCTTGGATGATTACGGTTTGAAAGCCGACTTCAATTATATTCCCAATACGGTTCACAATATAAAATTCGGCTACAACTTCACCTATCACACTTTTCGCCCCGGAGACGGAGGCGGTGTCGGAGCTAATTCTATTTTCGGGCGCGTTTCGTTTCCCAAGCAATACGCTATGGAAAATACGATGTATATATCGAATGAAACCAATCTTAATAATAAATTCAAGTTCAAGTACGGGCTTCGTTACACCGGTTTTGAGAATATGAATAAAGGTAAAATCACGCATCATCAGCAACAGTTAGAACCCCGGACAGGCTTAACATTTATTATTAACGACGAACAGTCGGTAAAGGCAAGTTATTCCCGAACAGATCAATTCATACAATTGGCTTCCAATTCGACTGCCGGTTCGCCGCTCGACCTCTGGTTTCCGGCTTCTGCAAATGTGAGACCGCAACTGTGCGATCAGTTTGCCGCAGGCTGGTTCCGGAATTTTGCTTCCGACCAATACGAGTTTTCTGCCGAAGTTTACTACAAGAATCTGAAGAATGTAGTTGATTTCAAAGACCATGCGCAATTGATGCTGAACGATAGCCTTGAACAGGAATTGCGATTCGGTCGCGGTTATGCTTATGGATTGGAACTTATGCTTCGCAAAACGGCAGGCGCATTCAACGGATGGGTAAGCTATTCGCTTTCAAAAAGTATGCGGCAGGTGAACGACATCAATCAAGGCAACTGGTATCGCTCGCCTTACGATAAGCCGGTTAATATTTCAGCGCTCATTTCGTATGATTTGTCGTCCAAATGGTCGCTGGGAGCTTCCTGGGTTTATGGCAGCGGAACGCCGGTTACCTATCCTACCGGTCGCTTTCAAATAGAAGGAAACTATGTACCCATTTATTCCGGCAGAAACGAATACCGTTATCCGGCTTATCACCGGCTCGACCTTTCGGCTACATGGAGATTATCTCCTCCGAGCAAGCGCTTCAAAAGCGAGTTGAACTTTTCGCTATACAATGCCTACGGACGCAAGAATGTCTGGACGATACTTTTCCGTCAGGAACCGAATAATCCCGACGAAATGTATGCCGATAAGATATATTTATTCAGATTTATACCTTCCATTACATGGAATTTCAGTTTTTAAGACAATGAATGCAAAAACTTTATATCACAGCCGCATTACCCCTAAATCCCCTGAAGGGGACTTTTTCTCCCCCTTTAGGGGGCGGGGGGTAAATGACGGAATGCCTTTTTTCCATTATATCTTTATAGCAGGATGTATTTCTTTACTCGGTCTTTTCTCCTGCGAAGAAAGAGTAAACATCAATACCCAAGCATCTCCTCCCCGTTTGGTTATTTATGGTTATATCACAACCGATACGACTCAACAGGCTATCAGCATCACCCGTTCGACAGGCTATTTTGTTACTACTAAACCTGAAGGAATTTCAAATGCCAAGGTCAGCATCAGTTGCGATAGCCAAGTTTTTGTATTAAAAGAATCGTCCGACGAACAGGGAGTTTATCTTACATCAGCAGATGTTTACGGCATACCGGGAAAAACTTATACGCTTCATGTCGCTGTTGATTTCAATGGAGACGGAAATACGGAGAAATATGAAGCGGCTTCTTATTTGCCTTTCCCAGCCACGCTTGATTCGGCTGCCGTTGTTCCCTCGCCTGCTTTGAACGATCACCTTCAAGCGCTTGTGTGGGGAAATCTTCCGGAGGAAAGCAGCGGTTATTTTAGTTTTCATCTTTTCCGCAACGGCAAAGCGCTGAACGATTCATTAAGAGGTTTTCAGATTGTTCAGGACGATTATATCAATACAAAGGCAATTACAGCCCTTCCTGTATTTTTGTTAGACCAGAAAGATGAAGAAGATAAATTGTCTCAGGGAGATACGGTGACGGTGCAGGTTGAAAGTATCACATCCGAATACGCTACATTTATTGATAATGCCCGTACGGAATTGCGCGGTCCCATTCCTCTTTTCGGAGGTCCTCCTGCTAACATTAAAACCAATATCCAATGCTTGGACGCCAATTCAAAAACAGGCGTATCCGGCTTTTTTACCGCCTATTCCAAGCGAAAGGTTTCGACTGTAATGAAATGAAAGAAAACAATGGGTTAAAAATTTGCAAGTATGGAAATAAGAATTTACTTTTGTATCAAAATATTCAATTAAATAAGTACAAATTATGAAAACAAAAATCTTCATTACAATAAGTTGCTTGATTTTAGCCGGTTTTGTTTTCGGACAAAATAAACAACCAAGCAAAGCGGAAATTAAAGCTGCAAAAGTTGAAAGCAAAATCCGGTCGGGTGTTTATGAAATAACAGTCAACAGGGTTAATCCGATGAGCGGCATGTCGCGGTATCTCACCTCCACCTATTCGGTTCGTATTTCAGGAGATTCCGCTTATGTTTATCTTCCTTATTTCGGGCGCGCCTATTCCGCTCCCATGAATGGGGAAGGCGGTATAAAGGCTTCCACGACAATGGATAATTATCAAGTGGATTACAAGAACGGGAAAAGTTATTTCATCAACTTTCAAGTAAAAGGAACGAACGATACGTACTGGCTTTCAATCTCTTTGTGGCAAAACGGAAAGGCGTCTGTCAATGTTACCTGCAACAACCTCCAACCAATCAGCTACAGGGGAGAATTGATATTGCCGGATAAGTAAATCAAAGTTAATTGTTTCTAAGTACATCGTAAAAATTAGTTTATATTAAAGTGAGAAAAATTAATGAAAACAAAAATTTTAATAATTGCATTTTTCACACAAACCATATTTATTGGTTGTGTTCGTTTTACTAAGAGCGAAAGCACCGTAACGAAAGGCTTTGCTTATGAAAATGTGGAGGAAGGTTGGGAGTTCAAAAACAACGAATGGTATTATTATGGCGAAAAGATAAACCTGTCCCCTGTCATTTATACCTCTATCGAAACGATAGATTCGACTTGTGTTGTTAATCTATCAAAGAAAAGTTATAAAACAAGACTCCATACCCAATCAACCGGTTTTTATGAAACCTCAGAACCCAACTGGAAATGGGATGATACAGGATGGAACTGTAACGGAATTCATGTAAAAAGCTTTCCTCCCTCTTTTACAAGAAAAATAACAAAAACGACTGTAAACGAGGATTTAATAAAGAGTAAAAAAACAATAACCATTGATGATAGTTATCAAGTGAAAGATCAAAAATGGGTATGGGGAATAAAGGAAAATTGTTGGTTACTCGACGGTAATATCACTAATTTGTTACCACCTTATATGATGATAAAATCTACAAAAAAAGAAATAACACAACCTTATTTTAGCATAAAGATATTCAATACAAAACAATAAATGCAGGTAATAGACAAATTAGTATTATACAAATTATGGATGCAGCGTTATGAAAAAAACAGATAACCCCCAATGAAGCAAAGTGATTGGGGGTTATTTGCACCTCATTTGCGGTTAATCAAACGCGGGGTTCCCAGCCTTTTTCGTAATCGCGACCCCAAAGTTTTTGAGCTTCGGGATTATTCAGAATATGACCGGTTTTTGAATCAATATTAAGCGTTTGCTTTGTCCTCCATGAAATATTTCCTAATTGAACCAGCAACGTGCTTCTTCGACCGACTTCACTTTCCGCATTGGGCGTTTTTCCGGTACGAACGCAATCGAGGAAGTCAGCTATGTGCATTTCGTCCAGATTACCGCCGGCGCTGATCGTATTGGTAGTATCTTGGCTATCGGTTTCATCTTTACTGTTTTTAATCATTTTCCCATTTTTATCATAGACCATGTAGGAATTTCCGCCCGGATTAACGACCGTTCCATTATCTCCGTAAAAAATTACGCCACGGTCGGCTCCGTCAACTTTAAATCTGTTGCAACTGCGGCTTTCCCATAAAATCATTTTATTTTCCGGAAATTCGATTGAAATCGTTTGCGTATCCGGAGTTTCCCAATCATCTTTGAAAGCGTAGCGTCCGCCCATCGAAGATATGCGAGTTGGAAATTCTACTCCTAACCCCCAACGAGCGACATCTACCTCGTGGGTTCCATTGTTGAGCGCTTCGCCGGTTCCCCAATGCCAGCGCCAATGCCAATTGTAATGAATGAGACCCTCCTGATAAGGTTTACGCGGAGCCGGTCCTTGCCATAAATCGTAGTCGAGCCACGAAGGAACTGCCGCATCTTTCAAAGTCATCGGTCCGCGTGCATTCGTGTACCATGTTTTAGCCATATAAGCATTACCAATCATACCGCTTTTGATATCGTTAATCATTTGTATGATTCCAGTACCCGAACGGCGTTGAGATCCCATTTGCACAATCCGTTTGTATTTCCGGGCAGCTTGAACCAGCAATTCGCCTTCATGTGGATTGTGACTGATAGGCTTTTCAACATATATATGCTTTCCCATAGCGCAACCGATAATGGCAGCCGGAGCATGCCAATGATCTGGCGCAGCAATAAACAGCGCATCAACTCCCTTATCTTCCAGCGCCTTGCGGAAATCTTTCTCAGCTTTCGGGCTGCGAGTCTGAATAGCGGCAACATCTTTTACGGTTTTTGTCATAGCCCGCTCGTCCACATCGCAGATATATGCGATTTCGCAATCAGGCATTTTAGCAAATTTTTTTGCCATATCATTACCTCTGCCATTGACGCCCATTATCGCCATAACCACTTTTTTGTTGGGCGAACCCTGTGCAAATACGGTAGGCATTGCAAGTCCCGACAAGCCTATTCCGGCAATCGCCATACCTGAATTTTTAATAAAATCTCGTCTGTCCATAGTAATTTATTTTTATAGTTTTAATTAATATTTACACAATTTTCACTGTGAACTGCTCAATCATCTGTTGCCGGCGAAATGTATCCGCAACAAAAAAGGCGGTGGACAATATTTCGCCTAAAGCAGGGTCGGAAGTTACTACCGACACAATGTCCTGCTTCTCTACGAGTTTCCCCGTCTGAGGATTGATAATATGCGGCTGCTTTAAATAATTCCCCGACGTAGTCAGACACTCATTGAAAAGCGTAACCGCCGTAGCTTGCTTTTTATAAGCAGGGTCTGTTCCGACTTTCCATCCTTTCCCGTTCGGATGATTGCCGATTGCCAAAACAGAACTGTTCCCCAGATTAATCAGCGCATCCTCTACGCCATTGTCCCGCAGTATCCGAGCGACGGCGCGCAAAGCATATCCTTTCACGTAGCCGTTCAAGTCGATTTGAACGTCAGGATTTTGAAATGCAATTGTTTTTTCATCGCTGTTCAAAAGGATAGTATCCGCTCCGAAACGGAAAATATTATGCGAATGAACGGTAATATCAAAACAACCGAATGTTTTTTTATGGAAATAAATACATTCCCCGATCATCTCCGCTAATTCTGTGGAAACAGAACATGGATGATCATACGCATTTGTATTCACATAATACAATTCGCTTTCGGGGTCGAACCGGTTGGCAATTTTCTCAATCCGGAGAATCTCATCCTGAACCGTTTGGGCAATAAACTCCAACTGTTCGTGAGGTATTCCGGCGTAAAGCAGCAAATCCGCCCGCGTGTGCATTGCTTCAAACCATGCATACAAAAGGTGTTTACCTTCTTCGGATGATTTTCTTAAAAATTGCATATATTATCAATCGAATCAGCGTCCATAGAACGTATAATGCAAAAGCGAAAAGGACGACATATCCCAACGAAGTAATCAACTCGTTCGCCGGAGACTTATAATGAATGATTGCGCCCAGATTAAGCAGGCAAGCGATCAGGAAACATACCAGAAAGGTTATCGCTTCTGTTTTGCATCGTTTTTTTGAAATAACAATATCTTTCATAAATAGCGCTTTTATTTGGAGTGATTCAAATAGTTCAACTTATAAGCATCCGGAAAAGCGACTGCCTGTTCTTCTTCTATCGCCTGATGTCCCAACAGCGCCAAAGCGCTGGCATAATAGCCTTCTTCCGCAATTCGTTCCGGCTGTTTGCCGGTAATCACCGCTTCGATGTAGGCAGCTAGATTATCTGAAGTGCCGTCGCCTTTGGGTCGTTTACCAAGTAGATACTCGCCTGAATTTTTCTCTGCCGTTTCCGGCGCCCAACTGGTTCCGGCAAAAGGCATAACATCGAACAATTCGTTTTCCCAATAATTGATCATTTTCAGGAAAGCCGGAGCAGGAGGAGTTTCTTCAAAATAATACTTCCCCTTTTCGGGTTCGATAGTTCCCTTATGTCCTAATATCTGTTCTTCCAATCCGTAGAACTTATTGGAAATCACAGAGTCGAAGTTTACTTTCACGCCATCATCAAAGACATAGATGCAACTTACGTTGTCATACACTTCGCGACCGTCTTTCCAGAAAGTAATCGCTCCGTGTCCCATCACTTTATTGGGAATCTGGCGGCGCGCCCAGGTTCCCACCTGAATCTGGTGACAGGCTAATTCGGTCATTAATCCATGGGAGTAAGCCTTATACAAACGCCAGTTAATCTGACGTTCCAATTCGGGGGAAGGTACGGGTCGGCGCCAATCGTTATTACGGTACCAGAAAGTACGTATCCCCTCAATGTCGCCGAAAACGCCCGAATGCACCATTTCCATCGCTTTAATGTAGCGAGGGTCAAACAGCCGCTGTTGTCCGGTGAAGAATATTTTTCCCGAAGACAGGTGCTTTTGGTACATATTGTAACATTCTTCAATGGTATAACCGATTGTTTTTTCGCAATAAACATTCTTACCCGCATCGAAAGCATCGATAACGATGGTGTAGTGTCTGTCCAAAGGGACAGCGACCACTACGCCATCAATATCTTTATCTTCTAAAAGCTGCCGGTAATCGTTATACACTTTGGCTTTAGGCGTGATTTTCAGCGCCGCATCTATAGAAGGCTGATAGATATCGCATATTGCCTTAATTTCTACTTTGGGATTCTTGCTCAGAAAACCCATTAAAAACCGCCCCCGGTCGCCCGGGCCAATCACGCCGATACGGGCTAAAGAACCCTGTGTTTTTTGCGCTTCCGAGAAGGCGGAGAGCCACGGGCTTGTCGCCAGTAATGCCCCTCCGCCTATCATGCCGGCATGCTTAAAAAATTGTCTTCTGTCGATGTTGTTCATTTTACAATCACGGGGTTTTACTTGCTTGTACCCAAATTAAACTCCGCCATTTGGCAAGCGCTGTTATTTGCAGTATCCCAAGACATATATTGAACCTTGATATAACGGTATTGACCTCTCGGCAAAGTCATATTCGGCGTTTCCAAAGGTCCGATCGTGAGCGCAATAGTTCCTCCCATCGGTATCCAATTCGTAGGATCGACATCAGGCGTTGTACCCGGGTTGGTGTGCTTATTCACAGGACCCTGGTAATCGTTGGTTCCGGATATTGCTACCGACCACACTTTCAAACCGTTGCCGGTGTCGGTCGTGCGGTTCATGATCCGGAAATAATCGATAGAAGCGCTTGTTTTTAGATCAATTACCCAATACATCACCCCGTTTGCAGGATTGGTTGACCCATTAACGTTCTTGCCGGGTTTAGCCATAGAGAGCATGGTACGCACGTTACCGTCTATATGCGCATTCCAGGCAGGAGTACCAAGGGGGTTACCATCGGGAAAACCGTCGGTTGCCGGAGCAACAGATGTATAGGTCACATCCCATGTCGTGCGTTCATAATCCAAATTATCGTATTCGTAGGTTTTTGGATTAGAGTCCCCAGTCAGATTCGATCCTACTCGCTTGAAGCTGGAAACTACATTGAACGGTATGCCGGCTTTACATCCGGGCAGGACTGATACAGTTGTGCTATTGTCAATTTTTATGGATTGCTTTGCTCCTGTATTGTCGGTATAAGTTACGGTGGTATATTGCATGGCGGCGTTATTCCCCGGCGTCCATGTGATCTTAACATTCCCGTCCATAGCGCCGATCACCGAAACTATTGCCCGGCTCGTCAGCGAGGCTTTCCATTCATCGTCTGTGGGCGCAATAATCGTAAAATCACGGGTGGTCGTATTCCCGATCATATCCTCTGCCCTCGTTCGCATGAGTCTGTTCGTCGCAATCTGGGTGAACGTATAAGCCAGTTCATACACAGTGTAAGGAAAAGTGAAAGTAGTATCGCTATAGGTAGCCACTGTATTTTCTTTTCCATCCACCACTTCATAAACTGTAATCGTTTTCAGTTTATTTGGGGCGCTCACACGGGCATAGACGGTATAATCCGATTCGCTGCCCAATTTTGCCTCGATAGCATCGGGACTCACCTGCAATTGCTTACTGCCATCTGAACCTATTACATACCATTTATACAGAATTTCAGGCGGAAACCTCGTATAAATATCTTCTAATTTAGTGCATTTGGCAGTCAATAAAAATAGCGCAAAAATTCCGAAAATATATATTATCTTTTTCATACTTGAATCAATTCTTAATTCTTAATTCTTAATTCTTAACTCTTAACTCTTAATTTACCATCCGGGGTTCTGAACCAGGTTGGGATTGTTCTTAATTTCAACCAGCGGAATGGGGAATAAATTGTAACAAGGCTGATACATCCGCGATTCGTCCACGATAACCGTATATTTGATTGTCCCGTCCTGCTGCAGGAAAGTATCCAATTTGTAGACAAATTTTTGTGTATCGCCGATCTTCCACCGTTTGACGTCGTAGTAGCGGTTGTCTTCAAACGCCATCTCTATGGTGCGCTCCCTACGGATAAACTTGCGCATTTGCGCTTTATTGGTCGTGCTCCAGCCGTTTCGTTGAAATGTGGTAGCCACATCCGGCATATCGGCTCGCGCACGGATTTTGTTCATTTGCTCAATTATTAATGAGCGATCCGCTCCGTCGTCTAAATATTCGTTCATGGCTTCCGAATAATTCAACAACAGTTCGGTATATCTGAACAGCGGATAACGGTGGCTGGTTTGTCCGGAAATATTTTGACCATTTAAGCTAACAGTAATCGGGTCGAGAAATTTCCTCAGGAAGAGCCCCATATTCGGATAACCGTTGTTCCACATGGGTCCTTTCCGCCCGTCGAACGAATACCAGCAATTGATGGTAAAGGTCCGGTATTGAGTTCCCTGATACCATAATGAATGATAAAAGCGGCTGTCGCGGTTTTCGTAGAACTTTTGCGGATTAAAATTAGCTGCAGGATTGATTTGAAATTCTCCGGTTGCCGGGTCTATGATGGGCGCATTATTATCGTCCAGCATATAGACCGGTATGCCGTCTTTGTTTTCAAACAGCGCTGCATAATTCATCGAAGGCATGGTATAGCACCGGTCGCCTCCGAGATCGAAAAAGCCGGGCATCTGCCATTTTTCCAATTGATTGGTATTCCCCTTCCAAGGATTAACCATCAACATCTCCGAGCTGTTTTGCAGAATGAACATCCTGTACCATCCGTAGGCTTTAGCCGAGCCGGCGTAAGAAGTTCCTACCGCCGTGAATTTATTATTCGTAGCGCTGTAGTTCGCAGTATTGTCGGTTTCGGAATACAAGCCGTATGTACCGGAAATGGCTCCGGTCGGGTCTGAGGTGTAGTTGATAGCGTCTAATGCCGCATCTGCCGCCGCTTTCCACCGGTTCTTATCGTAATTACCCCAACTGTAGGGACATTTTGGGTCGTCAATCGTTTTTCCGTAGGAATCGACATTGTCGTTAAAAATCGGACTGGCGGCTATCAGCAGCGCCCTTGATTTGATTGCCTTTACAACCATGGAAGTCATACGGGGATATTCGGTGCCGGTTGCCCGAAACGGTAAATTGGGCGATGCGATGTCGCAATCCGCGATAATATGATTCAGCACTTCTTCAATTGTATTTCGAGGCGAATACAATTCGGGAGAATTCAAATCAAGCACTTTATCAATAATCGGCACTCCGCCGTAGCAACGCAGCAACTCTCCGTAGAAAAAGGCGCGTAGCGCGTAACATTCGGCTTTCCGTCTGATTTTAATATCTTCGCTGGTAATTCCTCCATACGGACTCGCATTGGGATCGGGAATTACGGTATCGATATGCGCTATGAACTGATTGCAAGCCCGGACAGCCGCATAATAGCTCGCCCAGCGGTTTAGTTGGGAAGGCATGCTGTTGGCATTGAATGCGCCGTTATGCACATTGTGCGTCCATCCCCACCAAGGGCGGGCTTCTCCAAGGTCGGTAGCGCCGTCTAAATAAATTCCCGAGTCGTCGTTGGGCCAACCGTTTGGCATCCGCGAATAAATTGCGGTCAGGAATTGTCCGGCATAGTTGGCATTAGCCCACAGGCGAGCTTCCGTTATATCTCCGGTTTCCGCTTTGTCGAGCAATCCCGAACCGTCGTTCATACAGGAGGTGAACAGGCTGAATCCTGCGAGATAAGCGAATAATGCCATGCAATAAAAAATTTTATTTTTCATATTCATTTATTGTTATAATGTTAAAAAGTAATATCTATCCCTGCAGTCCAAGTACGGAACTGTGGATATTCATTACCGGATTCATACGTATTTTCAGGATCGAAATTCATCAGTTTATCCCAGCAAAGCAAATTGGTGCCATTGACAAACACTCGAAACTTGTTGAGTTTCAATTTAGAAATCAACGATCGGGGCACATTGTAACCAATCTCGAAGTTTTTGAGACGCAAATAGTTGCGGTTAAACAACCAGCGGGTCGTTTTAATCTGGTTGTTGGCATTGGGCGATGCATGCAATCGCGGATAGGTTGCCGTTTCCCAGGTCGAAGGATCATCGGGAATATACCTTCCGAGCTGGAATTGCGTAACTTTTCCGTCTGCGTTAAATTCCCATACGGCGTCGTTATTTAAATACATCCAGCCTTTCGCAGCTCCCTGAAAGAGTACGTTGAGGTCGAAGTCCTTATAATTTCCTCCTACGTTTATGCCATACACAATCTCCGGGACATTCGTTCCTCTAATAGCGCCTATATCATACGAATCGATAACACCGTCGCCGTTCAAGTCTTTATAACGGCAGTCGCCGGGCCAGACAGCTCCCATGGTAGGCATTGGAACGCCTTCTTTCAAAGTGGGATATCCGCCGGTCAATACCAAATTCCCCTGCGCATCGGTGATAAAATCGCTCACCTGAAACAAGCCGATATCGGTATAGCCAAAATGGGTACCGATGGATTTGCCTACTTGGGTTTGCCAGGGATATTTTGCGCCGCCAACTTCATCAATTTTGTCTATGACGTTGTGGGCATACGTGAAGTTTGCTTTGATAAAAAATGAACCGTCTTTTATCTTCTGATTGAATGCAATTTCTCCATCGAAGCCCTGATTATGTACAATGCCGAGATTCTGCGGAGGCAGTCCCTGTCCGTCGGAACGTGGATCTTTCTGGGGAACATTCATACCCAATACCAAAGGATAGGAATAGGGAATCGCCAGAATATCCGTTCGTCTTTCGTAAAAATAATCGGCAGTCAGCGTCAGTTTGTGATCTAAGAAATGCGAATCGAATCCGACGTCGTATTTACGGGCGCGTTCCCAAGTGACGTTATCATTGCCAAACATTCCTTCAATATATCCTCTGTCAAAGCCATTATAGCTACCCGGACCGGTCTCTCCCCAATTCCATTGGAATGTCGGACTGGACGGAGCCTGATTGTAAACCTGCTTGTAAAAATACTTATAGTTCCCGATTTTATCATTTCCGACTTCGCCATACGAAAGGCGAATCTTCAAAAAGGAAACAACAGGATTGTCTTTTAGAAACGATTCGTCCGAGACGACCCATCCCAATGAAGCGGAAGGAAAAAATCCGTACCGGTGCGCCGCGGAAAACTGCATGGAACCGTTGTAACCGGCGTTGACTTCGGCGAGATAGCGTTGTTTGTAACTGTAGGTTATACGTCCCACATAGCCCAAATAGCCGGTAGGAATAGAGTAATCGTAGAACTTTTGCTGCTGATTATAAAGCGCCATGGCGGTTACGGCATGTTCGCCGAACGTGCGGTCGTAATTGAAAGAGGCTTCAAACGTAATATCACGAAGATAGGAAGCGCTGGGGTTGCCAGCCGAATAGGTTCCCGATTGAATCGAATAGGGCTCAAATGTCCTGTTCAAAGTATAATTGCCAAATCGGTCGTAGTAATACAAAGTCGGCTTGACATAGATGTCCCGCTTGGATCTCGCCCAGTTGACCAATCCGCCTTGTACACGGAATGACAAGCCTTTGGTTATGTAATCCATTTTTTCTTTTCCTTCTAACCGGACTTCCAGGGTGTTTTGGGTGTGATTCTGATTTCCATATTGGGAAAGCAGTGCATACGGAGTTAAGCGCGTTTCGTCGGAACGCCCGCCTAACGAACCGTCCGGATTGATGTACGGATTATAATTGGGCGGAATGCGCACGATTTTATTAAACAGATTGTCTCCAAAATTCGGTTGTTGACGAACCTCAAGACGTCCGGTCAGGTCAAAACTGACAAGAGTATGCTTGGTTACATTGAAATCCAGGTTCGACCGCAAATTGAGCCGGTTGAAATTAGAATTTGTGTTGTATGCTGCATTTTTAAAAGACTTGTACATTCCTTCCTGATGAAGATATTCTGCTGCGATGTAGTATTTCATAACATCTGTTCCTCCATTTACATTGAGATTGAATTTTTCCATCCAGGATGCCGGATTGACAAAATCTTTATACAAGTCGTTGTTGGGATGCGTATAGGGCGAATCGCCCAATTTATAATGCATCAGGTCGCTTTCGGAATAGGCAGGGGGGCTTCCGTCGTTTTTCAGCGCTTCATTGTAAAGCGTTGCATATCCGTAGGAATCCAAAAACTTGGGTAAGCGAATCGGTTGCTGAATGGATGTCCTCACAGCGACGGTCACTTTGGGAGCGCCAACCATTCCCCGTTTGGTCGAAATAAGGATGACTCCATTAGCGCCCCGTACCCCATATACAGCCGTAGCAGAAGCATCTTTCAGTACGGAGAAACTTTCAACATCTTCGGGATCTACTTGCTGCCAGTCGCGTTGTACACCATCGACCAATACCAAAGGGTCAGCTGCGTTAGTTGTTGACATTCCCCGTATAAATATCTGCGAATCGTCGCTTCCGGGTTGTCCGCTGCCCATCACGGTGATAACTCCCGCTACCCTTCCGGCAATGGCGTTGGTCATATTCGGCACGCCGGACTTTTGAAGGTCTTCCGCTTTCACCTGCGAAATTGCCGCAGTTACGCTTGCTTTCTTTTGCTGGCCATAGCCTACGACAACCGCTTCCTGCAATACAACATCTCTCGGAATTAATTTTATGGTAACGCTTCCGGTCGTATATTTAAGTTCGTAGGGCTGATACCCCAGATAGGTGATTGTTACCACTGCATTTTTCCCGGAAACCGTCAGGCTGAATGCGCCTTTTTCGTCAGTAGAGGCGCCATTCGTTGTGCCTTTCTCCTGTACACTGGCGCCAAACACAGGCGAATTGGTTTCATCTACTACTGTTCCGGAAATTTTCACACTGTTTTGAGCGATGATCGACATGGCGCAAAACAGCAAACTTATAAGATTTATTATTATTTTTTTCATACTTGAATCAATTCTTAATTTTCAATTTTCAATTTGGATTACCAGCCTGGATTCTGAACCAACTGTCTATTCCGGTTCAATTCTGTCTGCGGTATCGGAAAGAAATAATTTTTCTTTTCAAAAACCTTGTTTTCCACCACTACAGTCGGATCATAAACTTTAGTCGTACCATTGAGGGTAATTTTTATTCCCCTGATGTATCGCGGCAATTGTTCAACAATCATCCACCGGCGCACGTCGAAATAGCGCTGGTTTTCAAACGCCAGTTCAATTCTGCGCTCGTGGCGGATAAAATCTCTTAGATTGCTCTGATTCAAAGCTATTCCTCTTTTTGCAAAAGTAGCTGCCACCGAAGGCATTCCAGCCCGCTTGCGGATGGAGTCGACGGCTTGAACCGGAGTTATGGGTTTGTTGGCGTTAGCGGCAATATAATCGGGTCCTCCAAATTCGTTGCCGGCTTCCGCAAAGTTCAGCAATACTTCCGCAAAGCGCATATCCATCCAGTTATGATAGGTAGCGCCGGAATTGTTCGCAGGATTACAGTCGTAATAATTCATGAATTTATACAGGTAATAACCGGTAGTCGTACTCGTATTGTCATTTGCCGGCTTGTTTTTGCCACCTTCAGTCATATCGAAAACATAATTGTTGTTACTACCGCTGGAGAAACGGGTGTATTGCGCTCCATCGTAAATAATGGAAGCATAGAAGCGCGGGTCGCGGTTATCGTAGGGATGCGCTTTTTCTGTGGCATTATTCCAGTCGAAAAGGGTTCCGTCGTTCATTTCATAATCGTCCACCAAATCTTGGGAAGGACAGGTACCCCCTGCCGAATTATTAAATCCCGCAGGAAAATTGTTGTTTTCCGTATCCTTGTTGGTTCCGCGAATCCTGCCGAAAACCATTTCCTTATTGATACTTGAAGATCCCCAATCATTGAATACTTGATGGTAATTTGCCTGTCCCTTGCCAATGGCGGTCGTTCCGAAAGCGGTCGTCGCATTGGTTGAATTTTGAGCAATGGAGCTTGACCGGTCGTTGATAAATAATTCATACCATCCGAGGTCGATAACCTTTTGCGCGGCTTCAGCCGCTAATCTCCAGCGATTGATGTCGGTGTTGCCGTAGCAAAGCAAAGGATTGTTTGTTCCGTCCACGCCGGTTCCGTTATATAAAGGACTTGCGGCATACAGCAAAACCCGCGCCTGATAAGCGTAACAAGTCCCCCTACTGATGCGTCCTATTTCTTCTGCCGAATTATAGGGTTGATCAGGCAAAAGGTCGGCGGCTTTAGCCATTTCACTCTGAATAAACTCAACGGTTTCCGCTAAGGTGTTGCGGGGAACCTGTACAGTGTCGGTTGCCTCAAACGGCTTATCTACGATAGGAATTCCGCCCCACATCTGAAAAAGGTGGAAATGCTGAATGGCGCGAAGAAACAAAGCCTCGCCCATCAACCGGTTGCGATAGCGGGCGCCAATATAGTTCGGAAGCATTGGCAGATACTTAATAGCCGTGTTGGCTTTCCTGACGCCATGGTAGCCTCCCCATTTCAGCCATCGTCCAATTTCTCCTGCGCCGTCGCTGCTGTTGTAGTAGCGCATGTTGCTTGGATTCCAGTTGCCGCTGCTCATACTTTGCGGCGCCGATTGGCTTGCCTTGTTGCTTTGGACATGTGTCGCTTCGTCTCCGGCAGAAGCAAACATAGCCGGCGTAGATCCATACATCCAGTTATAGCTGTTGCCGCAGTCTGCAGGCTGTTCGGTATAGGCGTTGTTGATGTAGTTTCCGGCTTTAACAGAGTCGGTAAAAACATCCATTGCGCTTTGAAATTCGATAGGAACAGCATAGAACGGATCGTTGCTGCAGGCTTCAAGCCCCACTATCAAAATTCCAAATATTCCTATATTTTTGATTAATCTATTCATAATCGTCGTATTTTATAATATTGAAAGCATGATTAAAAACTAACATTTACGCCAAAATTGAGTATTTTCTGGATAGGATACAAATAATAACTGCCGCTACGGGCTTCCACATCCAGCAATTTTGTCGATTGCCACATAAACCAATCATAAGCATTGACATAGAGCCGCAATTTGCTTAGCGATTGTTTCGACCATTTCACCGGAAATGAATACCCCAATTCTATATTTTTTAGACGGGTTTGTCTCGTTGAAATTTGCCAAAAGGTCGATGTCTGCATATTTCCATTTGAATTAGCTAAAGACAGTCGCGGATAAGTAGCCGTAGCCCATGTGGACTGATCTTCTGGATTGAACCGGTTTAACCAGTTTCTTGGAGCGCCTCCATACTGATAAAAAGCCCAGGCATATTGACCCGACAGTTGCAAAGAACCCCCTTGCTCGAATGTTCCCAGCACGGTCAAATCAAATCCTTTCCACGCCAGATTCAGTTGCAAGCCTCCCTGCCTGTTCGGATCCGGTCCATTGCCTATGAAGGCTTGATCATAACTGTCGATCACATTGTCGCCGTTCATGTCTTTATATTTGATATCTCCGACACTTACCTTTGTCGTGAACGTTTGTTTCGGGCTGTTGTTAATTTCTTCCTGCGATTGGAAAAAACCCAGCGCCACATAACCGAAGCGATTGTCAAGCGAATGACCCGTTACCGTTTGGTAGGGATATAATTTAGGCGCTTCTCCCATCGACAGGATTTTGTTTTGATTGAATGAAAATACGCCTGAAATACCCCACTTCAGATCTCCGATATGATCGTTATAGCTGAGAGACAGTTCATAACCTTTGTCGAAAATCTTGCCAATAGGCATGTCGGGGAAGCGGATTCCCATGGTATAAGGCAATTCGGGTTGCCGCATAATGTCGCGGTTGGTTTCCTGATATACATCAGCCGACAGGGCGATGCGATCATTCAGAAAGCGGGCGTCTAAACCGGCATTGTATTGCCTGTCTTTTTCCCATGTTACGTTATACAGTGCAAATGCTCCTTCTTGCCAGCCGGTTACCCCCATTGAAGTCAAACCAAAATTCGTACCTCCTGAACTGTAATATTGCTGATACCATAAAAAATATCCTCCTGTATCGTCCCAGCCGGTTTCTCCCGCCGATCCGCGCAGTTTCAGGAAACTCAGAATCTTATTGTCTCTGAGGAAGGCTTCTTTGGTTACAATCCATCCTAAAGATAAGGCGGGAAATTTGCCGAAACGGTCATGTCTCAGAAATTGTTCAGAGCCCATGATGCCAAGGCTGAAATCGAGAAGATACCTGTCCTTGTAACGATAGGAAACCGTTCCGTCGTAACTCCGGTAAATTCGGGGAAGATTGCCGCCGTCGCTCGAAATTTCCCGTTCATTGAACAGGGCTTCCGCATACAGGCTATGGTCGCCGAATGTACGGGTATAGTTCAACCCAAACCGGTAATTCAAACGACGGGCAGTGCTGAACGAACCGCCGCCTGTACCCATTTGAGTGTCTGACCCAGACTTGGTATAATATTTAGCGATATTATCTGCTGGATACAAAGGTTGTCCGTTAACGTCGGTATTGATGCTCCAAACGCTGTAGGATTTATTACGCTGGGTAAGCATTTCGTAGGAATTATCGAAAGCGACTTCGCCGCGCGCTTTCAAACCTTGGGTAATGGAACTTAAGTCGTAAATCATCCGGTAAGACGCCGTCATGGTGCGAGACAACCAAAGTGTATAACCGCTCCGGTTCAGCATACCATATATATTACTCGTATATTTATCATTCACATTTCCTCCGAGCATTTGAAGTCCGGTACCGGTATCGACGTCTTTTTGCAGAATTGGATAAGCATTGGGCGGCGTAGCGGTTAGCCATTGGAAAATACCTGCCGCAGATCCGTTCGCTCCGGGCCACCGGCGTTGCGACAACATTCCCGATAAGTCGAGCGAAATAGTCAGCCGCTTGTTTGCCTGAATATCGACATTCGAACGGATAGTCATTAAATCGTGGGCGGCATTGGTATTGTAAGTATTGGCGCTCTTGTCGGTATTATACATGCCGGAATTATTCATATAGCCGGCAGATACGAAGAAGCGGGCAAAATTATTACCGCCGCTTGCAGAGAGGCTGTAGCGCTGCTGCCAACTGACGTTTTTGGTAAAAGTTTTGTACCAGTCGATATTGGGATACAGATAGGGATCGTTAGGATCCTCAATGATTCCCTTGCGCGCATTCATGTATTTATCTAAATAAGTTTGAGAATACCGGACTTTATCAGCTGCAATTCCGTCATTGTGTTGCGCTTCATTATATAAAGTGGCATAGTCGTAGGAATCAAGCATGTCCGGCTTCGTAGTCGGCTGTTTCAAGCCTCCGCGTATATTCGCCCAGATTTTTACTTTGCCTGATTCGCCTCTTTTGGTAGTTACCTGAATGATGCCATTACTGCCGCGTAAGCCATAGCGGGCGGTGGCGGCGGCGTCTTTTAATATGGTGACGGCTTTAATTTCATTCGGGTCTAAGAAACTCATATCCCGCTCGTAGCCGTCGATAAGAATAATCGGCTGGGTACTCCGGAACGTGCGTTTACCTCTCATCCAGAAGGAAGCCCATTCGTCTCCCGGCTCTCCGTCGTTTTGAGTCACGATAAGACCGGGCAGTAATCCGGTCAGGCGAGAAACGTTGTTTGTAACGCCATAGTTTTCAATCAAGTCGCCTTGTATTTGCGAAAAGGCGCCTGTCGTTAAATCAGCTTTCTGGGTGCCAAATAAGGTATAAATAATATCCTTATCCGCCTTTTTTACATTTATTCCTTCGATAGAGTCGCCTATTTCGGCGGTAACTTTACCTGGCGTCTGCATCTCTTGCCGGTTTTTCTTCACAGGAACTTTATCCTTTTTTGAGTTTTGCGGATAAAGGTTGTTCACGCTAAAAAGCAGAAAAAACCCCAAAAATGCAAGCACAGGAATCTTCACAATCATTTTTTTTCGTTCACACAATTGATCATTTTTCATACTTACATACTTCAAAGATTAAATAAAAATTAATTTTTGTTTATGGGTGCAAAACTACAAGATATTTTAATTAGTGAGGTGCACAAATTATCATAAAAGGTGTCTTTTTTATCATTTAACAAACTCCTCACTCCCGACCCCTCTCCAGAATGGAGAGGGGGGGAAACTGGAGAGGGGAGAATGAATCTGAAGGCTGGGGTTGGGGTATGCATTCAATGAATAATAAATAGATATTTTTTACGTTTAGATATTATTAATCATGATAAATATGTATCTTTGCATAATTATATAAAAGAAATAAGATGTTGGGGTTTGTGATTTCAATCCAGAAAATAGAAAAATATATTTTCAGTATTCGCCTGATTTTTTGAAGTCGAATATTGAACTCTCACCGTTGTTGTTACCGTTGGAAAACAGATTGTTTGAATTTGATGAAAAAATATATAATCCATATACTTTCAAAGGATTGCCCCCCATAATAGCCGACAGCTTACCTGATGATTTTGGTAATAAAATGTTTTTACAATGGCTTTTGAAAAATGATATTTTGCAAAATGCACTGAATCCGCTTGAAAAACTTAGTTATGTAGGTAAACGCGGAATGGGCGCTTTGGAGTATGAGCCTGCTTTTGAACAAAAAATCACAGATTCAGATATTAATATTGTTGATTTATTAGAGGTAGCAAATACTGTTTATTTATGAAAACGAAGAATGGAAACTTTCACCTGCTTATGATTTGATTTTCGCATACGACCCTGATAATTACTGGTTGAAAAATCATAATATCAATTATTACGCAGATAAATATAATTATTCTACAGCAAAAGCAGAAGTAATTAATGAAATTTTGGCTAATTATCAAAAGTTGTGAAGCAGGAGAATGAATCCGAAGGATTCGTATCTGAAACATCAAATGACCGCGCAAATTTTTCATAAGGTAATAAGGTTGGGGTTGTTGGGGTGTAATTCTTTGCTACTAAGGTGGTTTTGTTTGAGAATAAGGTATAAATAATGTTATATAACAATTCCTTGATGTTGCATAACATTAGCACATATAATCGCCTGATAAACAGTCAACCTAAATCAGGAACAGACAGTAATGGTCGGAAGGTAATAAGGTTTTATATTTATTTTTCTGAAAAAACACCAATTTTATTATAATAATTTGTAACTTTGTATGCAAATCTGATAAATTGAATGAAAAAAAGCAGAACCCTTTTCATTTTTTATTTACTGTCGTTTATTTGTTTGGCGTTATTGCCGGTCGAGGCTGCCGAACATTTTACGCAGTTGACTCAGGACAATGGATTAAGCAGTCGCCGGTGTTTTTCCATCTGTCAGGATAAAAACGGGTTTATCTGGATCGCCACCAAGTTATCGATTGACCGGTACGACGGTCAGAACTACAAGCATTACGAAATATTGGAATCGAAACAACGACCATCGGGCGATATTGGATTCAAATTTGTCTGGCTGTCGCCCGATAGTACGCTCTGGGCTTTTACCCAATCGGGCAACCTGTTCCGGTATGACGAAACTTCCGATTCTTTTTCCTTAATCTATTCCATTTACGATTATTTTCAGTCGTACAAAGCGCACATCAATGATATTTTTTTTGAAAGCTCGCAGACGTTGTTATTGGCAACCACTCAAGGCGTCCTGCGATTGGATATTCAGCGAAAAAAGGCTGTTAGTTATGAACTCCCGGAAGAATTGAATGTATATCAAATCATAAAAGAAAATGATTACTATTACCTTGCTACCAAAACCGGTTTGTATGTCGTCCGGTTTTCAGGGGAAAACCGGGCGCAGATAGTGAAGCAATGGTTAAAGGATTGCTTTGTAAATCGCGTATGGTACGATGCCACATACCGGCGGTTCTGGATTGGTACGGTTTCCGATGGACTTTATATTCTTTCTCAACAACCAAACGAAACCGCTCCGCATCCATTAGGGCTTACCGCTAAACCCATCCGGGCGATAATTCCCTACAATGAACAGCTATTGGCAATCGGAGCAGATGGCGACGGCATCCTTTTGGTTAACCGCCAAACCATGGAATTAGAGCAAAAGATGGCTCAAAACGAAATTCAGGATTATTCTCTCCCAAGCAATAGTATTTGGGATCTAATGATCGACCGGCAGCAGATTCTGTGGGTAGTCACTTTCCATGCCGGAGTTTCGCATTCCGATTCATTCGAACGGATATTCCGGAGTTTTGTCCACGAAAAAATGAATCCCCAGTCTATTTCCAACAATTACATTAATGCGGCGCTGGAAGACAGCGATGGCGACTTATGGTTCGGAACAAACAACGGCGTGAGCTTCCTCAACCGTCGGAATGGACAATGGAAGCACTTTTTCAGGACAGATTCGGTGCAGTCGAAGGAAAATGTTATCCTTACCTTATGCGAAATTGATAAAGGTAAAATAGGAGCGGGGGGCTACGCTTTTGGAATTGCTGAAATAGACAAACAGTCGGGCAAGACCAAACGCTATGACGCCCAATCGCCAATCACAAAAACCAATTATGTCTTTGACATCTACAAAGATGAGTATTCTGGAAATATATGGACAGGAGGACTTTACGGACCTATTAATTGTTATAACCCGCAAACGCATCAATCGCGTTCTTATCAGGAAGAATCGGTGCGTTGCTTTCAATCTTACGACTCTACAACCATCCTGCTTGGATTATTTAACGGTCTGTATTTGATGGATACCCGTTCGGGAGAAAAACGGCAAACACGCATCGCCAGCGCTGTCAACGATATATTGAATGAGGGCGGTTACCGTTACTGGATTGGAACTAAGGTTAACGGATTATATTATTACGATTTGAAAACCGATTCATTGCGCCAGTTTACCAAAGCCGACGGCTTGTCGTCGAATTATGTATATGCCATCTTGAAAGATGAACAAGGCGATCTCTGGGTCAGTACGGAAGACGGATTAAACCGCCTTAGCCCGCAAACGGGGAAGATTGTCCAGTTCAGTAAATCGAACGGATTAATTTCTGACCAGTTTGTTCCACACGCTTCCGCTCGGTGCGCTACCAACGAGCTGCTTTTTGGAAGCGAGGATGGAGCAATACTATTTTACCCCCCCCCATTTGTAAATACCTATAAAACAGATAATTATAATCTATCATTTACTGATTTCCAATTGTTTGGCATTTCAGTCGGAACGGGCGAAAAGGGTTCGCCTTTAGAGTCGCCCATCGACAAGACGAAAAGAATTGCATTGCCTTACAACCGGAATTATTTTTCAATCGCATACGCGCTGCCTAATTATCAATCGTTTGAAAAAGTAAGCTATTCCTATTTTCTTAAAGGGCACGATTTTGAGTGGAGTTCTCAGTCTCAAACTTCTATGGCTAACTATTCTAAAATTGAACCCGGACATTATACTTTTTTTGTTAGAGCCTACATTGATCAACAATTACAGGAAGAACGCAGCATACAAATCGTTGTCTGTCATCCATGGTGGAATACGCTTGGAGCATGGATTTGCTATGCGCTTGTACTTTTGGTGGCGGCTTATTACCTGTTTAAGTACTTTTCCACACGGAGAAAAAAGATAGAAACTCAGGAAAAAATGGACTTTTTCACTAATACGGCAAACGACCTCCTCACGCCTCTGAACCTGATAGAAGCCCCATTGAAAGATATGTCGCTCATAGACATTGCGTCGGAAGAGGTTCGCTATTTACTTTCCATAGCGCTGAATAATACGCAGAAACTTAGTCATTTTGTTCATCAGTTAATAGATTTTCAACGTATTGCCTTGCAAACCGAACAGCTTATTGTGAACCGGCACAACCTGCGCCATTTTTTTATTTACAAACTAAATACGTACAAAACAATTGCTTCGCAAAAATTTGTCACTTTAGACCTTCATCTTCCGGACAAGGAATGGGAAATATTTTTTGATAAGGATAAAGTAAATAAAATCTTGGATAATATCCTTTCCAATGCAATCAAATATACTCCTTTCGGAGGCAAGATTGAAATAATGGTTTACTGTTTCGACGACCATTGGAGTTTTATCGTTAAAGATACCGGAATGGGGATACAGCCCCGTAACCGGAAATTGATTTTCCGGCATATCTTTCGCGATGAGAATGAAATAAATACCCAATACACAGGTAGCGGCATCGGATTAAAAATGGCAGCAGCGCTTGTCCGCATTCATCAGGGAAAAATTTCATACACGGGTAAAACAGGGGAAGGGAGCGAATTTACCGTAACGCTTCCTTATGCTTATGACGATAAATATAAAGAAGTTTCATCCATTCCGGCGGAAATTGTCCCTGAGGAAATCGCCTCATCCGACATGCCGGATAAAGCGCGGATATTAATTGTCGAATCCGAACCGGAAATGTTGTCATATCTGAACAGCGCCTTTTCCAAGCTATACAAGACCGTAACGCTTGCAACCGGAACAGATGCCTTTAGCCAAATTCCACATTTTAAACCGGAACTAATCATTGTCGGCGCTTATTTATCCGATATGGACGGGCTTTCGTTCTGTTCAAAAATAAAAGATAATCCTGACGCAACGTCCATTCCCGTCCTTATGATCGTGGAAGTTTCCGATAATGAGAACCAGCGTAAAATATTTGCCTCCGGCGCTTATGATTTTATCCGGAAACCATTTGAAATGGATATACTCAAATCCAAAACAGCTAATATTTTATCGCTTCAATCGAATTGTAAAAACAAGGTGTTGGCAGAACTCAAGAATAACAATTTATCTGCCGTTAATAACAACCGCGATCAGGAATTTATGAATAACTTGATCCTGCTTATTGAGAATAATATCAGTAATCAGGAGTTGACGGCAAATCTGTTATGCAAAGAAATGGGATTGAGCCGCACGCTTTTCTATAACCGGATTACCCAAATGACAGGCAGCCCTCCCAATGAATTTATACGGAATATCCGGCTAAAGAATGCAGCCGATTTATTAATGCAAGGTAAGTATTCGGTCGCCGAAGTAGCGTCGATGGTAGGAATTGATAATCCAAAGTATTTCAGTCGGGTTTTTAAAAATTATTATCACGTTTCACCTAAGGATTATTTGAAATGAAATGTTTCAAACTTTCCTCCCATTGAGGAATCGATAGGTGAAATGTTTTTTTTATCTTGGTTTTATCCAGCAAACTGTATTTAGGACGAGCGGCTTTGGCAGGGTATTCCGCCGTTGAAACAGGTCGAACTTTGCATGTTGTGATTCCTGCTGATTCATGAATCTTTAAACAAAATTCATACCATGTACAAACGCCTTCATTACTGTAATGATAAATGCCGGAATGGAATATTCTGTTTTTTTCGCTTTCTTCGATAATTGTAAGAATAGCTTTTGCCAAATCGGCGGCATAAGTTGGCGTTCCGATTTGGTCGTTGACCACGTTGATAGATTCCTTTTCCTTTCCCAGTCGTATCATGGTTTTCACGAAGTTATTCCCAAAAGAGGAATACAGCCAAGCCGTCCGGATGATGATACTTTCCGGAGAGGTTTTCAGTAGCGCTTGCTCGCCTTCCAGCTTGCTTTTTCCATAAACCGACTGAGGATTGGTTTTGTCTGTTTCCCGCAGCGGTCTTTCGGATGTGCCGTCAAAAACATAGTCGGTAGAAATGTGAATAATCTTCGCCTTCCCGCCGGCGGCTTCAGCCAGGTTTTGAACGGCGTCGCGATTGATTCGATAACACAGGACGGAATCGTCTTCCGCTTTATCCACAGCCGTATAAGCGGCACAATTGATAATATAGTCGATACGGTTTTTATTCAGAAACGATTCGACGGCTTCCTTGTCGCATAGATCAAGCGTATCGACATCGGTCGGAAAAAAACGGTATTGCGGATAGAGCGGAATTAACTCTTGCAGTTCACAGCCTAACTGTCCTTTTGCACCTGTAATTAGAATTGAATGTTGCATAATAATCTGAATATCAATCATTGTTCGGAGATACGACGAGTACGGTATTCCCCAAATAAAAGCGGTTCGATTGTTGCAAAAGTAAACAAAATATACAATATAAATAATAAAAACAGCTTTTTTGTAAGAGAAAGCCGTTTTTTTGTTAATTTTGCGCCGGAATAATTCGAATGTATGGAATATAACGAAGAAGAAACGCTGAAACAATTGCAGAGCGGTAACCTTGAACTGCAGAAAAAGGCTTTTGAAAAGGTCGTTTCTTATTACAGCGAAAAATTGTATTATCAAATCCGAAAAATGGTCATTTCGCATGACGATACTAACGATTTACTGCAAAATACTTTTTTAAAAGCATGGACAAGCATCGGATTTTTCAGAGGAGATTCCCGATTATCAACATGGTTGTATAAGATTGCTTTCAACGAATCCATCACTTTTTTGAATAAACAGCATGCCCAAAACAATATATCCATGGATGAAGCAGATGCGTTCCTGATCGAAAAATTGGAAGGAGACGAATATTTCGATGGAGACGCCCTTCAATTGAAACTGCAAAAAGCCATCCTGTCTCTTCCCGACAAGCAGCGCACCGTGTTTAATATGCGCTATTACGATGAAATGCCCTACGAACAAATGTCGGAAGTAACGGGAACTTCCGTCGGCGCATTGAAAGCTTCGTACCATCATGCCGCGAAGAAAATAGAGGAATTTTTGAATCAAGATTAAACTTTATACTTTCTCAATTGTCTATCATAATAAAGAATATAGAATATGGACAAGAAAAAAAACTTGTTAGAAGATATAGACAAGGTCAATCCTTTCAAAACGCCTGAAGGATACTTTGAAAACTTTGCCGATGGTATTATGTCGCAACTACCGGATGTTGTTCAAACTAATTCAACAAACATTAATTTGTGGCAGCGGGTGCGTCCATGGGTTTATATGGCAGCAATGTTCGCAGGAATCGCCTTAATGATTCGTGTTTTTGTTGGTACTCCTGCGGAAACCGGAATAAAGCATTATGCGTCGGAAGGACTGAATTTGACTTCATCGTCGGATATCGACGACTATTATCATTATTATGATGATGGACTGGCTCAGATAGCTTATAATGATGCTTTCTATGAAGACGCCTCTTATTCGGAATAAATTTTAATTTTGTAGGTTATGAAAAAAAAAGGAATATTTCTACTTTTATTATTCGGTTTGGTAAGTACGAATATATCGCTTTTCGCTCAACGGGATGAGAAAAGAAGAGCGGAATTTGAACAGTTCAAAGAAAAAAGAATAGCATTTATTACTCAAGCCGTGAATTTTACCTCAGATGAAGCTAAAGCGTTCTGGCCCCTTTATAATGAATTGCAAGAGAAAAAATTTGAATTGAACCGGCAGCAAAGAAAAGCCTTGGCCCAGTTCAGAGAAAGTGAAAAATCAACCAAAGCACCTACGGAAAGCGAATATAAAAACGTCGTAGAATTAACTATTCAATTTAAAACGAAAGATGCGGCATTAGATGAAGAATATGTCGCTAAATTCGCCAAAATAATTTCTTATGAAAAAATCTTCCGCTATCAGCAAGCCGAAATGCAATTTGCCCGTCAAATGCTCATGCAGCGTGGCGGGAATGATCCGGACAATCATAAAAAGAGATAATTCATATTATAAAAAAACATGTTTGATAATTTAAGCGATAGATTAGAACGGTCGTTTAAGCTACTGAAAGGTGAAGGAAGAATCACGGAAATCAATGTAGCCGAAACGCTGAAAGACGTTAGAAAAGCGTTGCTCGACGCCGACGTCAACTACAAAGTTGCTAAAACATTTACCGATACGGTGAAAGAAAAAGCGATGGGACAGAATGTCCTTACCGCAGTGAGACCCGGCGAATTGATGGTGAAAATCGTTCATGACGAATTGGCGGCGTTGATGGGCGGCGAAACCGCAGATATTAACCTGAAAAGTAATCCGGCAATTATATTAATGTCGGGATTGCAAGGTTCAGGTAAAACCACTTTTTCAGGAAAGTTAGCAAAAATGCTGAAGGACAAAAAGAGCAAGCGTCCTTTGCTGGTGGCAGACGACATTTATCGTCCGGCTGCTATAGAGCAATTGAAAGTGCTTGGCGAGCAAATCGGCGTTCCCGTTTATTCCGAACCCGAAAACAAAAATCCTGTTCAGATTGCCCAAAACGCTATCAAACATGCAAAACAATTCAGCTACGATGTAGTGATTATTGATACAGCCGGACGTTTAGCCATAGACGAAGAAATGATGAACGAGATTGCATCCATCAAATCGGCGGTCAAGCCCGATGAAGTCTTGTTTGTCGTTGATGCGATGACCGGACAGGATGCAGTGAATACTGCCAAAGAATTTAACGACCGGCTCGATTTTCAAGGCGTCATTCTGACTAAATTGGACGGCGATACACGAGGCGGAGCGGCGCTTTCCATCCGCACGGTCGTCAATAAACCCATCAAATTTGTAGGTACCGGCGAAAAGATGGAAGCCATCGACCCGTTTCATCCGACCCGTATGGCAGACCGTATTCTCGGTATGGGCGACATCGTTTCATTGGTCGAAAAAGCGCAGGAACAATTCGATGAAGAAGAAGCCCGCCGTCTGCAAAAGAAAATCGCTAAAAACCAATTCGACTTCAATGATTTTCTTAAACAGCTTCATCAAATCAAGAAAATGGGGAATCTGAAAGACTTGGCTTCGATGATTCCGGGCGTAGGGAAAGCTATCAAAGACCTCGATATCGACGACGACGCTTTTAAAGGAATAGAAGCGATTATTTATTCCATGACTCCCAGCGAACGTTCCAATCCAACGATTCTGAACGGTTCGCGTAGGGCGCGCATTGCGCAGGGAAGCGGAACTAAGGTGTCGGAAGTGAATAAGTTGTTGAAGCAATTCGATGAAACCCGCAAAATGATGCGGATGATGACTACGGCAAAAATACCCGGAAAAGGAGGTTTCAGAAGATAGCAGTATGACATTAATTGACGGAAAATTAATCTCGGCTCAAATCAAATCGGAGATTGCCGAAGAAGTGAAACAGATTCTCAACTCCGGAGGAAAACGTCCGCATTTGGCAGTTGTTATTGTCGGTCACGACGGAGGCAGCGAAACATACGTTGCAAATAAAATCCGCACTTGTGAAGAATTGGGTTTTGTATCAACCCTGATTCGCTATGAAGATGACCTAACCGAAAAAGAACTTCTTGAAACAATAAGCAAACTGAATAATAATCCGGATATTGATGGATTTATCGTACAATTGCCTTTACCCGAACATATTTCCGAACGGAAAATAATCGAAGCCATCGACTACCGCAAAGATGTGGACGGATTTCATCCGATTAACGTAGGACGCATGATGATTGGTTTGCCTTGCTTCGTTTCAGCCACTCCTGCAGGAATAGTCGAATTGTTTCGGCGCTACAACATTGAAACTGCCGGCAAGAACTGTGTTGTTTTAGGGCGCAGCAATATTGTCGGGAAACCCATAGCCGCTTTACTCATGCAAAAAAGTTACCCCGGCGATTGCACCGTTACGGTTTGCCACAGCCGGACGGTAAACATCGAAAAATACTGTCGCGAAGCCGATATTATTATCGCCGCCTTAGGCGTTCCCGGATTTCTGAAAGGCGATATGGTGAAAGAAGGCGCTGTAGTGATTGATGTTGGAACTACCCGTGTTCCTTCTACGGAAACCAAATCGGGATTCAGACTCAAAGGAGACGTGCTTTTTGAAGAAGTCGCTCCCAAATGTTCCTACATAACTCCCGTACCGGGCGGGGTAGGACTAATGACAATTATTTCATTGATGAAGAATACTTTGCTTGCAGCGAAACATACAATCTATTATTAAAAAAACTTTTTTTGTATCTTTCCTCTAAAAATCCCCTTCACCATCACAGTCACTAATTCTGCAAAGTGTTGATATATAGTCATCATCTTGTATGATAAGAGAATAAGATACCGGAGGCGAGTAAATACCCGTCTCTAAAAT
>Ga0209629_10000197_pt1 | contig 30157 bp, 16 predicted proteins | sample TergutCu122P5_FD_187286 | JGI IMG/M metagenome (GOLD analysis project Ga0209629, IMG submission 187286) | Cubitermes ugandensis P5 segment gut microbial communities from Kakamega Forest, Kenya - Cu122 P5 (SPAdes) (version 2) | ecosystem: Host-associated > Arthropoda: Insects > Digestive system...
ACCGATTGAATTTTATTGAGTTCACCCCTATAAATCGTTCTCTTGTTTCCATGCTACAAAAGTAGCATTTTTATTATTTTTAACAGCGACCTAAACGCCTAATCCTAAAAGATTATTTTTCGTTGGATTGATTATCTAAATTTTACCTATGGTTAGAATATCTGCCTGTCACGCATGAAAATAACACTAAAATAAGACATATTCTCAACTAAATATAAGGCAGTTACTAAAATCAGGTAGCTGCTTTTTTTATGTGGTTTAAGCCATTTTGAGTTTATGGACTGCTAACGGACAGTGAATCAATAGGACTATTCTCTCGGAATTCATTTTTGTTCACTACAGATTTTTTACGAATGAAAGGAGCGTACTTGTATTCTAAAACATTATAAATGAGTTTGACCTTGTCTATCGGTTCACTGCATTTGCGTATTCTGATAATCTGATTTTTATCATTTTCAATACAGGTTGTTACTGCTTTTTGCGTGTTCATTACCCGAACAATTTCTCTCCACTCCGAGTGAATATGATGCTTTTCAATTTGTACCTAACCGTGTTCACAAGCCAGTATGCCAGCAACCCCAAATGCAGATGAGCTTCGCTTGCTTTATCCGTCTGGTGAAAAATCGGACGAAGGTCAAGGTCGGTTTTTAATGTGCGAAAACTACTTTCAATATTTCTGATGCAATTATAAATTGTCCAAACCAATTCCTCTTGTGCAACATCGTCTCCCTCTTTTTTCAAACTCGTTTTCAAAAAATAGACGCCTTGGTCTTCCAAGTTTTCAACTACTGAGTCCGGAATTATTCTCCATCGGATTGCCTTACATTTTTCTTCAACTCTTTTCCCTTTTTTCCCTGAGAATTGCTTTTTTCCTCCTTTTTCTCTTTCTCCTTGCTCCCTGTCTTCTTCTCTTTCTATTTCAATGGAAAACAATTTATTGGCTGAGGGATATTTGGCTTTCAAACGTCCGATGCGTTCGCATACTTTCCCGTAATTCAATCTCACGGTTACGATTGTCCCGAACCCGAACCGGTGGGGCGCTAACTTCATTGTATTTCTTGAGATTGCTCCGACTTACACAAACATAATCATACCCCTTCTCTTTTAATAAAGCAAGATTCTCCTGCGTCGATATTCCTGCATCAATAACTACTATTGCACGATTTTCAGTTCTTCCGGTTACCGCTTGCAAATTGTCTATGATCCTTGAAAGTGTCTTGCAATCTGCCATACTCCCCTTAAATATCGACGAGTATTTGATAAAACCTTCTACATTAACTACCAACGCCAAAACTACTATCGGACAATCCGTACGCTTTTCCTTGCTCCTTCCGTAGCCTGCCAGTTTGGAATCTCTTTTGGAACCTTCAAAATAGGTGTTTGTTAGATCGTAAAGTATAATTTCATCTTCCAAATCAAACATTGCATTGGTCTTTTGTGATAAATACTTTTCAAGACCCTCTTTCTCTTTGTATAGACGTTTCGATATCCCGTACAGTTTGTCTTTGTTTATTTGTTTTATCGGATAACCTGTGATTTCACATATACTTGAATTCTCTTTTATAAATCTTGCCGTCTTCAGTTCCGATGCAGGATATACCGCTCGAGATACGATATGACTTATTGCCAATTGAATGTTTTCATCATCCCAATTCCGGCTCCGTAGAAACTCTTCTATCCCCAATTCTTGCAATGCCTGTAAACTCATCCACTCCGATCCTATCTCCCTGACATCTTCATTATTCAGGCTATTCAAATCTACTTTTTCCCAATCCCCTGATTCTTTACGCAGTTTCTCTAATACGTCTATCCGATTCTCTCTTACTAATTGGTGGTAAAGATTCCACGTATACTTTTCCGCTTTTTCTTCCAGGGGAAACAACCCTTGATTACCGGCTATTAAATCGTTGAGCTTATCCGATATTTCTTTGAAAGGAAGGGTGTTATCTACTTGATAACCTAATGACAGTATTGTACGGTGGCTCGGTTCACCCAATTTATTGCGGTAACTTTCAACCAGGCTGTAGTAATTTTCCCGATTCCCTGTTTTCGCATTATAGCGATTGATTGTCTTAAAAAACATCTTGCAAAGGTCTCAACTATTTTTCAATCAAACAAATATGCCAGTTCACTACATTGACATTTCTATTGCAACTCATTTTTTATCCTCTTGACTATTAGTTGAGTGCAAAATCACTCCTATACTTTCCTTTACTTCATCCTGTCTTTTTTAACTATCTACCCCACACTTTTTAACTCTCTCCCTGCATTTTTAAATATTTTTAGGGGAGGAAGCTGCAAAATGGGTTAGGTTTAGTAACAATAAATCTTCGACTCCGTTGCGCTCCCGTCATGTCGAGCGAAGCGCAGCGGAGTCGAGACATCGGCTGAAAAGAGTACAGTGTATGAGATTGCTTAAAAATTCACTATAAGTAGTGACTATTATAAAGAAAATAATCCATACATTTGCAAATAGATTTACATTATTTATTTTAAAATGATAAAACAATGGGAGCATTATATACAATAGCAAAAAACGTACAAATCCCGTTTGTGCAAAAAGCGATAGTTAAAATTTTGAAGGATCAAATTGCTCTTCATTCAATCGCAAGTTTTTGGGGTGCTAACAGCGATGTGCGCAAAGCGGCGTTTAAAAAGTTGACCGTCCAGAGAGAACTTGCTGATGTTGTAAAATTTTGTCCTGATAAAGATCTTCGTAAAGCTGCATTCGAAAAACTTACAAGTCAGACTTTCTTCGCAGATGTCGCAATATGGGCGTCTGATAAAGATTTTTGTATCGCTGCAGTGGAAAAACTGACCGAACAAAAGCTTCTTGCTGAAGTTGTTAGGAAAAGATACGAGTATAAAGATGAAGTCCGTTATAAAGACGTCCGCTTAGCAGCATTGAACAAACTGACCGACCAGTCTCTGATTAAAGAAATATATAGCAAAGAAAATGACAGCGATATACGCGCAGCGGCAGCGAAAAAACTGAACAACCAACCCAGTCCTATCAAACCAAAGGAAATTTTAAACAAAGAAAGCGATATTGATAAATGTGCAGAGGTAAGAAATCTGACCGACAAATTTAAGCTCGCAAACATTGCAAGAAAAGACAGCGACAGCGATGTACGCAAAGCGGCAGTGGAAAATAAATATTTAGATCAACAATATGTTCTCATCGATATTGCGAGGAAAGACAATGACAGCGATGTACGTAAAGCGGCAGTGAACAAACTGACCGACCAGTCTGCCCTCGAGTACGTTGCAAAAAATGATAAAGACGGCAATGTTCGCAGAGCGGCCAAGGCAAAACTGAAAGGCATGTCCGCTATTGAGGAACAAATGAAAGCAATAAAACATAATCCGTATCGAGTAGCCGGTTTGCTTGTTGGCGCCAATGCCAAAGAAAAAGAAAGGCAGTTGCGGAGATTAAAGCAATTTATTGAAGCCGGACAAGCGCCCGAAGCGGATTTTAGTTTTTCAGATAAAAATCTGCTGGTACGAACTGTCGAAAGCGTTTCCGAAGCCGCCTCGAAGTTAAATCTCGACAAAGACAGGATGAGTGCGGCGCTGTTCTGGTTTTATGAGGATGGCGAAACCGACAGGCAGGCTTTTGATGCCATGAAAGAGGGTAATTTCGATCAGGCGGTAAAAATCTGGAAAGAACTTACCGCTTCAAAGATTTCAAAAGCCAACGCTTCTGCTTTCAGCAATTTATCGACTTTATATCTAAGTGGTTTTTTGGAAGGCGATTACAATACCGAAAAATTGTTTGAAGAAGGCCTTGCATTGAAACTGAAATTTCTTGATAGCGCTTACGGTATGGAATTGAAACAAAAAGCGACCGATGAAACTTATATTGTCACCACCAATGAATTGCAACTGATGTTTCTCAACCAAATACGGGACGAGATTGAAAAAGAACAAGTCGAGATCACCCTCGATCTATTCCTGTTGATCATTATGGAACAGTCATTTTCTGCAAAAGACGATTTCCTGAAAAGTTTCATCCAAAAACCAATGGAACAAATCGAAAGTAAAATCAATGAGACAAAAGCGAAAAGAAAGGAAAACCCTGCAAATGCAGTTGAAGCGGCAAAATCGTTGTTGAAAGAAACAAAAGATAGTTTATCCCAATTTGAGTTTGTATTGAAAAGTTCAGATATCCGGTACACAACCGCTGTTGACGACATTGCCGAAGAAGCCTTGCAATGCGGAATAGAATATTTTAACTGCCACCTGAATAAATCCGACGGGCAAAATAAGAACCAATCAACAAAGGATGATTTTGTAAAATCCTCCATTGATATCTGTCAAAAAGCCGGCGCTCTTGCAATTGGAGATAACTTGAAAAAAAGAATCAGGGAGAACATCGACGTCATGAAGGGCTTTTATGAGAAAAAAGCGATAGCCGAGCAAACTGAAAAGTTGAAAAACCTTATTGAAGAATATGGACAGAGAGATCAAACAATCGATCGCGCTAAGCAAATGATTTTTGCTGCAAAACCATTGTTAAGCGGTTTGAAAATGACAGTCGGAGATGACAAGGAGTTGAACGAAATCTATATAAGCTTCAGTACCCGTATTGCTTCCGACGCATTGGGCATGTCTGTGGCAGAGATCAACGAACTTCAGGAAAAGAATAGCGATACTGAATTATTCAAACAAAAAGTGAACAATGCCCTTGAATTAATGACATTGATCGACTCTTTGGATTCAACGCCGGATTTCAAAACCCGCTTCAACCAGAACCGGGATATTTTGAAAAATCTCAAAGAGAATTTTGATATTGAAATGTTGAAACGCCTTATCAATGAATATGGTCAACTCCCGCAAACAGCGGCAAATGCAAAAGAATTTCTTTCAAAAGCAAAACCGCTGTTGGAGAAAATAAATAGATCATCGGGCGTCAAACTTGATTGGCGTTTAAATGTTGAGAAAAACGAAGTTTATCTTGAATGGAGCGCCCGGATAGCTGCTATTGCACAAGGGATGTGTGTGGCGGAGATAAACAAACTTCAGGAAAATAACGATAATTTTGATTTATTTCAAAAAGCAGTGAATAAAGCAGTTGAGGTGATGGATCTGATAGAAAAGATGGACTTATCGCGCGATTTCAAAAACAACAACCTGAAGCCGAACCGGGATGCTTTGGAAAATCTCAAAAAGAGCTTCGTTATTGAAGAATTGAAACGCCTGATCAATGAATTTGCCGAACGAAAGCAAACAGTGGATGGTGCAGATAGATATCTTTCTTATGCGATACCGATCCTTGAGAAAATCAAGTCATCTTATGGCGCTAAAAACGAAGCTTATCTTACATTGAGTACCCGTGTAGCTGCCGATGCACAAGGAACATGCATCAAAATAATCAATGAAGAACAGGAAAAAATAAGAAGTCGTTATGAATTGTCGAGTTTAAAAGACATACTTGATCCGGTTTTTCAAGTAATACTGAAAATTGAACTTAAGGTGGATATGCAAAAAGACTTCAAAGGAAATTTCCTTAAGAATAAGGAAGCATTAAGTAACTTGTACAAACAAGTAACAGGTTACGATCCACCTACCTCCCTACCTTCCTCTTCCTCTTCCTCTTCTCGTGGAGGATACTTTGTATTAGGTCAGGATTTCAGATTTTAATATAATCATCTAATGTTTCACACCTCTCAAAAAAAATTCACTATAAGTAGTGACTATTATAAAGAAAATAATCCATACATTTGCAAATAAATTAATTCATTTTTTCATATCTTTGCATTTTTATAAAACAAATAAGGTAAATAAATAAAAAAATATAATCGTGAAAGCTATAAAACAAAATCCATACAGGGTAATCGGAATACTCGTTGGAGTCAATGCCAAAGAGGAAGAGAGATGTAAGCGAAGGCTGAAGCAATACCTTGAAGCCGAACAAGAGCCGGAAGTCGGCGATACATTTCCCGGAAATGCTCCGCCTGAGCGGACGCCTGAAGCTGTTTTGGAAGCAGACTCCAAATTAAATCTCGACAAAGACAGAATGGATGAAGCTTTGTTTTGGTTTTACGACGGCAATGAAGTGAAAGATAAAATGGCTTTCGATTTCATGCGGAATGACAATTTTGAACAGGCGAAAACGATTTGGGAAAAAATGACTTCTTCAGAGATTGCAAAAAGTAATGCTTCGGCTTTCAGTAATCTATCGACCTTATTTCTAAGTGGTCTTTTGAAGGACGGTGACAAAACGGAAAATTTGTTTGAGAAAGGCATTGCGTTGAAGTTGAAATTTCTTGATAGCGATTATGCCATGGATTTGAAGAAAATAGCGACCAGCGTAACCTATAAGGTCACGCCCAATGAACTGCAACTGATGTTTCTTCGCAGGGTACAAGACGAAATTGAAAAAGGGCAAACCGGTATCAAACTTGATCTGTTCCTCTTGGTCGTCATGGAACAGCCGTTTTCGGCGAAAGAAGATTTTCTGAAAAATTTCATTCAAAAGCCGATGAACCAAATTGAAAGTAAAATCAAAGAAACAAAAAGTAAAAGAAAGGAAAGACCTGCGAATGCGGTTGAAGTGGCAAAATCATTAATAAACGAAACAAAAGAGAGTATATCTCAACTTGAGTTTGTATTGAGAAGTTCCGACATCAGATACACTTCCACCGTCGATAACATTGCCGAAGAAGTCCTGGAATGTGGAATAGAATATTTTAACTACTACGCAAATAAATCCGACGGACCGGCAACAAAGATTGATTTTTCAAAAATAGCCTTGGATATTTGTCAAAAAGCCGACGCTCTTGCCATTGGAAATAACTTGAAGAAAAGAATTGCGGATAACGTCAAAGTTATGAAGGGCGTTAATGAGCGAAGAGCGATAGACGAGCATATTGAAAAGTTGAAAGACCTTATTGATAAATACGGACAGGGCGCTCAAACAATCGATCGCGCAAAGCAAATGATTTCGACCGCAAAGAATTTACTAAGCAGTTTCAAAGCGGCTGCCGGCAATAACCAGGAATTATTAGATATCCATGTTAATATCAGCACCCGCATTGCCTCCGACGCCCTGGGTATGTGCATAGAAGAAATCAATAAATTGCAGGAAAATGCCGGTAATATTGAATCTTTGAAACAAAAAGTGAATGAGGCCCTGAAAATAATGATCCAGATCGAATCAATGGATTTACTGCCGGATTTCAGAAACAAACGGTTCAAAGAAAACAAAGACGCTTTGAACAATCTCAAAACGGTGATGGAAGGAAGCGGAGGTCAATCCATGCCGAAAATCAAAAGCGGAGAACAATTGATAAACGTTATTAATAAATACAATCGATATTCCCCAACGGTAGCTAACGCCGAAGCCTATCTTTCCGAAGCGCAACCGCTGCTGGCGACCTTAAAGAAATCTTTGGGCGCTAACGATGAAACCTATCTCGGTGTGAGTACGAGAGTGGCTGCCGACGCGCAAGGAATGTGTATATCGGAAATCAATAAAGAACAAGAACGGGTGAGTCAAAATAATTTGGATAAAGTAGATTTTCTGACATGGGTAAATTCAAGAGAAAGTTTTAAAACTTTGGTTACAGATGCTATTAAGGTAATGGCGACTATTGGAAAAATGGATTTACAAGAAGACTTCAGAAAGAAATACATGGAAAATTTAATTGCTCTCGGTGACATAAATTTACAATTACATCCGGAGCTAAAAAGTAAATCTACTCCTTCTTATTCTTCAAGTTCTTCAAGTAAGAAAAAATCATCTCGTTTTGATAAAAGTTGGTGGCCATTGATCATATACGTTATCCTTTTAGCAATTTATGGTGTTGGTTTATTATACATGAAAGCAACAGGTACTTCCAGTCCAATATGGAATGGGTTTGGTACTTTCTTAGCAGTTATTTTTTGGATATATATGGCAACTTTTTGGATATTGATGATAGTATCTTGGATTAAAAAATAATTATTAATAAATAAAAAGACTTGATTTGAGACATGAAGTAGCAAATTATATTGAAAAACAAGAAGACCATCATAACAAGAAAACATTTTTAGATGAATACAAGAAGATTTTAAAAGATTTTGATTTGGAATATGATGAAAGATATATTTTCAAACCGATTGAAGATTAAGGATGCATTCCTAACGGAATGCAAGGTTAAAGAGGATTATGCACTTTCTACCGAGCGATGCATTCCTAACGGAATGCTGCTGGGTAAGCAAAGTTGCATTTCTATTGAGCGAGGCATCTCAAACGTGATAATTCAAGCAGGTAAAGACACAAACCCGCATCCCGTCAGGGATGCATCGCTCGGTAGACAAAATAAAAGAGAGAAAAATTGGTTAAACTAATTAATTATAAAGCAATGAAAAAAATAATCGTATCAGTATTAATAGCAGTTTTTGTATCCTTTGGCGCTTTCGCCCAAACGGTAAGCAAAGAAGATTTCGAAAAAGAAGTCAAGACCTTGAACGACAGAGTTAAACTTCTTGAAGAAAAAAACGCAGGGGCGGATGCAACAATAAAAACGCTCAAAACCGAGTTGTCCGGTATGAAGTCGGACATGGACCGGATAGACAAACAGGTTCAATCCAACAGCGTTTCCATCAATGAAACGGCAAAGGAACTGGGGATGAAAATCACAGAAACCGGAACCTTAGCCGAACAGAAAATATCGAATGTCAATCAATCGCTGGGAAAAACCACTTTGTGGGTGATCATCGGCATTTTGTTCGTCCTGTTGATATCGAGCGTTTTATACTGGCTGTTGAGCAACAGGCAAAAAACCGACAAATCCGATTTGGCTGCCAAACTCGACGAAACCAAAATATCCATAGAAGAAAGTTTAGTCAAAGAGTTCGGCAAACAAACCGGTTTGCTGGATAATCAGCTCCAGTTGATCGAACAGCAGAAATTAGAAATGCAGAACAAGCCGGGCGCCGAACCCGACCATTCGTTGGCTCTGAAGGTAGCCGGCGAAATCAACCTGATCGAAAGAAATATCAGTTTGATGGATGAAAAGACAAAAGGATTAAAACAACTGCAGGCATCCATGGGCAAATTGAAAGACAACCTCTCGGCCAATGGCTACGAAATGCCTGTACTGCTCGGCAAACAGTATCATCGAGGAATGAAAGTCGTTGTGGTTAATGCCACCCCCGATGAAAGCCTCGAAAAAGATTCTGAAATCATATCGAAAATCCTTATACCTCAAGTGAATTATAAGGATAAAATGATTCAAACGGCGCAAATAGAAATTAAGGTTGGATATTGATTGCTTCGCCGCAAGCGGCTCGCAATGACGGCAAAACATGTTAAGAATAATTATAATAAAAATAGTAAAACAATGAGAAACAAGATCGATTACGGCATTGATTTGGGTACTACCAATTCGGCAATTGCAAGGATGGAAAATGGAACTCCGGTGATAAAAAAAACCGATACCTTGAAGGACACGCTTCCTTCTTGTATCAATTTCAATAGAAAGAAGGATATTTTAGTTGGCGATCCCGCCTATAATGTCTTGAAAACAGACAGCGGGCGGGCTTTGAAGACTTTCGAAAAAGGAAAGACCAACACTTTTATTGAATTCAAAAGGACGATGGGCACCACCCACACCTACGAATGTCCCAATATGGGCAAGAATTTTACTTCGGAAGAATTGTCGGCCGAAGTGCTGAAGAAATTGAAGTCTTTTATTCAGGACGAAACCATTTCGTCGATAGTCATTACCGTTCCCGCCAAATTTCTGAATCCGCAAAATGAAGCGACCATGAAGGCGGCAAAACTTGCGGGATTCAATCAAGTGATACTGCTGCAGGAACCGGTGGCTGCCGCTACTGCCTACGGGCTCGGAACAAAAAACAAAGACGGTTACTGGTTGGTGTTCGATTTTGGCGGAGGAACCTTTGATGCCGCATTGGTTAAATCGGACGAGGGAATACTGTCCGTAAAGGATACAGACGGAGACAACTGGCTGGGCGGAAAGAACTTGGACGAAGCCATCGTCGATCAGATTATCATTCCCAACCTGCAGGAAAATTTCGCAATAGATAATATTCTGCAAGATCCGGAAAAGCGGGAGATTCTCCGCAACGCCGTAAAATTTTATGCCGAAGATGCCAAAATACAACTGTCGTTTAAAGATACTTACAATATTCTTTCCAACTTGGGCGATCTCCCTTTCGAAGATGAAAACGGAGAAGAACCGGGCATAGATGTTTTGGTAACCCAAAAAGATATGGAAAAAACCCTGTCGCCCATCTTTCAAAAAGCAATCGACATTGCCAAGGGAGTATTGAAACGCAACAATCTCAAGGGTTCGGACTTGGGCGCGATGATCCTTGTCGGCGGACCGACTTATTCTCCTATTCTTCGCAGAATGATTCGCGAACAAATTACCGATAAGGTCGATACTTCAGTCGATCCGATGACCGTAGTCTCTAAGGGCGCCACCTTGTTTGCTTCTACTGTATCGGTTTCAGAAGAAATAATTGATGAAGTGAGAGACAAAACAAAACTTCAATTGGATGTAAAGTACGAAGCCACCACTGTTCAATTGGAAGAAATGGTCACTGTAAAAGTACTCAAAGAAAAAACAACCGGCGCTATTCCGGACAAAATATTTGTGGATATTGTTCGTTTTGACGGAGCATGGTCGAGCGGTAAAATACAGATAGGCGAAAAAGCTATATTGATAGAGGTAGTATTAGCAGAAGGATGTTCCAATCCATTCAATATTCTTGCTTATGACGACTTGGGAAATAAATTGGAATGCGAACCCGAGCAATTTAATATTATACAAGGCATCACAGGGGGAGGAGGAGGTATACAGGTATTACCTTATCACATCGGCATTGGCAAGTATTTCAGCGAATACGACAAAGATCTGTTTATGCCGGTAAAAGGTTTGGAGAAAAATAAACCTGTACCGGATAAAGGCGTTACAGGTGTGATCAACGGATTAAAAACAAGGAATGAATTACGTCCCGGAATGGTAAAAGATTTTATTCGCATTCCAATTTACCAGGGAGATCATGATGCGGAAGGAACCGATCTGGCACTGAACAATTTAATCAGCGAAGTCATCATTACCGGCGAAACAATACCGGGGCGTTTACCGGTTGGAAGCGATGTGGACATTACCATTAAGGTGGACAGATCGCAATTGATGAAATTCAGCGCCTATTTCCCTCTACTCAATTATACCGAAGAATTAGAAATTGAGATCAAACAAACCGAAACGCCCAAAGAAGATTATTTAGCAGATGAGATTAATAAGGCAAAACAAATAGCAGAACGGGTTCATGACAGTGAATCGCAAAAAAGATTAGAGGAATTGGATGATCAATTGGAAAATGAAAAAGAGAGCGCCGACGGAAAGATGAGGATTTTAGACGGCATACGAAAAGAATTGTTGAAATTAGGAGATGCAAACAAGATGGCGGAATGGAATAAACAAGTCGATCTTTTGCAAAACGCCTTTTATGAATTGGAGAATTTAATCAATGAATTTGATAGAAAATTTATCAATGTAAATAAATTTAAAAATGAATTGGAGGAATACAGGAAGCAAAAGGATATGCTCATTTCTGAAAAACCTGTTGATAAATTAGTTAAATGCAAAAAATTGATAGATGATATGGGAGGAACCCAATTCCTGTTGTTAATCGAAACAATCCCGGAAGCGTTTATTCAAAACTTTGCAGCCAATTCCGCCAACATGCAATGGTCAGATCCCGTAATGGCGCAAAAATTAATGATGATGGGTCTGAATATTATCAATACAAGTTACAATAGAGAAGCGCTATCTGAAATAGTGAAACAACTATATGGTTTAATCGTTGGTACTCCTCCTCCTATTCCTACTGGAGATGGAACGCTCAGATAAGACACTCAAATTGTTAAAACAGTCTATGAGGAATACTATTGATTACGGCATCGATTTGGGTACAACTAATTCGGCAATTGCAAGGATGGAAAATGGCGTCCCAGTGATTATTAAATCCGATACAATGAAGGATTCAATTCCATCGTGTGTTCATTTTAACCGTAAGGGGGACATAATAGTTGGAGATTCTGCCATCAATATCATGAAATCGGACAACGCAAGGGCTTTGAAGATGTTCGACAAAGGCAGTTCCAATACTTTTGTTGAATTTAAAAGGACGATGGGTACCACCCACACCTATGAATGTCCTAATGCGGGCAAAAGTTTTACATCGGAAGAATTGTCGGCGGAAGTATTGAAGAAACTCAAATCTTTTGTTAGGGAAGAAAATATTTCATCTATAGTAATCACTGTTCCTGCAAAATTTCTAATTCCACAACATAAGGCGACCATAGAAGCGGCAAAACTTGCGGGGTTCCGGCAGGTGGAGTTGTTGCAGGAACCAGTGGCTGTGGCAATCGAATATGGGTTCGTAACGAAGAACAAAAATGGTTTTTGGTTGGTTTTCCATTTCGGAGGAGGGAGCTTCGATGCCGCTTTGATTGAGTCAAAAGAGGGGATATTGTTCGTAAAAGATACTGACGGAGATAACTGGCTTGGAGGGAAAAACTTGGACGAAGCCATCGTCGATCAGATTATCATTCCAAACTTAAAGGAAAATTATGCGATTGATACTATTCTGAATGATCCAATTAAACGGGAGAAATTTCGTAATGCCATTAAGCCATTTGCCGAAGATATCAAAATACAAATGTCGTTTAAAGATACTTGTAAAATCCTTTCCAACCTGGGCGAACTTCCATTTGAGGATGAATTAGGGAATGCAGTCGATATAGATATTTTAGTCACGCAGAAAGATATGGCAGTAGCGCAGTCGCCCGTCTTTCAAAAGGCTATCGATATTGTCATGAAACTATTGAAGAAAAACAACCTCAATGGTTCCGACCTAAGTGCGATGATTCTTGTCGGCAAATCTACTTATTCGCCCATTCTTCGCAGAATGCTTCGCGAACAAATTACCGATAAAATCGATACTTCCGTCGATCCGGGTACCGCAATCGCAAGAGGCGCTGCATTGTTTGCTTCCACTATTCCTATATCTAAAGAATTGATTGAAGCGGAAAAAGACAAAACGATAATTCAATTGGATATAAAATACGAACCCTTTTCCGTTGATACGGAAGAACTAATCATTGTAAAAATCCTCAAAGACAAAACATCCGGCAATATCCCCGATAAAATATATGTTGATATTGTTCGTTCTGACGGGGCATGGTCAAGTGGTAAAAAACCGGTTGGCGAGAAAGCTACCCTGATAGAAATAACGTTAAATGAAGACTGTTCCAACTCCTTTGATATTTTTGTTTATGACGAAAAAGGAAATAAATTGGAATGTCAGCCTAATCAAATCAATATGTTGTGGGGTCCTATTCATACCGAAAAACTGGAGATTGAGATGGAATTACCTGAACCGCCAACCATAGATTTTTTAGTTGAAAAAATCAACGAAGTAAAAAAAATGGAAGATGGTCAAATAGAACAACTACAAAAAGCCTTTCAAGAATTGGAGAATTTGATCAATGAATGGGAGTTAAAAGGTGAGAATTTGGATAAGTTTAAAAATGAATTGGAGGAATACAGGAAGCAAAAGGATTTATTCGTTTCCGAACGACCATTCAATAGATTTCTAAAATATGAAAAATTAGTAGGCGAGATGGAAGGAACGAAATTCATGTTGTTAATGCAGGTAGAACCAATAATTTTCATACAGCATTTTGCAGAACATTTTGATACGGTTGAATGGAAAGACCCTGTGGCTGCAAAGAAATTCGTTCTTGAATCTTTAACCTGCCCTTTGGAAGAACGTTACGATAGATTAATGCAAATATATGCATTAATCTATAATTATTATAAATCTCCTGTAATTTCATGCTATGTCGCACCATAAGATGTAAAGTTAAGTGATGGAAGTAATGATTCAAAAAGGCGACACGATCCTTGCCGAATACAAGGTAGAATCCGATCCTGCAGAAGGTACTTTGGGCAGGCTGTTTCGTGTGCGCCATACCGGATGGAATATGAATCTCGCCATGCGGCAACCCCATCCGGATAATTTTCAGACAAAACGTCAAAAAGGAATGCTGATTCAAGGATATAAAGCATGGATCAGCATGGAGCTTCATGCAAATATCGAAACCTGCTATATCATAAACGATGTTGACGGCATTCCGTATCTCTTTTCCGAATGGATGGACGGCGGCAATCTGGAAACCTTGATTAAAAACGAAGTTTTATATATCGGCTCCTATTCTACGGTCGTCAAGCATATCCTCGACATTGCCATACAATTTGCGCGCGGTCTGAATTTCCTCCACAAGCAAGGCTTTATCCACCACAACGTAAAGCCAAGCAACTTGTTGTTCTCCAATACAGGCATTGCCAAATTAAGCAGTTTAGAGTGTTGTGCACCCTTATTTGACAGCTATTCGCCGGCATATAGCTCTATCGAACAACAACGCGGCGAAAAATTGACGCACCATACCGACATCTGGAGTTGGGCCTTGTCGGTTCTTGAAATGTTTTTAGGTAACCGTCCCTGGCAAACCGGCGCCGAAGCGGCTGCTACCTGCCGGGATTATTTTGAAACCGGACGAATCGCCATTCCCGTGTCCATCAAAGATTTGCTGTCGCAATGCCTGAAAGAAAATGAAACGGACAGACCTTTTGACTTTGCGGAGATTGAAAACAAATTGTATTCCATATATCAAGCTGAAACCGGAAAACCCTATTCCCGTCCCCAACCGGAATTGCTGCTTGATACGGCCGACCGGCTAAACAACAAGGCGCTTTCGTCATTAGCGCTGGGTAAACCTCAAGACGCAAAAAAATATTGGGAATTAGCGCTGTCAAAATTTCCGGATCATGCGGAGTGCCTGTACAATAGCAGTATGGATAACCTGCAAACTGCAAATAGGATACCCAACCATTTTTTATCGACGGAAACAACAACCAAAAACATAAAGTTATTCAACGCATTGGCTGTTGAAATAGAAACGCTGATTTTCCAAAAAGACATACAGGGCGCATTAGATAAATTTGAAGAACTTAAAAAGTTGCGTTTATTCGATCATCACCATACTTGTGATGAATTGCAGGCGCAGTTAATAAAAAAGAGTTCTCCGGATACAGACTCGAAAACTGTCTCAAAAACTGCTTCAAAAACTGCTTCAAAAACTGTCTCAAAAACTGCCTCTGAAACCAACCTGATACAAAGCGATGCTGCGCCTGAGAGTGTGCAACCTTCCCATGATGATGTCTCTACGGATGAGGAAGACGTTCCTGTTCTAAAAACTTACCAGATTGAATCCAAACCATTTAAAGGCGGTATGGGATTTGTATTCCGTGTACGTCATAACATTTGGAATGTTAAACTTGCTATGAAACAACCGTATCGAGAAAAATTTCAAACGGAAGAAGACAAAAAAACATTTACCGAAGAGTGCAGGCGCTGGATTGATTTAGGTTTGCATCCGCACATTGTATCATGCTATTATGTACGTGAAATAGACGGCATTCCTTCCATCTTTTCCGAATGGATGGATGAGGGTAGCCTGAAAGATTGGATAGGAGAGCCGGATGAATACGGAAACATGAACGGCAAATTGTATGAAGGAAATGATGAAACGGTATTAGAACGGATATTGAATTTTTCCATCCAGATGGCCTGGGGCTTGAATTATGCCCATAAACAGAATTTGATACACAATGATGTCAAGCCGGCCAATTTATTACTCTCACTGAATCTGACGGTCAAAATAGCCGATTTTGGAATAGCCCACGCAATCGCAAGTTTAACGGACGAAACAAACCGGCATGAATTGGGATACACTCCAGCCTATTGTTCGCCGGAACAGAAAGAAAAAAGAATCGAAGATATTAAGGCGCAAACCGACATTTGGAGTTGGGCGGTTTCAGTTCTGGAAATGTTTGTGGGCCAACGACAATGGTTTGACGGAACAATTGCCGGTTTAGCCTGTGAAGAATATTTCGACATGGCATATATTCCGATTCCCGAATCTATGAAGGATTTGCTGCGCCATTGCTTTCAAATAAATCCCAAGGAACGTCCCCGTGATTTTAGTGAAATTGGAAAACAGTTGTTGGAAATCTACAGCGAAGTAACCGGAAAAACATACGCACGTACAGAACCGGAAACTGTGGCTGAAACAACAAATAACTTAAACAACAAGGCGCTTTCGTTTCTCGACCTCGACGACCCCGAAGAAGCCGAAAACTGCTGGGCAAAAGCCTTAAAAATTGATCCGGGGCATGCCGAATCTCTTTACAACAGAAGTGTCCATCTCTGGCGAAGTAAAAAAATAGACGATGCGGAAGCGATTCGCTTGTTGGTGTCAAATACGGTAAATGTAGATTACTATTTGGCAAAACTTCACATTGCAAGAGGAGATGCGCTTAGCGCCATCGAATGTTTGAACAAAGCAAAAAAAATATATGGTTTGACAAAACCAATCGAAAATTCATTCTCGCAAGCGCAAGAAATGATAAATAATGGCTTGGACGGTAAATGTATCAATACAATCGAAGCGCATACGCACAGCATTACAGCCTTGTGTTTCAGCCCCGACGGGAAAAAGGTACTTTCAGGAAGCAGCGATTATTCCATAAAATTGTGGGATATAACAACTGGTGAATGTTTAAACGTTTATTACAGGGGATTTCCCAATTCCATTAATGCCGTTTGTTTCAGTCCCGACGGGAAAATGGCGCTAATCGGGGGCGGTAATATCTTTGATATGGAATTGTGGGACCTCAGCGCCGGTAAATGTATCCGCCAATACAAAGGACACACGAAAGACATCAATGAAGTTTGCTTTAATTCCAACGGCAGTAAAGCGCTTTCGGGAAGTTCCGACAACACCGTAAAACTGTGGGATGTTCAATCAGGGAAATGTATCTTTACTTTCGACGGACACCGCAGTTGCGTTACTTCCGTCTGTTTTAGCCCAGACGGAACCAAAGCGCTATCCGGAGGCTGGGATCGTTCGATGATGATTTGGGACATTATTACCCGGAAATGTATTCGCAGTTTCAAGGGACACAAAGGATTGATTGAAACGGTGTGTTTCGACCCCAGCGGCGACTTAGCGCTTTCGGGAAGCCGGGATCATACAATGAAACTGTACGACATTTCAACAAGAAGATTAATTAACACTTTTGAAGGCCATACCGACCATATTTACTCCGCTTGTTTCAGCCCCGACGGGACAAAAGTTTTTTCCGGAAGTAAAGACGGTTCCTTGAAATTCTGGGATGTTGAAACAGGAAAATGTATAAGAACATTCGAAGGAACAAAAACGGTAAATGCCGTTTGTTGCAGCCCGGATGGTCACTATATACTGACAGGAGACAGCGAGGGAAAATTGAAGTTATGGAATATGCCCAAAGTCGAGCGCTCCTTTGAAATGGTTTTGAGTAACATCCATTCTACTGAAATTGCAGTTAAACAAACAGAGCTGTTTAATTCATTAGTAAGAGAAATCGATTCTTTAATTGACACAAAAAATATTCCGGCGGCTTTAAACAAATTGGAAGAACTAAGAAGTATTTGGGTATTTGGTAATACCAATACTTATTACTCTGTAATCAGACGATTGGCAAAATTTTGCATTCTCGGCAACCATATCGTCAATCAAACGGTAAAAAAGATTGATTGGAATGTTGATGTGAAGTCCTTTTGTCTTAGCCCCGACGGCAATAAAGCCTTGTTGGGAATTAGAAATTGGGACAAACCAATGGAATTATGGGATCTATCGACCGGACAATGTTGTCTTTCTTTTGAAGGGAATAACCATCCTGTATGCACGGTTTGTATGAGTCCGGATGGAAAACATGCACTTTCGGGAAGTCTCGACGATGAAACCATGAGGCTGTGGGATGTATCTACCGGTAAGTGCCTCCATACGTTTATACATACCGACAATGTCAGGAACGTGTGTTTTAGTCCGGATAATAAATTTGCAGTTTCGAGTCAGGATAATATTCTTAGATTATGGGATGTTCAAACCCGTGAATGTCTTCGTTCGTTCGAAGGACACAGAAAACCAATCAGTTCGGTATGTTTTAGCCCGGATGGAAGTTTAATCCTTTCGGGAAGTTTTGATAATACGCTGAAATTATGGAATACAGCTACCGGCGCTTTTGTCTGGAGTTTTGAAGAACATTCCCATGCAGTTATCTCCGTATGTTTTAGTCCTGACGGCAAACGGGCGCTTTCGGGCGGGTGGGATAATAAGCTTAAACTATGGGATATTTCTACACGATCCTGTGTTGATACCATTGAAGTTCATACCGGCAATATCGGATTCGTTTGTTTCAGTCCGGATGGAAGTAAGATAATCTCTGTGGACAGAAATCATACCACAATCTATTTATGGGACTTGGCTTCCGGAACATGTATTCATATCTTTGAAGGATTTACTTTGATAGTTGAAAAAACCGGTTTCAGTCCGGATGGACGACAGATTGTGGCGGCAACAAATAAAAAAGTTCACATTTATAATCTCGATTACGATCTCTCTTTCCCCGGCTGGAACGAATGGGACGAAAGAGCGCATCCTTTCCTTGATACTTTTCTTGCCTTTCATCCGAAATGGACAAATAAGGACTTCAACAATATTCTCATACCTGATTTGCAGAATCATGGCTTTGGCTGGTTGCGACCGGAAGGAGTAAAAACCGAGTTGATGAAAATGTCGAGAAAAACAGAAATATTCATGTAATACTAAACAGACATATAAACAATAAAAATTTAGCAATATGGATTTGAATTTAGCAATGCGATACGTGATGGTTCAATCACAGAAAGAAGCATCAGGAAACAGTGTCAAAGCCGAACATTTGTTTCTGGGTTTATTAACTCTGAGTAAAAAAAACGCATTAGATTTAGCATCGGATGCTCAGATGCAGTCCCGCATAACAAGCGATATGCAAGGAGTAAAAAACCTGTTTGAAAGCCGCCGCATCCCGATTGATGAAACCGGCGAAAAACTTCGCTTTTTACTAAACGCCGATCCTTCACAGGCGGAAACGGAAGCCTCAAACCTGTTGCTTCAGGCAATGGATACCTGCAAACAGCAAGGTATAACGGAAGTCACTGCTTCTGTCGTTCTGGAGCAAATTCTGAAATCGCCAACGACTCTGATTGGTAAAGTCTTAGCGTCTCCGGCCGATGTAAAGCAGCAAGGTAATCAAACAATATATGATCCGAAAGAGGAGCCTAAAAAAGCTGAGACAGTGATTCAAAAGCCCGAACCCAAACCAGCGCCAAAACCCGAACCTAAACCAGCGCCAAAACAAGAACCTAAGCCATCACCTCCGCCAAAACCGGCTCCAAATGAGCCGATTATTTTTGAATTACCAAAACCGGAAGATGTGAAGAATCAGCAGCAAAATCCCCAAAAACCTCAAAAGCCCTATCATGCGCCTAAAGAGAAAAAATATACAAGGATTTCAGGTATTAAAATTCGTGGAGGCGTTTTTTGGGCTTTCACTAAATATTTGTTCTGGGTGACATTGATTCCTTTTGCAATACTGGCTTTGATGGAATATCAATGGCATCTTGTGACCGTACCGTCTTCCAATAAATTTCTTTTTGGTTTGCCCTATTCCATCACTTTTATGTGGTTCTTTCTTGTGATATATGGAGTCATCAGCCTAATAGGTCGCCGTTTGCAAGCTTTCGCAGAGTTTCTATATTTCCTTACAAATCTTGGCTTATGGTATGTAGTGATCAATCTTAACTTATACGTTAATCATAAAGAGGTTTTTACAAAGTGGGAATTAGTTTCTGCCTGGTTTATGGTTCTATTCTTTTTATTTTACTCATTATATAGACTCAATTACTATAAAAACGCTTCAACCGGAAATTCACAAAGTCTCAATTCATCCATGCTACGCATAAGCGGAACGCCGGCTTTCATATTTTTCATCTACCTGTTGCGTATGTTGATAATACCGATATTAGTTTGGAGTATCATATCCATCTTCAATCTTTCGGTCAATTCTTTCTGGAAAGCGTTTTTTTATATTTATGGCTTCTTTTGTGCTTGGGACATCATTCGCATGGCGATACAATGCAATGCATTACGACGCTACAAAGATGTTGTAAATGATTTCTGGTTTCTACAACATATCTTTTTGTTCCTGCCCGAACTTGGATTATTCTTAATGTGGTATTTCGGTTGGTTTCCAATGAGAAGCTGGGTAATATGGGTTTATTGCATTTACGGACTGTTTTGGCTGTCAATAACAGGGAGTTTATTAATGAATAAAGGAAAATGAGTACATTTACACGTCATTGCGAGGGCGATAGCCCGAAGCAATCTACCCTCAGCTCTCTACATGGAGAGAGCAGTTCCCCTCCTTTGGAGGGGTTAGGGGAGGTTCTTTTGAGGAGGGGTTGGAGAGAGTAAAGAGATTGCTTCGCCGCAAGCGGCTCGCAATGACGTAGAAAAATAATTAACTTAAAAAAAACATTATGGATCTCAGTACAGCAATGCGTTTTGTCATGGTACGGGCTCAAGCAGAAGCAACCGCATCCAACATGGGAGTTTATCCCGAACACGTTTTTCTCGGCTTGCTTAAATTGTCGGAAATGACGGCTGAAGAAATAGCGCCAAGTTCCCGGCATAAGCAGGAAATGGACGAGGATATAAAACAAGTGGCTTCCCTGCTAAAATTGAATGGAATTAATTCGGGAGAAGCTCGTGAAAAACTGCGCCGCATCCTTCGGAATGAGACTCCGGCAGGAAATGGCGAAGCTGCAATTGCCGGTTTGTTTGCCAAAGCTGCAGAAGCGAGTGGGGGAGATACTGTCCGGTCATTCCATGTCTTATCCGTATTCATGAAAGAACCGACTCCGATGCTGGCTGCCGTTTTCCACATAGGGAAAAAAAGCCCGGCGCCTCCGCCCGAAGCAAAACCAAAAGAAGAGCAAAAACAGGAACGTGGACACGAACAGGAAGACGTAGGCATCGCTTATCTGCCGAAGCTCACCGAACGCATCCGGAATATGCGGTATGCCTTGCTCGAAAAAGTACACGGTCAGGATCATGTCGTACACGCTTTCGCCGAAGGCATGTTTAACTCGGAAGTGCTGGCTGCTGCCGACGAAACACGCAAAAGACCCCGTGCCATCTTCGTATTCGCAGGTCCTCCGGGCGTCGGGAAAACGTTTCTCGCCGAACAGGCGGCACAAGCTTTGGAGATTCCCTACAAACGTTTTGATATGAGCAGCTATGCCGATCATCAGGCGCAAATCAACCTGATCGGCTTTGCTGCAAGTTACAAAGACGCTAAACCCGGACAACTTACCGGTTTTGTCAAAGATAATCCGCACAGCATCCTACTTTTCGATGAAATTGAAAAAGCGCACTTGAACACCATACAACTTTTCCTTCAACTGCTGGATGCAGGGATGTTGCACGACGATTTCACCGATAAGGATGTCGCATTTAAAGATACAATCATTATTTTCACTACCAATGCCGGACGCCAACTTTACGAAGGAGACCATAAAGCCAATGCGGCAGGATTGCCGAGACAAACTATCCTCAGCGCTTTAGAAACCGATACGCATCCTCAAACCGGAAAGCCATTTTTCCCAGCAGCTATCTGTTCTCGATTGGCAACAGGCTATCCGATGATGTTCAATCACCTGCAGGCTCATGACTTAGAAAAGATTAGCGCAGGCGAATTTCAACGCTTCTGTAATCTGTTCGAAAAGCAATACAATATAAAAGTGTCGGCAGATAAATTGCTTTCCACTACTTTGCTTTTCGCCGAAGGCGGACAGGTTGATGCCCGTACTTTACGTGCGCAAACCGAATTGTTTTTCAAAAATGAAATATTCAAATTATGCCAACTTTGGGGCGATCATATTGAAATCGCATTGGAACAATTAAAGTCTATCCGTTTTGAGGTAAATACGGAAAATTTGCCGGATGAAGTAAAGTTTTTATTTCACAATCAGGAACAGCAGGAAATTCTTTTTTTTGGTGATGCGCTGATTGCCGAAAGAATAAAAATGCAAATTTCAACAGTTACCGTACATCATACTAAAAATGTCGATGAAGCGCTGAAGATTTTAGGGGAACGAAACATCGGATTTGTGCTTTTGGAACTTGTTGCAGGAAACAGCGCTCCCGTCGATCCAATGGCCACGCGACCGGAATTGGATGACGCTCAGCCGCAAACAGGTACTATGTATGCTTTCGACAACATACCCATTGCTTCCTCGTCATTGCAGGAATCCCGCAGTTTTTTCAAACTGCTGCGGGAACGTTTGCCCGAAGTTCCGATTTATTTGCTGGAATCAAGCAAACTTAATATCGACGGCGAATTATTAACGGCTTTTGTTCGCGCAGGCGCCAGGGGAAAATTGACTTTCTCGCAAGAAGAAAGCGGCGTATTTGTTGAAGAAATTGCCGATATTTGTGCGCACACTTATTTGCAAAGTGTTGCAGCAGGTCTGGCCGCGCAACATAAAGTACTCGCTTTTGAAACCGCTCCCAACTTGTCGAGTAATAAAACACAGGCAATCATTCGCTTGCGGGAATTATCCATTCGCAGAGCTGTTTCTGCCGAAGATAGCAAAAATGTATTGGATGAAGTGGAAAAACCGAAGGCACGGTTTAGCGATGTAATAGGGGCGTCAGACGCCAAAGAAGAATTGCAGTTCTTCATTAATTATCTGAAAAATCCAAAGAAATTTTCCACCTTGGGACTTAAACCTCCCAAAGGAGTATTACTATATGGTCCTCCAGGGACCGGAAAAACTTTGCTTGCCAAAGCTATGGCAGGTGAATCGGATGTCGCTTTTATTCCTGCTGTTGCCAGCGGATTTGTCACTAAGTGGCAGGGTAGCGGTCCCGAAGCAATCCGCGAACTGTTCGGCAGAGCCAGAAGATACGCTCCCGCTATTGTATTTATTGATGAAATAGATGCAATCGGCAGGGCAAGAGGAAGTTCAGGATCTGCCCATGCAGAAGAAATGGCGCTGAATGCCCTTCTTACAGAAATGGATGGCTTTTCCGTCGATCCCAAGCGGCCTGTTTTTGTACTTGCCGCCACTAACTTCGAGGTAGAAGAAGGAAAAAGTTCCATGGGAACAATTGATGCGGCGTTGGCACGGCGTTTTGACCGGAAAATTCTTGTCGATTTGCCGAATAAAGATGACAGACGCCGTTATTTGGAAATGATGCTCAAAAAACGTAAAAACAATCAGGTAACCGAGCAAATGATAGACCGTCTGGCAGGCCGTTCCACCGGACTAAGCCTTGCCAATCTGGAGTCTGTCATAGAATTAGCTTCCCGGATGGCAGCGAAGAAAGATACGGTTGTCAATGACGAACTACTGGAAGAAGCTTTTGAATTGAACCGTCACGGCGAGGTGAAGGATTGGGGTCACGAATACTTAGAGCGTGTAGCCCGTCATGAATCGGGTCATGCTTATATGTGCTATCTCGCAGGAAGTACGCCGGCTTACCTGACTATTGTCGCCAGAGGCGACCACGGCGGTTATATGGAACATTCCGACAATGAAGGTTCTCCATTAAAAACCAAAGAAGAATTGTTGGGACGAATCCGTACTTCGCTGGGAGGCAGGGCAGCCGAAATTGTTTTTTATGGCGATAAGGACGGAATTTCCAGCGGCGCTTCCGGAGATTTGCAAGGTGCGACAAATATTGCCCGCGCAATGATTTGTTCCTACGGAATGGATGAAGAAGTAGGAATGGCCGTACTTTCGAACGAAGAAGCCACAAGAGGCCCTATGGCGGAAAAAATCTCCCGTCGCATCTCCCAAATTATTGAAGAAGAGATGAAACGAACCATTGAGACTATTGCAGAAGGTAAACTGCAAATCAATAAATTAGTCGAGCAACTACTCGAGAAAAATAAACTTACTAAAGAAGAAATGGAAAATATCTTGAAGTCTTTTGAAAAATAATAGTATTTTTTTCAATAAATTATTTGTTTATAAAAAATTTTTATTATATTTGCACCCGAATTCATAACATTTGAATAAGAATGAATCGTTTTTTCTTTACATATTCTTTTTATTACTTTTACTTTAGCAAAAGAGTAAGACAGGATTTTGTATGATAAAAATGTAGAAGGTTTGATTGTGATCATAAAAAAGTGAAAAATCCTGTCGAAAAACGATGGGATTTTTTTTTGAAATTAATTTGTATGAAGAAAATAGTTGCTATTCAGGGAGTTGCAGGCGCTTATCATGAAACGGCCGCCCGTATGTTTTTCGAGGAAAAAAGCGAGGAGATTGATATTCTTCCTTGCAATCAGTTTAAAGATGTGATTTTAGCCGTGAAGAAGGATCCGAATTTAATCGGTATCATAGCGATAGAGAATACCATAGCCGGAAGTTTACTGCAAAATCACGAACTAATCAGGGAAAGCGATTTAGTCGTTATCGGTGAGCAAAAACTCCGCATTTCCCTCTGCCTTGCCGCTTTGCCGGGCGAATCCATAGAAACGATTACAGAAGCAAATTCTCACCCGATTGCTTTGATGCAATGCGCCGATTATTTGAATACGCTTCCAGGAATAAAAATTGTGGAAGAGGAAGATACAGCTTTGAGCGCTAAAATAATTGCCGAAAAGAATCTGAAAGGACATGCGGCAGTATGCAGTAAAGAGGCTGCAGAATTGTATGGTTTGCAAGTTTTGCAAGAAGAAATCGAAACAAATAAACGGAATTTTACACGGTTTCTGTTAATATCCGATCGTTGGGTAGCCGACAGTTTAGTTAAAAGCAGTGAAATCAACAAGTCATCTCTTGTTTTTACCCTTCCGCATTCGGAAGGAAGTTTATCTAAAATACTGACTATCTTCTATTTCTATAACTTAAATTTAACTAAAATCCAATCTCTTCCGATTCTCGGTCACGAATGGGAATATTTGTTTTACGTCGATTTAACTTTCACAGATATTTTGAAATACAAACAAGGATTGGATGCAGCCCGCCCGCTGATGAAAGATTTTAAGATTTTGGGAGAATACAAAGAAACAAAAATAATAGGATAAATACCTTTAAAAACAAATTATGAATATATGAATGCAACGAAAAAGATAGAACCGGCACGGCGACTCAATTCAGTCAGCGAATATTATTTTTCCAAGAAATTAAAGGAAGTGGACGAAATGAATGCCAAAGGATTGGACGTAATCAGTCTGGGAGTGGGGAGTCCGGATTTGCCGCCGTCGGACGATGCCATTCAAACTTTATGCGATTTCGCATGGAAAGCCAATTCGCACGGTTATCAACCTTACGTCGGTATTCCCGAATTACGCAAAGCATTTGCCGATTGGTACAAAAAATGGTATGGAGTTGATTTGAATCCCAATACTGAAATTCAACCGTTAATTGGTTCAAAGGAAGGAATTTTGCATATTTCCATGGCTTTTCTGAATCCCGGCGATGGCGTTTTGATACCTAATCCCGGATATCCGACTTACAGTTCGGTCAGCAATTTGGTTGAAGCCAAAATCATTCCTTACGATTTGACAGAAGAAAATAATTGGCAACCGGATTTTGAAGCTCTTGAAAATCTTGATTTATCGAATGTTAAACTTATGTGGATCAATTACCCTCACATGCCGACCGGCGCTCCGGCTACGCTTGAACTGTATCAAAAATTGGTCGATTTCGGGCGTAAACACCAGATAATTATCTGTAACGACAATCCTTACAGTTTTATTTTAAATGAAAATCCAAAGAGTATATTATCAATCGACGGAGCTAAAGACATTTGTATCGAAATGAACTCTTTGAGCAAATCACAGAACATGCCCGGCTGGCGCATCGCCATGCTTGCTTCCAACGCGCAATTTGTCGAATGGGTATTGAAAGTAAAAAGCAATATCGACAGCGGGCAATTCAAACCGATGATGTTAGCGGCGGCAAAAGCCTTGCAAGCTCCCAAAGAATGGTATTCATCTATGAACGAGGTATATCGGAGAAGAAGAAAAATTGCCGAAGAAATCATGAACGTTCTCGGTTGCCGGTTCGATCCTAAACAATCCGGAATGTTTCTCTGGGGGAAAACCCCTGATAAATATGCCGATAGTGGAGAATTAGCCGACAAAATTCTGTATGGCGCCCATGTTTTCATCGTGCCCGGATTTATTTTCGGCAGCAATGGAAACAACTACGTCCGGATTTCGCTTTGTTGCAAGGATGAAAAGTTGCAAGAAGCTTTAGAAAGGATTAAGCAACAGAGTAATTATTAGGTTTTTGCCCGTCATTGCGAACGCTGCGAGGAACGAAGCAGCCGAAGCAATCTACTCCCTCTACTTCCCCAAAGTGGGAGAATTGCTCCCCTCCCTTTTGGGGGAGGGGCCGGGGGAGAGGTGAGAGATTGCTTCGCCGCAAGCGTCTCGCAATGACGAACAGATATTTTTGAGAATAAATAATATTAAAAAATAAAAATGGAATTAGAATTAGAATCAATCTTGCTACCCGGCGTCAGCGACCAGCGACCCATCGTTATCGCAGGCCCATGCAGCGCAGAAACAGAAGAACAAGTGATGACGACCGCTCGTGGATTAGCGAGCAAAGGTATAAAAATCTTCCGCGCCGGAATTTGGAAACCGCGCACAAAACCCGGGGGATTTGAAGGCGTCGGTTCGGAAGGTCTTGACTGGTTACAAAGAGTAAAACGGGAAACCGGTATGTATGTGGCTACCGAAGTTGCGAACAAAAAACATGTGTTTGAATCGGTTAAGCATGGAATCGACATTCTTTGGATAGGAGCTCGAACCTCTGTAAATCCTTTTGCAGTTCAGGAAATTGCCGAAGCGCTGCAAGTTTCGGGCTTTATGGGAGTAGTTTTGATTAAGAATCCTGTGAATCCCGACTTGGAATTGTGGATTGGCGCTATCGAAAGAGTTTACAACGCCGGAATCCGGAAAATTGCTGTCGTCCATCGAGGATTCAGCACTTACGACAAAAAATTGTATCGCAACTTGCCGCAATGGCATGTTCCGATCGAATTAAAACGAAGGATTCCAAACATGCCGATTTTTTCCGACCCCAGCCACATCGGCGGAAAACGCGAATTAATCGCTCCACTCGCTCAACAAGCCATGGATTTAAATTATGATGGTCTGATTATTGAATCACATTGCGACCCGGAAAAGGCTTGGAGCGACAAAGAACAACAAATAACGCCCGATATCCTTTCTTATATTTTGAGTATGTTGGTGGTTCGTGAAACAAAACAAACTACGGAAAATCTGGTGCAACTCCGGCAACAAATAGACGAACTCGACAATGACTTACTTGCTATTCTAGCAAAACGAATGCGGGTTTCCAAAGAAATCGGACAATATAAAAAAGAGCATGACATGCCTGTGCTTCAAACAGCCCGGTATGATGAAATCCTAAAAGATAGAGTTAGTCAGGCAGAAAGTATGGGAATCGGTGGAAGTTTTATGAAAACCGTATTGGAAGCCATTCATGAAGAATCAATCCGTCAACAAATAGAAGTTATAAATCAATAATATTAATACGTCATTGCGAGCCGCTTGCGGCGAAGCAATCCAGTATTAAATACTTTCTGGATTGCTTCGATCTTCGCTCTCGCAATGACGAGCAAAAGATAAAAATCAATGAAAATACAGATTTTAGGCGCAGGAAAAATGGGCTGTTTCTTTGCCGATGTTTTAAGTTCCCAACATGAAGTAGCAATTTACAACCGGAATCCGGAAAAGCTACGCTTTACATACAACTGCATCCGGATGACTAACCTGCAAGAGATTGCCGATTTTAAACCGGAAATTTTACTCAATGCAGTTACCGTGCAACATACGCTTGATGCTTTCCGTCAGGCGCTTCCATACATTCCGGATTCTTGTATTATTTCCGATATAGCTTCTGTAAAGACCGGTTTAAAGGAATTTTATGAAGCAGAGGGCAGACCGTTCGTTTCTACACACCCGATGTTTGGACCGACTTTTGCCAACTTAAGTAATCTTTCATCCGAAAATGCGATTATTATATCCGAATCTTCACATTTGGGAAAAGTCTTTTTCAGGGATTTATACAATAGTTTGAAACTGAACATCTTCGATTATACTTTCGATGAACATGACGAAACGATTGCTTACTCGTTGTCCATTCCGTTTGCATCGACCTTGGTTTTTGCTTCGGTGATGAAACATCAGGATGCGCCGGGAACGACTTTCAAAAAACACATGAATATCGCTCGCGGTTTGCTTTCCGAAGATGATTATTTGTTGACGGAAATTCTTTTTAACCCAAGAACTCCCAAACAATTGGAACAAATTCGCAAGGAATTGGCTAATTTATTGAAAATCATTGAAGCGAAGGATTCTCAAGCGATGAAAGAATTTTTAAGTGAAGTGAGAAAGAAAATTGAATAGTCTTATATTAATTTTAATATGGCGCATCGTCATTGCGAGAGCTGCGAGGAACGAAGCAGCCGAAGCAATCTCAAAATAGTATAGATTGCTTCGCCGCAAGCGGCTCGCAATGACGGCGTAATAGAATTAACTTAACAATAGTATGATTAAAGAAATCAGTACTTTAGAGGAGTTAAAGTCAAGTACAAATGTGATACGAAAATCTTTTATTACGGTTGCAGAAGAACTTGGTCTCACTGTCCAAAATTGTCCAACCAATCCGGCTTTTCTTGATGAATCCGATTTGTTAAATAAGAAGGAAAACAATAATATTTCGATGTACGGATTATTTGATGAATGCAACCAAATTGGTTTTATGGCATTGGAAAGGCCAAGTCCTGATTCTACGGTGTTTTATTTGGAAAGATTAGCCGTATTGCCGGAATACAGACATAAAGGGTATGGACGGCTTTTAATGGATTATGCATTTGAAGCCGTAAGGAAAAATAGCGGTGAAAAAATTTCCATCGGGATAATCAACGAAAATGTAAGACTCAAAAGCTGGTATGTTGATTATGGATTTAAGGAATTGGAAATCAAACAATACCCGCATTTGCCGTTTGATGTTTGCTTTCTTGAAAAAGAGGTTTAATCCCATTCATTTCTAATCCGTTATTGATATTCGAGTGCATCTTCACCCCATTTTAATTTTCCAGCAAATTGCTTTGCACGAAATAATTTCTCATGCATCGCCGCCGCCGCTTTCCTCCCATCGCCCATAGCAAGAATAACTGTAGCGCCACCTCTGACGATATCGCCTCCGGCAAAAACATCCGGTAAATCGGTTTGCAAAGTATCTTGATTCACGATAATAGTTCCCCACTTGCTAACATTCAATCCGGTAAAAGAATTTGGAATGAGTGGATTAGGGGAGACGCCTATTGCTACGATGACTAAGTCCACATCTAAGGTTTCCGTTGCTCCGGGAATTTCGATAGGTCTTCTACGTCCGGAAGCATCCGGTTCGCCGAGTTCCATTTTTTGGAGTACCATTTGTTTAACCCGTCCTTTTTCGTCGCCTATATATTCGATAGGATTATGTAGATTTAAGAAGATAATTCCTTCTTCTTTGGCGTGATGCACTTCTTCGAGGCGAGCAGGCATTTCTTCTTCCGAACGCCGGTAAACAATCATCGCTTTGTCCGCGCCCAAACGGCGAGCGGTTCGCACGGAGTCCATAGCCGTATTTCCCCCTCCGATAACAGCAACGTTTTTTCCCAAATAAACAGGGGTGTCTGCTTCTTTTTCCCGATAAGCTCCCATTAGGTTGATACGAGTAAGATATTCATTGGAAGACATAACGCCCGCCAGATTTTCTCCCGGAATATTCATAAAATTGGGTAAACCGGCGCCGCTGGCTACGAAAATACCCTTAAATCCTTCTTCATGAAGGTCTTCGTGAGAAATTGTTTTCCCAACAATGCAATCGGTAATAAACTTTACACCCATTTTTTGCAGAATACCGATTTCCACATCCACAATATCGTTTGGCAAACGAAATTCGGGAATTCCGTATTTCAATACGCCACCAATTTCGTGTAATGCTTCAAAAACCGTTACGTCATAACCAAATTTGGCCATATCGCCGGCGAAAGACAATCCGGCGGGTCCAGAACCAACTACTGCAATTTTAATTCCATTACTATTAGCTAATTGCGGTACAGAAATTGAACCACTTTCTCGTTCATAATCGGCTGCAAAAC
>Ga0209629_10000198_pt1 | contig 30108 bp, 21 predicted proteins | sample TergutCu122P5_FD_187286 | JGI IMG/M metagenome (GOLD analysis project Ga0209629, IMG submission 187286) | Cubitermes ugandensis P5 segment gut microbial communities from Kakamega Forest, Kenya - Cu122 P5 (SPAdes) (version 2) | ecosystem: Host-associated > Arthropoda: Insects > Digestive system...
TGGGATGAATTGGGGTTGGTGCAACAGCGCGGCGGATGATGACTGGCAATCCGTCTGTTACGGCGACGGGATGTTCGTGGCCGTGGCTAGCGGCGGCAAAGGGAACCGGGTAATGTACACACAGGATGGGTATAATTGGATTACAGCGGGGATTTCCACAATTAATGACTGGCGATCTGTCTGTTACGGCGAAATTGACGGTCGGAAATGGTTTGCGACCGTGGCAAGCAACAGCGAAGGATTCCAAGTAATGGCCGCAAAAACCGGATCGGCTTGGTTTGACCTGGTAGGCGTGGCGGCTAATGAATGGAATTCTGTCTGTTTTCATGATGGAAGATATGTGGCCGTGGCAAGCAGCGGCAAAGGGAACCGGGTAATGACTGCGGCAGTTCCTAATCGTAATTGGGCAACAGGCAAAAGCGCGGCGGACAATGACTGGCGTTCCGTATGTTGCGGTGATGGGCTGTTTGTGGCCGTGGCAAGCAGTGGCGAAGGGAACCGGATAATGACCTCGCGGGATGGGATTGATTGGACTTTGCGCGCAAGCGCGGCGGACAATGACTGGCGTTCCGTCTGTTATGGCCGCGGGATGTTCGTGGCCGTGGCTAGCAGCGGCGAAGGGAACCGGGTAATGACTTCGCTTAACCCCCTAAATTTTTAACCCGCGACACAAGGTACTTTTGAATAGACTGGAAGGTGATAAGTATGGCGTCATTATTTCCGACGAATCTATTAAGCATTATTAATAGACCCCTTGATGATAAAACCGTAAAAGCAAGCATAGCCGAAAGAGATGCGATACCATTACCGCATAGATATCGAGGAATGATAGTGCTTGTGCAGAACACGGGCAATATTAGGCCGCGATTATACTGGCTTCCTACTGATGACCTGTCAAACTGGGAAGAGATGGATAGCGTTGGCTTTGTTATTTCGTACTTTAGTAACCAAGGAGAATTCCCGAATATAGGCAATATAAATACTCTTTACATAGTCAAAACAATTGGCAATGAAGCAATTTACCGTTGGGATAATGAATTGCGCAAATATTTTATAATTTCCAATAATTTCCAAAATATTAAAATTATTAATGGAGGAAACGCAAATGGCTGAACATGTTTTAAACGCAAGACAGACTCAGAAGAACGACACTAAGGTGAATTGGCGTTTAGAGAACCCCGTTCTGCTTAAAGGTGAAATTGGTATTGAGATCGATACCTTGAAACAAAAAACAGGTGATGGCATTACTGAATGGAACGATTTGGATTATGCCACAGTTACGCCTGAAGACATCAATCACTTAGATACCGACGCAATGCTAAGGTCCGAATTTGCTGTTAACGGCGAACCCGGCGTTGTCGATAGGGCTGTCAACGCGGGCAAACTCACCACGCCTCGCAATATTACTATTGAAGGCGATATCGTTGCCAGTGGCGCTTTTGACGGCAGCCAGAATTTAACTTTAGCCGCCGCGCTGCATGATCTTGTTGCCGCTGGCAAATATGTTAAAGTAACGGTTAGTTCAAAGGGTTTAGTTACTGGTTTTGATGTGCTTGCCCCCTCGGACATACCCCTGCTAACTTTAGCGCACATCACAGATGCTGGTACTGCCGCGAGCCGCGACGTTGGCTCTGCCCCCGGCAGCGTTGTCATCGTTGAGGCTAACGGTTTTATTAACAACGCGCTTATTAACACGGTCAATATTGTAAATGTCTATGCGTCTGATACTGTTGAAGAAATGCTGGAAATGGAAGTCGAGCCTGGCGATATGGTTATCGCGAACCTTGCCTCCGGCGCGGAAGTTTATATTTTTGTAGGCCCGACTTCTACTGATATAAATGACTGGATGCGTTTGAATCTGCCCGTTGGCGTAACTCTTGTTAATGGTATGACTGGCGTTGTAACGCTTACCACGACCAACATTAACGAAGGCACGAATATGTACTTTACCGAAACGCGCGCAACCGCAAACTTCCAGACGAATTTCGCTTTGGCTGAAAGCTCCGGCTTGGCTGATGGCGCGAACTTGCTTAGGGCTACAGATTTCTTTATTCTTGATGGGGGCAACGCGACTCTGGCGTAAACGATAAAAGATATTGCGATAGCCTACTATCCGGGCATCTATAACGTTCAGTTTATTCCTATGACAATAGCCGATATTATTGGCATGTAATTTATCATCCGCTGTTCTTCATTGGCAACGGATTTTTTTATTATTTTTTCTCGCTGAAAAGAGGTGCGACAAATGGCGGATACGGAACTTAGCGTTCGCCACAAACAAAAATCAGATACCACGTACAATTGGGAAAGAGAAAATCCAATACTGCTGCGCTCCGAGATCGGGTTTGAAATTTGTTTAGATAGTTCCACAAAAATGAAAATAGGCGACGGGATTACAGCGTGGAACTTACTGCCCTATTTTGAAAATGAAATAAAGATATCGCCAGACACAGACGTTGTTGATATTGAGGATGGAAAATTACTCGGAGTGGAAAATGGTAAAGTAATTGCTGTTGACATGGATATGCTTGATACGAATTTGCCAATAGGTCACCGGGATTATATGAATTTCTCACCATTCCTGGATCGTGTGGTTGCTCCTAACGGGATAATATTCCTTAGAGAAAACGGGCAGAAAATAGATCAAAATGAATTCCCGGAATTGTATCAAATGTTAGCGTCAGATCCCACGGATATAATTCCGCAAATGACTTCTAATGATACCCCAGAGCCTTACGTTATTACCGCGTCATCTACAAACCCGGTAAATCGGCCTTTTAGAATATTTGATAAAGTTTTAACTTCGGGGTGGAGTTCTGACAGCCAGGGAAATGGATGGGTACAAATTTACATAGGTGAATATCCTAGTGTTATTACGTCTTACTCGCTTTGGACTGGCACTAATGGCTGCACATTAAAATTACAAGGTTCTACAGATGGTATCGCATTTGATGATATTCATAGTTTTGACGGAACTCGTCTTTCGTCATATACATTTGAAGTTAATCTGAATATTGCTTATAAATATTTTAGAATCAATGTGATAGGCAATGTGTGGAAAGATTTATATGAGCTTAAATTATTTACACAAGGTTGTTTACCAAATACCGTTAAAGACGCCAATGGCCGCGCTATGTGGATTGTGGCGTCTAACCCTAATAAATTGCGGATAACGCCAAATACTCCCGTAGCGGATATATCTGATGGTAAATTGTTAGGCGTTGAAGATGGGAAAGTATCCGGCGTTGACGTGGACGAGAAAATTTCTGAGGCCCTCGGCATAATAAATATTGAACCAACAGATGTCATTTCTATTGTTAATACGTTACCATCCGCCATAAATAGGAGGGGCTGCGGGATCGCGTCAGATAATGTGTATGCGTATCTCGCGTCCGGCATTACCACAACAGTCCAAAATACACTTATCAGATGCCGCTTGCTGGATATAACGATGAACGCTGTAAGCCCGTGGGAATCTATCGTGACCTACGCGGCCTCGGCTTCCGCGCTGGCGGCTGTTAACGGCGAACTGTATCAATTCGGCGGCTTTAACACAAGTTACGTGGCGACGGCCAAAAAGATAACCTTCCCTAGCACTGTCACGGATTTGCCGGATCTGCCGTTGGCGACATCCTGTTCGGCGCAAGCGCATGAATATAATGGCTTTATATATATATTCACGAATAACCTCGGTGTTGTAAAATTTAATATTTCAAATAGCTCCTACATAACCCTGAATGATACGCCAGGTTCCTCATGGCAAGGGTACGCCATAAGGGGCGGTAATAAGGTTTTCTATTTCTCCTGGGACTGGCGCCTTATAACGTTCGACATGGAAACGGAGACGTTTACAAGCGTCAGCACGTATTACAGGCCGGGATCTATCCAAGCCTTTGTTTATATAAAAGAAATTGAGTCTTTATTGATTATAGGCGGCGGCGGTGACGCGGTAAATGTTTCGCAATTAGGTTTTATGGATATATCATCCGGCATTTACGCGCCAATAAATAATCCGGCGCCAGCCCCCAGAAGCTCCGCGGTATTATTGCCGACAATTGACGGTGACATATGTATTACTGGAGGCATATACAACAGTACGCCCAGGGGCGACGCGGAGATAATGCGGGTTACCCCAGCCGCTTTTATATTGCATAAAGTTTACACGGCAATGTTTACGGCGCCGTCTATGGCAGATAAAGATGTACTAAGCACTGGCGGAAGCAAACTAAACGCTTTGTCAGCGGCCCCTTTGGTTATACCCGCCGGGAGCGTTATACCAGCTAATACAGAGATTCAAATCCAATTTCCCAATACATCTGTCAAAATATTAGACAATATAGTACATGACGGCTCTTGGATAAGAAAGCAGTCTACCGATTTCAGCCATTTTGTCACGAAGGTTGACATAGGCGTCCCGGATGGCGTGGCTGGCCTTGACAATAACCAGAAACTTTTCGTGGACAATAAAATACTCGCCCCTGGCATTGAGGTCGTTGGCATACCGGATGGCTACGCGATTGGCATTGAGGACGGGAAACTTACTGGGATTGATTTATCAGAAATAACCGTAGATTACTTCCCACAAGCCAGTACAACCCAAAGAGGCATTGTTCAGTTAAGCAATGACATTGATAGTACAGATGAGACAAAAGCCGCGACGCCACTGGCGCTAAAAACATCCTTAACCAATGCAATAACGACGGAAACACCCAGCCCGCCTTTTTTTGGCGAGATATCTCAAGTTAATTTATGGAACTTTGTTGCTGAAAGAATATTGTTGCCGGGCGGCAATTGGACTTTGCGCGCAAGCGCGGCGGACAATGACTGGCGATCCGTCTGTTACGGGAACGGGCTGTTCGTGGCCGTGGCAAACAGCGGCGTAGGGGACCGGGTTATGACTTCGCCGGATGGGATTAATTGGACTTTGCGCAAAAGCGCGGCGGACAATGACTGGCGTTCCGTATGTTACGGCGATGGGCTGTTCGTGGCCGTGGCAAGCGACGGCGGGACAAGCCGGGTAATGACTTCGCCTGATGGTATTAATTGGACTTTACGGACAGCTTCCTCGACTTCGGCTAGCGACTGGCAATCTGTCTGTTATGGTCACAGTGACGGGCGGTACGTGGCTGTGGGAAATGCTGGGACAAGCCGGGCGATGTATTCATCGAACGGAACTAGTTGGGGCGCAAATACAAACTCATCTAATGAATATAATTCTGTCTGTTTTCATGATGGATTATATGTGGCTGTAGCGAGTACGGGCACACTCACAAGCCGGGTTATGACTACGCCAAATCCTTCTAATATGTGGAACACACGCACAGGGCAGAACAATGAGTGGCGTTCCGTCTGTTACGGCGACGGGTTGTTCGTGGCCGTGGCAAGCAGCGGCGTAGGGAACCGGGTAATGACTTCAGCTAATGGGATGACTAATTGGACATCACGTATAAGCGCGGCGGACAATGACTGGCATTCCGTCTGTTACAACAATAGGCTGTTCGTGGCCGTGGCAAGCAGCGGCGTAGGGAACCGGGTAATGACCTCGCTGGATGGTATTAATTGGACATCGCGCAAAAGCGCGGCGGACAATGACTGGAGATCCGTCTGTTATGGCAAAGGGCTGTTTGTGGCCGTGGCAAGCAGTGGCGAGGGGAACCGGGTAATGACTTCGCTTGCGCCTCTACAGTTTGAGACAGCGACAGAACCTGCTTTTGAAAACAGAATGAATAAAGCTACAACTATTTCCGGTGATGGCCGGGAAACCGAATTTTTAATAAACCATAACTTAAACACATTTGATTTAGTGGTACAGGTTAAAGACAGCGCAACAGGCGAAAACATCCCATTAGGGAGAAATATGTTTGCCAATAATTTTACCGTTGATCAGGATAACATAAAACTTGTGTTTATGAATCCGCCAGCCATTGGGGAAAATTACCGTATATTAACTATTGCGGCGCAAAATTCTTAACAGCGGCCATTGATAGGCTGAATTGAAATATATTCAGCCTCTTTTTATTATTAGCATCATAGGATGGAAGGTGATGTATATGGATTTGTACTTGATTGCCGGTACAGTTGGCGGCAATGGGATGCAAGATATCGCCAAATTCGTTCAGGATTATGGGATTTCAACTGTGATAACTATCGTCTTCCTCTATGCGGCTGTGCAATTGATTAATATAGGGCTTGGCTGGGTTAAGTATAAAGCGGAAAACACTGTTATAGATCATAAAAAGATAACTAAGAATTTTGATCGGAAAGGTGAAATAGACTTTCAAATTAAAATACTGATTGAGAAGGCGCTGGCTGAAACATTTGGGAATAGGATTTATATAATGGAATTTCATAACCACAATGAAAATTTGTCGCGAATGCCGCTTTATTACATGAGTTGTAATTACGAGGTATATAAAACAGGCTTATTTCCCATAGCAGAACAGTTCAAACAGCTTTCCACGTCATTGTGCCCAAAGTTTCTGAACGCTTTGCAGGCCAGCGAATACGTAATTCTTGACACTAACAATGTTTCAGAATCGCTGGACGGTTATGAATTACTCAAGGCCAAAAATGAAAGAAAAGCATTTGTGATACTAATGCGGAATTTTAACAGGATACCTATTGGATATATCGCTTTGGCTAAAGACGAGGAATTTACTGAGAAAGATAAAATTATGATGTTAAATGCCGCCGCGCAGGTTGGGGCTTTGTTAAGCGCGTTTGACAAAAAGGAGGTTAAAGTATAATGATGTGTAATGTGTGTATAAGATCAGTTTTGCATAAGCATAGGATATTGTCTTTAATCGCCGGGATATTGATTATCCTGTTCCTTTTGGCTAACGTAATAACTATACCTTTAATACAGAATCAAAATGTTGTTACGAACACATATCTTATAACTGATAAAGAGTTTGTGGGCAGAAGCAACTATCTTATATTTGTGAAGAATGAATACGGAAAGCCCTTTGTGTTTGAAAACACTGATTCGCCTTATAGGGGCAAGTATATTAGCGACGAGCTAAACGCTATATTAGAAATTGGGAAAGAGTATAATTTGACTACGGTTGGATATGAAATTCCTGTGCTTAGCAAATATCCTAATATAATTGGTGTGGAACCACCTGAATAATAATGGTTTGAAATCTCCTGTAGCTCAGAGGTCAAGAGTGCCGGTCTGTTAAAGCGGAAGTCGCTGGTTCAAATCCAGCCGGGAGTATAATTCTAATAACTTGAATCGTCAGCGAATTATGACGATTCTTTTTTTTTTTTGAACGGAAGAGGATGTGATAGATATGGCTGATGAATTAGGTATAAGGATAAAAGCTGAAGTTGTAGCTGACCCATCACAACTGAGTCATTTAAAAGATGCTGTTGAATCAAAATTAAATCAAAACCGGCCAAAGGTTGAAGCTGATATTGAACTTAACGCCGAAGGCGCAAATCTTCATATAAAGAGCGTCGAAACAATAAATAAAGGTGTTAGGACTGTAACTGAATCCTATAAAACAATGGGTGTTGAAGCTGGAAAAGTAGCTGAAATAATTTACAGGATTTCTAAAGAGCTTGACGATCAAGGTAACGTAATAAATAAAAAAGTGCTTGATAGAGTTTTTGATTTCCAAAAACCCATTACGGAGTTACAGAAGTTTGAAGACATGGCTCAAAGGGTTCAGTGGTATATTCAAAGATTGGGCAAAGATACGCCGCTAAACATTAGGCAAGAATTATCTAAAATGGCCTCGAAGATCGTTCCTGACGGTTTAGGCGAATGGAAGCAAAGATTTTCAGAATTGCAAAGCGAAATAGCAAAGGTGCGAGCTAATTTTCTTACATTTGGCGAAACAACTAAGCAAATGGAATATCTGGATAATTCCATTCAAAAAGCGGCAGTAAGTATCAAAGACTTCAAAATTGAACCAGCGTATCAAGAGGCGCTAACCAGCAAGCTTAAAACTTACGCGGACGAACTAGAAGAATTAAAGCCTAAGCAACAGGCCGCGATTGATCAAATATTAGCCGCCCAAAAACTATTAGATGATAGCATTAAATCAGGCGCGGATGATGATGTTCTTAAAGGATATCGGACTTCGCTTAATGAACTAAAACAAAATTATATAACTACCTTTAGTGTTCTTGATGAATTAACTATAAATGTTGAAAACTTTAATAAAACAGTATCTACAATCGGGAAGGATATACAACTCGATAAGAAAATACAAACATCTATAGCGGATATAAATGCTGAAATACTTAAATTAAGCGACACTAAAGCTATTGATTACTTTAAGGGCAAGCTGAATGATCTTTTATCTGGCATAGATATGGATAACTTAACAGGCGCTAGTCTCAATTCCGTTGAAAGTTTTCTGAACAAGATTAAAGCATTTTCAGCGCAGGCGACTGAAGTTGATAATTTGGAAACCGCGCTTGCTAAGGTCAATGCGCAGATTGAAGATTTAGACAAATCCGATTTTCCTATTGATAAGCTGGATCAATTTAAGCGGAGAATAGAAGAAATTAGAACGTCCAATATGGGGTCAGCCGGAATGACTTCTGCCTTTAAAGAGTTATCGGCTGATATAAGCGACGCCGCAAAGCAGGCCGCGGATTTAGATGTCATTAAATCAGCGTTTGAAAAGGTTACCGCTCAGATAAATGAAATGGCAAGAGCGAATTTCCCTATAGGGAAACTAGAAGAATTCCAACAACGGTTAGATGCGATTGACGATACTAAGCTCAATAAGGCCGCTCAAAAAGAAGCATTGCAAAAACTATCAAGCGATATTAAAGAAGCTGTAAAAAACGCGGCTGAATTGGATAGCCTGAATCAACAGTTTGAAAAGGTCAGTGCTAACCTTAACAAAGTTAAAGGTGACGCAAATGCTGTATCTGAATTAGCAAAGAAATTAAACGACCTTAAAAAGATTCAAGATACACATACAGAAATACAACTTTTAACAGAAGAACTTCATAGGCTGAAATTTGATGGCAGACCAGCGGAAGAAATTCAATTATTTCAAGAAGAAATTAATAAACTGCAAAATAGCATACCGCCAATTAAAAATACTAGCGAGGAATTATCTAAACTAAATCAAGAAATAACAATTCTTGGACAGAATACTGGCTTACAAAATCAGATTACAAATAATCAGAATGCTATAGAAAAAATGTTAAGGCAGTTCTCAAATCTTGATCTTAAGGAACAATTAAGGCTAGAATTTGAGAATATATTAACTGATCCCGCATTGCAACTCGGCACATTGTCAGAAAAACTAGTCGAGTTTAAAGCTAAAGTCAGAACTGAGCTAGACGCGACAGAAGAAGGACGCAGGTTACAAACAGCAATTAAGCAAATTGAGAACGCTTTTGAAACTCTAAATATACCTTCAGATAAATTAGCGGAATTCCGTCAGAGATTAAACGACATTCTTAACGCTGATTATGATGCGCTTGCCGCGACACGGGCTATTAATGATCTTAAGCAAGAAATGAAATTCGCCGTGGATAATGGCGGCATTCTAATTAACTCTCTTAAGCGTATGGCGACACAGTTTATTTCTTTAACGGCTATCGTGAGCGCATTCAGATCAGCTTTTAAAGAAATGAGAGAAATTGATACTCAGTTAACAGAGCTTTCTAAGGTTTCTGACGTTACGAGAGAGCAATTTCAACAAGTATCAATAGCCGCCACGGAAGCCGCCAGCCGATGGGGCCGAACAGCGGCGGAATATTTAAAGGGTATGACTGATTTTGCGCGTGCTGGCAAAGAAAATTATCAGGCATTAGCAGAAGTATCTGTTATGGCTCAATCCGCTGGTGACATCACCGCCGAACTAGCCAACCAGTATCTAATCGCTTCGGATGCCGCTTTCCAAATGCGGGGAAGCGCGGAAAGCCTTATAGCTTTATTAGACGGCCAAAACCAAATCACTAACAGAAACGCGGTCAGTATGCAGAACATGGCCGACGCTACAAAAGTTTACGCAAACACAGCGGCGATTGCTGGAGAAACAACACAAACAATGTCCGCGTTAATCGCCACGGCGGTAAGCGCGACACAGCGAACAGGGTCGGAAATTGGTACGGCTCTGAGGACTTTTTTAAAAAGGTCATTCAGTATGAACCCTTGTTGCTCAAGGGGTGTATGACGACGCTCAAACGTCATGCTAACGGTAGGAGTTAAATAACATTGTTGTACAAGCCCTACAGGGAAATTACAACCTTTGCTTAATAAGCATTGTCCATAAAGGAATCCGCTCCGTAAGAGATGCTAAGGTGCCGGATGGCATAGCCGCGAATACCGTGCTAAGGTTTATATCGCAAATTATAACAAAAGGAAGTTGAACAAAAGAATTACAAATAATTTTAAGGTTGAAGTTGGCCAAAATATTAAAGATGAAAAACGAGATATCGTTATTATTGAATTAAGTAGGATAAAGCAAGCGAATAATAAATCACAAAAATTTATAAGGTATAAGTGTTATAAATGTGGCTATGAAAGTGATTTTGTGCGTGAAACTGACTTAATTGGAAGGAATGTTGGTTGTTCTTGCTGTCGAGGATTAAGTGTCGCAGAGGGGATAAACGATATTCCAACAACGGCGCCATGGATGGTTCCATTTTTTCAAAATGGATACGAAGAAGCAAAATTATATACTCATGGTTCACATTCTAAAATTTATCCAGTTTGTCCTAATTGTGGCGAAGTGCGTGATAGTTCTATGGAAATAAATACAATTTATCAAAAAAGATCAATTAATTGTAAGTGTTCTGATGGTAGAAGTTATCCTAGCAAGTTTGTGATTGCCTTACTAGATCAGTTGAACATGAATTATGAAGAAGAATTTGCACCCGAATGGTTAGTAGATCAAAAAGGCTGTAAACGCAGATTTGACTTTAGAGTTGGAAATACAATTATAGAAGTTGACGGCGAATGGCATTATAAAGATAATCATTTAAGTGGACAATCAATTGATGCTATTTTGGCTATTGATGAATGGAAAGATAAGCAAGCGATTATTCATGGATATAATGTATTTCGCATTGATGCTAAAAAATCTGAAAAAGAATACCTAAAGGAACAAATAATAAAATCAATAGGTGAATATTTTGACTTGTCGCACGTTAGCTGGTCTAAATGCGAAGAATTTGCTACTAAAAATATTATTAAGGCAGTCTGTGAATATTATGAGTCGCATAAGCCAATAACTCCAACTGAGGTTGGTAAATACTTTAATATTAAGCGACGGCAAACGATATATGACTATTTACTTAAAGGAACAAAAATCGGGTGGTGCCACTACGATAAGGAATCTTCTATTGCGATTTCAAGTAAAATGTCAGCTAAATCAAGGGAGAAATCAATTGAAGTTTATCGAAATGAAATCTTATTAGACAAGTACGATTCTGCAAAGGATATAGCAAAGAATAGTTTTAATGATTTTGGCGTAAAACTATCGCGTGATGGAATTGCTCATATGATTATTGGAAATTCCAATCATTATAAAGGATTTACTTTTAAATACATAGAAAATGCGATTTAAACAAAGTGTAGAGACTATCCCTTCGGGGGAGTACAGGGGAAATGAGCGCCCTTGGAAGTGTACTGACTATATTGTATTACAATATAGAAGATATAGTCCATTCCCACTGAATTCAGTGTTAAAGTACGGCGAAAGCCGGGGTAGAAAAGTTATCAATGAGAATTCGCCAGATAAAGGGCGAAGTTGACGGAGAGATTGTGGATGAAGCCTCGATGTTCAAGGCTGAGAAGGCTTTATCAAGAGTTGGCGTAGCGGTACGTGAAATTCATGATGGAATTGTGGACATTAGAAGGCCGACAGAAATACTTGATGAATTAGCGAAAAAATTTCAAGCAAGTCAAATTAATGCTGAACAATTATCTATAATTATGACTGATGTCGCGGGGCAGAGGCAGGGGGATATCCTTGCGGCTATGCTTCAAAACTGGGATATATATGCCAAAGCGATGAAAGATTATTCTGAAGGCACAGGATCAGCCTTTAGGGAAGCGCAAAAGGATCTTGAATCATGGCAAGGCAAGTTAAATGTTTTTAAAAATAGCTGGCTCAATTTTGTTCAAACAAGTTTAAATTCTGAATTATTTAAAGGGCTTTTAGATGCTGGAATTATGGTATTAAATGTACTAAAGCAAATGTCACCTCTGTTAGTAGCAATAGGGAAATCGTTAGTTATACCACTCTTAAGCCAAGGCATAGTTAAATTGGTTAACTATGTAATAAGTAATTTCCCAAGCATACTAGGCAACATTAGCCAAATAGGTAATTATTTAAACAACATAGAAACAAGCACAAAAAAATTAACAACAGCTACTAATGGTTTAAAAACTTCTGTTGATGCTGTCTCTGTCGCGTTTCAGAATATGGGCAACCAAGCTGAAATTGCTAATCAGAAGGGAGCGCCTAAAGGCATTGTAGATAGCGATGGTAATCTCTTAAAGAGTAATAAAGATGTTGAAGATTCTGCTAAAAATACAGGTCAAGTTTTAGGCAATATATCTGGCCGGCAATGGGCTTCTGCTGCTATGGCTGCTTTCACCACAGGAATGATAAGTTATTCTAATTCCAAAAGAGCCGAATCAATTGGAGAAGCAATCGGAAATAATATGACCACCGGCATAATGTCTGGCGCTTTTGCTGGGTTTCAGATTGGCGGGCCGTGGGGCGCTTTAATTGGCGGTGGGGCTGGATTAGCTGTCAGTTCTATTGGGTCTGCGCTTGGCTATATGGCGCAAGAAACTCAAAGGACTATTGATAAAGCAGATAAATTAAGACAATCATTTGATAATTTCAATAATACGTCAAGAACAAGTATAATTGCGCTTGAATCTTTAAAAGAAGAGTTTAAGAAGTTATCTAATGGAGTTAATCAATATGGTCAAAATATTTCGTTGTCTGAGGAAGAATATCAACGTTATAAAGAAATCGTAAATCAGATTGTTGAACTTAGTCCTAATGTTATAAAAGCTTATGATTCTGAAGGAAATGCAATTGTAGATAAGAATAATCTATTAGAAAATACCATTGATTTATTAGAGAAAGAACGTATAAAGAACCTTGAAACAGCGGCTTCGCTTGAAAACACTATTGTTATTATTGAAGGTGTTGTTGCCGCCCGTCAAAAGCTGAACGAAGAACTATATGGCAAGATAATACCAGGAACCGATACGCTTTTCGCTGGCGGATTAAAAACCAGCCAGGGCCTTGCGGATAATATTAAAAATGTATTCAGGGATTCAGCAAACGCTGGCTTAGGCGAAGCTGTTCAAGAAGTTTTAGGTACGGGCGATGGTCTGTTTGGAAGGGTTATACAAAATGGTGTAGGCACTCATGCTTTTATTTCTGACAATGATATGCAAAGGATTGTCGATAATTATAAAGAAATAATGGATGTAGCGCGAGAGAGTGACGATGTGAGCGTTAGGTCGATTGCTCAATTTAACGCGGCAATAACAGCCTTTACAAAATTAGTTGATCAAGGCACTGCCTCCGAAAAAGAGATATTGACCAATACACTTTCTACGATAACACAAGCGCAAAAGGGCTATGATGACTTAACTAAAGCGCAGCAATTGTATCTTTCTAACACTATAGATATTCGCTTGAAAAGCTTCAATCCTTTAACGGATGATCCTGAAGAATTGCAAAAGCAGATTGAGGACTTTACTAAAACTTTTATAAAAAATAAAAAGGTCTTAGAAGAACCAATCGAAATGCTATTCACCGCAAACACGGCGGAATTAACCGCTTCTGAATTGATAAAATCCGTGCGTGATAACGTTAAGAAAATAGCTGATGTATATGGACAAGATGAAAATCAAGTATATATTAGCTTGGCGCCCTACCTTAAATTTACGCAAGAAGATTACGACAATATTAAAAATCAACTGATTAATCTTGTGGATAATGCGCAAGGCGATACTGGCGAAATAACTGTAACAGCTAAAGTTCATTTTGAAATGACACAAGAAGTTGAAAGATTATTAAAGAATTTACCTCTTGACGATTTAAAACAAGTTCAAAGATTGCTTTCTGATATAACCAATGTTGATCAAAGACATAACGCAATAAGAGCTTTCGGCGAATTCTTTTCTAATGAAAGTTTGATTAAACAAATCAATAACATAAGAGACGCTTATGTTAAAGGCGAAGAAACTGTTGTTAATTCTATTAACGCAATGCATCAAGCTTTTATTAACGCGTTTGGTTCTGATAATTTAGGAACTGATTTAGAAGAATTCTTTAACAATTTCTTTTTCCCTAAAGTTGATGATATACCATTAATAGAATTTTCGGATCTCTTGAAAGAAACAACGGCGAATATTTCTCTTTTAGATGCCGCTCAAAAGGAAATGGACAGCAATGGTGAAATCTCAATTGGAACTTGGAAAGCGTTAGAGGCTTCTGGGTTAGATTATAAGAAATTTCTAGATGCTTCAACAGGTTCTTTGAAACTAAATGTGCAAGGGTTAAAAGATCAAGAAAAACAAAAAACACTAAACATAATAGCTGATAAGGAATATGCTAAATCTTTAAATGACACAGAAATAAAAGCGAAAAATACTCAATTGTCAACACTAGGACAAACCGAAGCGGATAAAAAGCTTAGAAAAGAAATCGAAGATCAAATAGAAGCCTTAAAAACAAAGAGCAAAGCCAACCAGCAGGAGATTGATTTATTAAAGGTGCTTCAATCACAGGTTGATGTGACGGTTAATAGTTATAAAGAATTAACTTCTGAATTACGAGGAAACGCGGACTTGCTTAAAAAGGCGCGAATCGAAATGATAAAAGACGGAAGTTTATCGTCTGCTACTTATCTCGAAATGCTTGAAAAATATGGCGACTTAATGGAATCATATGGTCAAAATGATTTTCTTGATAAACTTGGAATTGCGGCTGGTGAAGTCAATCAAAAAATAATTGACGCTATAGTTGAAGCTAAGTCCGCTCGTGAAAAAACAAATAAAGGGCAAGAGGACGATCTAAAGAAATCTCAGGATAAACAAGAAGAAATAGTTGATAAAAGCACAGACAAAATTCTTGGTGAATTTACCGATTTAAGGACAAATACCAAACCTGTTTACAATGGTATGGCAACTGACTATGAGAGCGCGCTATCAACTATGGATGATAGCACAACAACACACGTTGATAGCATGAACAAGAAACTTGGAAGTATTTCATCCGGCGCTTGGTGGAGTAATCGAGGCGGCCCTACTTCTGACAGTGGCCGACCTGCTTCTGACAGCGGCGGCTATGCGTCAACCGGCGGCAAGATTCCAGTAGCTTATAATTTTGTGGAAGCATTTAGCGAGGAACTTAATTCACTACATCCAGAATTACAAAAGAGATGGAAAGTATTTCTTCAAAAGATGGTTGAAGCAGGATTTGACCCAGCTATCACTTCTGGGGTACGCCCCGGCTCATATGAGAGCAAAGGGAAAACTGGCGTTGATCCATATAACTCAATGCACAATTATGGAATGGCCTTAGATTTTAATTGGAAGCAAATGCTCAATTTAGCGGAAAAAATGGGTATGACCACGGAACAATTCGCTGATTTGGTTAAACGATTCGCAAGTGAATCTAAACTGGAATCCGGCTTAATGTATAATCCACAAGGCGGAAATCCCTATTGGGATGCTATGCATTTAGGGATACCGAAACTGTCAACATCGAACCTAGATAAATATGGGCTAACAGCGGAAATAAAATTGGATACAAGTCAATCAGGCAATAAAGGCCCAGGCTTAATTATTCCAATTAGTCCGCAATGGACAAATGAAGGCAACGCATCCGCGCCTAGATTCAGTTCTGATACTGATATTGCCGCTCAAATATTCAATTTCTTTAAAAGCAAAGGTTTGAGCGATGCTGTAGCCACGGCTATATTAGGCAATTTGAAACAAGAGTCCGGCCTTGATCCAAGCAGCATCAATTCACTTGGCTATAGTGGCCTTGCCCAATGGGGCGGTGGAAGGCTAACCGAGTTAAAAAAATACGCTGAATCAATTGGCAAAGCTTGGACAGATCTTGGTACGCAATTAGAATTTCTTTGGAATGAAATGAATTCTAAAGATATTGATAGCCGAATGAGAGGGCAAACAAGCGGTTCTTTTTTAACCAATGCCAAAAATGTGACTCCTTTATCTGGCGGGTTTAATCAATTCCTACAGTTAACTGATGTTGAAGCAATTGTTCGTATGTTTGAAGCTACATTGGAGCGTTCTGAGGATAAGCCAAATAGCAAGGCAATGAACAATAGAATTAACTATGCTAACGAATTCTTAGATCGTTTCAGCGGGTTAGATCCTCTCGCCGCTCGTGAATGGACTTATGCCATAAGAGATGGCGCTGATGTTACTCAAAAAGCTACGGAAGCATTAAAGGGCTATAATAGTGCTGTTGAAACAAACGAGAGCAAGATGCAAAAAGAAGAACAGCGCCTTATTAGTCTTGGTCAAAAAGCCGATAAGATCTCTAAAATGGATTCATCCTCAATTAATGCCGAATCCGTTAATGAAGTTGTTAACGCAACCAATAAAGCAACCGACGCTCAAATAAATCTTAATAACGCGGTTCAGGATGGCGCGAAACGGGCACAAGAAATAAAAGAGGAAATGAAAGAAGCCGCCGATAGCATGAACGCGTTAGTTAACGGCAACGTTGACTATAATAAGCGCCCATATATATCTTCAACAAAAATGCAATTGGCGGGTTGGAGCGATTTTCCAACTGGTGAAATGGCAACAACTTACACATCTGGGTATGATATAGATGATATGACTGTTGTTGTTACCCCTATTTTAGATAATGGGAAAGTATTAACACCAGCGGAATTAGATGCGTATGTCCGTGATATTTTATCTAAGAGCGGCGATATCCTAGCTGATGACGCAAAAAATCTTAATATTGTTATAGCCATTAATCCTGAAGATGATCTTGAGGATAAATTAATACCTTTTAAAGAAAAGCATTTAGAATTATGGCGTGAGTTGCAACGGGCTGGCGTTACAGCGACTAACGCTCAAATTAACGCTCAAAAAGAATTAGGTAGTGTTGCTCAGAACACGGCAAATATGCTAAAAGCTGAATATGATGATCCTGTTCAAGAAGAAGCGCGTAAAGCCGCGGACGATAAAATAAAAGCAGACTATGATGCTTTAGTGGCGCGCGGCGAAATGTCACGGCAAGCCGCTGACGAATTAATACTTTATGAACGAGAGGCTTTGAATGAGCAGTACAGCGATCTAAAGGGTTATAATGACAGACGTACAGCACTACTTGAAGAAAGAGTTAAACAATTTGAAGCGGCTGTCAAACAGGAACTTAAATATATAGAGGATGCTCTTGCCGACGGGAATATATCGGAAGAAGAAGCCTTGGCTAGACGCAAAGCTATAATTCAAGCCGCGTATGGTGACAGCATACGTTTTGCTGAACAATTTAACGACGAGATGCGCAAAATCAATCAGGATGAACGCAAGCTAAGAGAAGATCAATTAAGCGCGCAATTAAATACAGCTATTTATGATAAAGATTATGAAGCGCAGTTGAGGATTCTTGGGCAGCTTAAAGTCGATGCTGAAAATTCCGTTAAAGAGTTTCGATTAAGTGGAGCCGCGGAAACCGATGCGTTAATCCAGACTCAACTAAATAAGGCTCGCGATTATAGCGATAAAATTGTTGGCGTTTATGACAAAATGTTTAAAGACCAACAGGAAAAAGTTTCGCGGCATTTATCTATTCTCGACACGCAAATTAAGCTGCTTGATACTAATGATTTAGGCAATTTCCAGAGAGCTATTGATCTTACGGGGCAAAAGCTTCAGATAACCGGAACGCAACTTGAATATTATCAGTCCAAACTAAAAGATGTTGAAAAAGCATTTCTCGACGGTAAAATCGGGCCAGAAGAATATATAGAAATTACAAACGCTTTATCTAAGGCTATACAAGATGCGACACTTTCATTAAAGGACTTACAAGATCAAGTAAATCAGATGAATCTTGATAAACTTAATAAGCAAAAAGACGCTATTATGGATGTCGTTGGCCTTGTAAAACAAATGATTCAGCAGGAAGTTAAGGATCAAGTTGAAGCCATACAAACTGAGATTAAGGGCATTAATGAGCGCAAGAAAGCTATAGACGATTTAGCGAAAGTTCTTAAAAATAACCTCAAGAAAGAAAAAGAAGCCTATAACGACCGCAAGAAAATGCTTCAGGATGAACTCAAAGCCGCCAAGGAAGCCGCTAAGGAAAAGACTAAACTTATTGAGGATGAGCTAAAAGCATATAAAAAGATTATCGACGCAAAGAAAGAGCTACTTGATCAGGCTAAAAACGAGCGTGATTACGAACAAGAACTTGATAAGCGAACAAAGGCTGTATCCACTATTCAAGATCGTATAGCTGAACTCTTGGGGAATGATTCGCAAGCCGCGATAGCGGAAAGAGCAAAACTTCAAAAAGAGCTAGCTGAAAAGCAATTGGAATTGGACAACTTTGTTTTTGATAATTCCATAAAACGTCAAAAAGAAGCATTAGATAGTGAGTATAATACTTTTGCTGAAAATAAGAACAAAGAAAAAGATCTTATCAGCCAGCAGATGGATGCTAGCGAAAAGGCGCATCAAGCTCGGATGGACGCTATGGAAGCCGAGATGAAAGCCAGAGAAGATGTCATTAACATGACTCTCGAAGGCTACGACAAAGAAAAGGATGCTTTAGACAAGCTAATAAAAAACCATCAGGACAGAATTGATGATCTAAATAAAAGTATCGCTAATTCCGGCACGCTAACCCAAATGGCAATGGATCGTATTGATGAACGCGGTGAAGAAATCTACAAGGATCTTCTTGCTTGGAATAAAACATACGGCACCGGCATTGACGAAGATGTAACTAAAGCATGGAAGAACTACACGAAGTATGTGGAGATTGGCGTCATCCCCACTTTGGAAAATGTAAGGAGTATATATCAGGATATTTTAGATTTAAGCAATAAAATATCTTCTGTCGATCTGTCAAGTCAAACAGTTGGCGTGAGAAACTTTTTCGAGAGCCAAGGGTATAATGTGGGCTGGAATGACGCTACAAAACAATTCAGCGTAGGCGATCAATGGTTTGATTCGTCTGGATTCAATAATGTAGGCGATAGGCTCTATGGCAGCATGGATGATCTGATGAAGATGCTAGATAACCTGCCTCGCATGGCTACGGGCGGCATTGTGCGACGCGATACTCTAGCAAAGCTACACGAAAACGAGCGTGTATTAAAAGTATCTGAACGTGAATCTCTTGATCGGATATTGCCAGATTTGCAGAGCCTCCAAAATGAGATTTTAAACGGACAAAACCTCTTAATGCGGTCCTTGGGGCTGAATAGGGGCGCGGCGGCCAGGTCAACCATAATAAATAGCAACAGCGCGGCCGGCCAATCGTTTTATAGCAATGTCGAAGTCAATGGGTTTACTGGGCAGGATGTTGATAAGAAGATCATTTCGGCGCTTGAATTTAATAATCGGAAAATTCAAAGAGATTTCAATTTTAGCCAAAGAAAAGCAGGACTTAACTCGCCGGCGAGGGCATTTTAGGGGTGATTAACCATTAGCAATTTTGAATATAACCATACGACATCTCATTTGTTTGGGTTAGTTATTTCTGGCCTGAACAGCGATCCAACGCGAAGCAGTAATACATATGGGAATGCCGAGCCTTTACAGGACAAAGCTGGGGGGCGGGCGTTCCCTTATTTTTATGGGCTTGCCAGACCTAAGAATCTGGAATTCCCTTTAGAGATATATAATAAGCACGGCACATGGTATGAGCAATTTGAAGTACAGGCTATTGAAGAATGGCTATTCGGCCACGTAGAACCGAAATTGCTGACCATATTCGATCCCGATAAAGGTAATCAATCGTATGAGTGCTGGCTTACCGGCGAAACTCAAATTGTTCGTATTGATAAGCGCGTTATGGGTTGGCGTTTCAATGTGGTGTGTACATCACCTTTTGTTTTGGGCGATAGGTTTGAGGCAACTTTTGACTGTACCCAAGGTGTAACAACATTTGACTATTTTAATCTTTCAAATATAAAGGATTTCATTTACCCGGAACTGATCATCAAGCTGCAACCCAGCATTATTTACATTAGAATTGACAGTGAAGCGGAACCAAATCGCCCATTTATAATCGCGGGCGCACGGGCAGGAGAGACGATAACCGTTAATAATTATTTAGGATATATGACAACCGCGAGCGGAGATAGAATTATAGACAAATTCAATATGAATTTCTTTAGGCTAAAAGACGGGCATAATTTCTTCCGCGTCAATGGGAGATCCATGGTAACTATAAGGTCACGCGTATTTAAGACGGGGAGCGGATACTAATTATGAATTTTCAGTTTGATATATACGGGCGCATTGATACCCCGCCGATAGTCTTATGTGAATTATCCTTAGAACCACTCTGCACCCTGTTTTTAAAGGGCGAGCCTATTTTTGATTTGAATTTTAACGATATATCCACTGTTGAATTTAAAGTGCCCAAAATAATAAACGGAGAACCTTATTTTTATTACGACTTGGTTCAAGAACTGCGAATAATTCATGTTCCGGGCATAGGATATTTTCAGCTTATGGAGCCAGTGGAAGATTCTGATGGGATTGAAACCTTTAAGACGTGTCGGGCGCTGTCTGTACAATCAATGCTGCAATCGAAAAGAATAACCAAAATAGAAGGACAGTATAAGCTATATAACGCGCTAAAGCCGTATGAAAGTATAATGGGTGTTTTAATGACGCTCATACCTGACTGGCGGATTGGCAACGTTGACGGCGTGTTCCTGACGCGGCAGCGCACGGTAAACATTACTGATGGCGATCTCTATTCCATTATGACAAATAATTTGTATGAAACGTTTGAAGCGATCATTATATTTGATTATCAGAATTTTGAAATAAATATTTACGATGCCAATAAGATATTCAAGGATACAGGGATAGCATTGACATTTGAGAACCTTCTAAAAACGGCTAAGGTAACGCCGCAAACAGACGGGATAATTACGGCGCTGCGGGTATTGGGCGCGGATGGGCTGGACATATCCGGCGTGAATCCGACTGGCGACACAATATATAATGTCGATTATTTTAAGGATAGGATGTCCCAAGGCTTGCGCAATGCGCTTGCGGCTTATGAAATTAAGTATGGTTCCCTTAGGGCCGCATATTCGGGTCTGCTTATTCAGTATAAGGATAAAAATACTGAAATCGCCGCTCTGCAAAATAATGCCCCTGAATACAAGGTGAATTTCAACGCGAACGCTGACGGCACGGCGACGCTTACGCCGGGATTGACGGCCACGAGCGGTTTAAAGCAACTCAAAGGGCTTATCGACGCGCTTAATAATGTGAAGTCAGTCCGAATATCACAGGGCAACATACCTTTTGCGGACATCAATAACCTTATGGGCCAGGTCAATGCTCAGATAACGAATAAGGATGCGGCCATAACGAACGCGAATAATCAGCTTCAGAGTATTCTGAATCAGATATCCAGCATCAATACGCAGCTTAAAATGGAGAGCAATTTTACCGCGGACCAATGGAAAGAACTGAACCGATATTTCCGGTACGATACGATTCAGGATAATGGCTATGTTATCACCGACATAATGACGCAAGACGAAAAGCAACGCGTGAGGGAGGATTTGCTGTCATACGGGCAACTCGTATTATCTAAAGGATCTGTTCCAAAGTATCTCTTTGAAATATCTTCTGTGAATTTCTTAGCATTAATAGAATATCAGATGTTTCGGGATTATTTTGAATTGGGGCAAACTTTCTCGCTCGTAATACATGAGAACTGCGTTGTGCGGCCTTTGTTGTTAGGCGTTCACATTAATTTTGGTGATTTATCGGACTTTAAATTGGTATATGGCAATCAAACAAAAATAAATGATGGTTTTGATTTCGGCGCGTATAACCGAACCGTTAATGTAAGCGCGAATATTTCGTTTGATCTGGTTAAGTTGGAAGCAATGCGAAACCAAACGGATGAAGTGACACAGTTTATAAATGGGGCGCTAGACCTAGCTCACAATAACCTTATCATGAACACCAATCGTATTAATGTCTTGTTTGACGATAATGGGCTACGGATTAAGGAATATGAGTTTGGAACCGGAAGGCTGCTTCCGCAGGAATTGTGGATTACCGGAAAGCAGATTGTCTTTTCACGAAATAATTTCACGTCGGCTGAATTGGCGCTCGGAGAGATAACGGCTCCCGGCGGCGCGGGCGGAAGGGTATATGGCCTTGTCGCTCCGGCAATAGTCGGTCGCCTTATCGCGGGTAATGAACTGCATATTTCTAACGCTCAGAACAATTTTATCCTAAATGAAACCGGCGCTTATTTAAACAACGCCAATTTCACTTTAACCAGGGGAAGCAATACCATTCAGCTAAACCCTACAGTTGGCCTTACAATTTGGAACGGCGCTCAGAATGACGCTAACCGGCAGATATATTTAGGCACAGACGGCAATGTGTATTTTAAAGGAAATATAACGGGCGGCAGCTTAAATATCAACAACAGGGCTACGATTGATTCTCAGGGTAACGCTATATTTGAGTATGTAGAGATAAGAGGCGGCTCATTGCGATTAGGGTCAATGACAATAACACCTCAATCTTTCAGCTTTTCCAACGGGAATCTGTATAGCACTACTATTGATTCTAATTCAAGGTACAACGGACCTTTAGGCGCAAATCAAATAAGTGGGCAATTAACGGCTGATCAAATTTCGGCGAATTCCATAACAGCAAACCATATTCAATCTGGTTCCATTGTGGCTGAAAAAATAGCCGCTAACGCGATTGGCGCTAACCATATCCAGTCTGGATCTATTACCTCCGCAAAAATTCAGGCTGGATCTATTACCTCCGATAAAATTTCAACAGGCGCTATTACGGCAAGCATGATAACCGCTGGAACTATGTCAGCGGATCGGATAAGTGGAGGCAGCATATCCGCGAATTTAATAACTAGCGGATCATTATCCGCGGATAGAATATTTGGAGGTACAATTCGTGGTGTTTCAATCAACGGCGTTTCAATTACTGGCTCAAATACAGGTAGTTTTCAGAAACTTAATTGTTTGGATTTTGATGCTACAGGTTATTCAACATTTCGATCTGGAAATTTTCAAGGTACTTTATCCGCCGGAAAATATGGTGATATCGCCAGAGAAATAAACGATTTGTGGTGGGAAGTAAAAAATCATAAGCATGTAACATGAAAAGGTGCGAGGTATGGAAATTAAGCAAGATCTAGTCGATATCTATAATTTAGTGAACTCTATTAAAGTCAGCGGTGATGACATAGATAGAGTTTTTTATATAAAACAAAAAGTATTGAAAATTCTGCAACCAGAGGGTGATCAAGTTGGCGACTAAAATAATCCATGATCTTTACGCGGATAAAACCCTTTATATGATAGCTGGTTCTACTGAATACTTCAGGCTTACTTTAAGAAAAGAGACAAATAGCGAAGTTGTGGATCTTAGTTCGGTGCAGAACGTTGAGTGGTTTTTTACAACATTTTCTGTTAATGAGAACAAGGCGATTATATATAAAAGCCTAACAGATGGAAATATCATATTGCTTCAGGATTATGCGGGCAATTATACAGGAACCATTCAGGTAACGCTTGAATCAATTGATACCATGAATTTACAAGGGGCATTTGTTCATCAAATTGTTATAACAGACGGCGGCGGTAAACGTTTCACCCCATTCCAAGGATTAATCGTTATAGATCGCGGCATAGTGAGGTAAGGAGGGAACTATATTGATTACAACATTCGCAAGCCACGCAATATTAAATTTTATCTTAGGGCGTACAAGTTTTATACGGCCCGCAAATTTTTTCTTAGATTTATCAACATCACCGTTAGGCGCCAATGGCATTGGATTAGTCAGGCCGGTAGATCCATCATATGCGCCGGTAAAGATTCCTAACACAAAAGGGAATTTTTCAAATGCCCTGAATCGTGTTGTGACAATAACAAATGAATTTGTATTTAATGAATCGTCTGTCAACTGGCTGCCCGTGGTGAATTATGCCCTGTCGGATGAAAGCAATAATATCTGGTTTTATGGGACTCTAAACAATTCTCCCGTAAACGTTCAGATTAATAGCAGCGCGATTATCGATGCTGGAGTTAATGGCTTCCGGCTTGATATCTGTGGAGGAAGCACGAGCGATATGTCTTTAACCACCTCAAGGGCAAATATGATATTGGATTACATATTCGGCGGCATCTCATTTACTCCGCCAATAAATTATTATATGGGTGTTTCTTTAACGACAATTAGCCCCGAAGGAGTTGGGATTACTGAGCCAGTAGCGCCGGGATACATGCGGCTATTATTGCCAAATAATAAAAACACATTTACTTTTGCCGAAAACCAATTAATAACACTTGCTCAACAGTTTAAATTTCCAACAGCTTTAACCGAATGGGGATTGTTTACTCATTTCTTTATCTCAGATACGCCAACGGGTGAAAACGTATGGTGGTGCGGAAGGCTTCTGAATGATAGGCTGGTCGAAATAGGAACTACGCTTATTCTTAATCCAGACGGATTTAACTGGGTATTATCAGACTGTCTGTAATGGGGGTGTAGTGCGTGTACGGTAGATGCCTACAGCGCGGCAGAGCAAACGTTACGGATGCCGATGCTTTTATCCGTAACAACATACATAGCTTCGATGCTTATATATACGGAATTCAACAGGACATACCCATAGCAATCGCGGATGATAGCATACCAATGACTGTAGTTGTTAGTATAACTAAGGCGGTATGGTCTTATATTTATCGTTCGATAAAACAGACGCTTGCGTTATCTAATCTGTCTACAAGTATTCATAGTTATATAAAGAGGAATATTAATCTTGGTTTTCATTCCTCTGTTAGGTACAGGCTTGATAAATATATAAAGGCAAATATTATTCCGATGTTTATAAGTGAACGAATAGGGATAGCCTTTATATCAAGGTTATCTTTACCTAATATAATATTAGGCGCGATAGATGGAGTATATGATCAGAATAGCCCCGCTTATAATACAAGGGGCTTTCGATTAGGTGTTATTAGATTAAGGGTAGTTTCTGAAATAGAAAATCTACGTATATCGGATATCGAAAATTTAAGGTTACAAAGCATTATGTATATGAGAATCACATAAAGGAGTGGTTAGATGGCTTATAAAACACCAAATTTACAATTAGAAGTCTATAATCCCGCTGAATCTAACCAAGTATTTGTAAGGGATTGGATTTCTTTCATGTCAAATATGAACGGTTCCAATATGACTATACTTGACACAACTGTAGGGAAAATACTTCAATTTATGACGCCTTCAAGATTGCAAATAGTCGGAGATGGCACTACTAACACTTTCGCTGTATTTCACACCCATAATAATTTAACACCAATTGTAACGGTATTTAACCAAAGTGGCGTACAGATGTTTCCCGAAGTATCAGTTATAAATAATGGGCATTTTAAACTGATTTATAAATTTCCATTGGCTCTGAATGTTATACATAATGTTATATATATTTAGGAAGTGAAACATGAGCATATTACAAAAGGATTTATATATAGAGGGAAACTTAGGCACTAATTTTACAGTTGATGCTTTAAATACAAATCTATATGAAGATACGGGGACTAGCAATAAAGTAGAAATTGAAATTACAGGAATTAAAAATGGTGTGGCAGGGCAAAAATTCATTAATAGTTATGCTGACTTGATCGATATACCATTGCATATCAGGAAACATGAAAACACTGGCGCCAACGAGGATTTATTCATTAATGTCAATCAATTAGGAAATATTCAATGCAGTATTCGTCCGGTCGCGGGCATTACAACAAAAATGCCTGAAGATATTTTAAAAGATGGCGATATCTTTACCGCCACATATGATGGGACAAACTTTCTCATTGAAGGCGCGAATGTTCAGGTTGTTGCTAATGGCGGTTTTGGCGGAGGCGGAGGCCCTTCTCAGGAAGAAGATCTATATTTAGAGATAGATATTGTTGATCTGCAAGACACGCTTGATAGCCTGCCTAAAAATATTAATAGCAGAGTTTTAATTAGCGTAATAAGTGAAAGTGACCCCTATGAAGTAATACACATAGAAGATTTTAAAGGTTTCGGTGAATTAGTGGTTTATGGCTGGGGAGCCGCGATTAGTAACCTTGTTATTGCAAATAATACAATCCAAAGAATGCAGGTGTGGTCGTTTAAAATTGGATTCCGAGCAACTGAAATTTCAAATTGCACTGGATCATTAAGAATAACTGGCTTAATTGATGATCGTGATAGCGGTTATGGGATAAGGATGCATGATTGTGCGCTAATAGAACTCTCCGAGTGTCAGATGTCAAACAAGTGGGTTATCGCTTATGAATTATTAGGGCCAGGGCTAGTGTTTATGAGAAATTGTTATTTTGATAATTATGACGATGTGGCATTTTTTGTGGGTGATGGCTGCGTAATGGCTATTCATAACATTCCTGATGGCGTTAGATATGTAGAAAGAAATGGCGGTAAAATATTGCAGTCCACAATGCTTAGGCAATATAATATCGAGAATGATTCAACAAGATACGAATTTGTGCTTCGCGCACCCAGCCCTGATGGGGTGTTGCTTCCTGATACATTGGTTCTAAGATCATATAATGTAGAAACAGTTATGGAAAGTGATAAGAAAATCTGGGGCGAGCATAATCATGGCTCTGGGTCGGGGCTTGACGCGGATATGCTGGATGGAAAACATGCTGCGGATTTCGCGCCTGTCTCATTGGATCACCACAACATCGGAGCCAAGAACGCGAATGATTTGCCTTCCACATGGCCGGTAGGGATATATTATTCCGCGGTTTATAATAACGGGTTCCCAGTTGCCTATGGGCATTGCTTGACAATAACAGGCAATGGGGCGGCTAAAACTCAGTTATGCCAGTCCTGGCCTGGGCAAGATGGCGGGGGCAGCGACATTTGGATAAGAGGAAAACGGGACACAGGGGCTGATGCATGGGGAGCTTGGGCTAAATTATGGAGCCAAGGGAATCAAGGCACTGGGTCTGGGCTGGATGCTGATTTATTGGATGGAAAACACGCGGCGGATTTTTTACCGCTTACAGGCGGTGGATTGAGCGGTAACATTAGCATAACATCACCTGGCGTTAATCTCGTGCTGTATAACAATGGCGCGCCTAGCGGAACATATTCATACATTGAGATGGCGACGGATGTGTGTAACATAACAACACGCAATGATGTTGCAGGAACATCAAGGCAATTACAAGTAAGAACACCACAGACAGGATCGCTTGCGGACGCGATAACCTTTGTGTCTGGATCTGGAGGTGTGGGCACATATTATCGGATATGGGGAACGCATAATTTACCGGTAGAATCAGGTAATTTTACACCTACGCTTGAAGCATCATCTGGCGGGTTAAATGTAACATATAGTAATCAGATTGGGTATTATAGGCGGATAAAAGATATTTGTTATGTGGGGCTTCAAGTGGCAGTTAGTAGCGTAAATGCACAAGGGAGCGGCATTTTATTGATATCAGGCTTTCCTTATTCATGTTATGGTACAAACGCTCCGGGGCCAAATGTTATATATATGAAACCGAATCAAGCTTATTTTAATGAAAATGATTTGCATTTAGGGGTAGGGACAGCATTTGGGTATCCGACTAAATTGGAGCTAGTTTTTTCCACGTTAGCTGGGCCATTTGTATTTGGTTGTGCTATAGTGGATAACACTTTCAATATCATGATTGGTGGGACTTATGTAATATCACCACCCACAAGGGAGGTTATGTTTGAATATGAATTTGAAGATAAAGAATATCATATAGATTCCGTAACTGATTGTGGTGAGTTCAGTCTTTTAACAATTGATGAAAATAATAACTATCATAGGAGGGCGTATGTTCCGACTGATAGTATCGTTGATTTGCCGGAAATTGCGCAAGAAAAAATTAAGGCATTATGGACAGACGACGTAAATACCGCTTATCAGGAAATGGTTAACGCGGCAGAAAGAATGAATCCAATAAAGGCAATGCCTATCGATCAAGAGCCTCAGCCAAGCATGTCAGATAAAATATCAGATTTGCAATCTCAGATAGATGAATTAAAAGCATTAGTTCAATCATTAACTAATGGGGCGACGCAATAATGCAAGTGTAGCGATTTATGTTATAAAGCGCCATTTGCTATCATCTAAGTAAAAGATAGTGCATGGTGTTTTTTTGCGTGCGCAATATTAAGGAAGTGATCAGTATGGAAATAAAAGATTTAAACATAATAGTTTCTCTCGTATTATCACTATTTGGTTTCATAGCCACTAATATAAAGATATTAATCATTACTAAAATTAATCATAACAATATAGAAGTTTCTGACGTTGACAATTTTAAAGAATGCCTTAAAGAGATTAATCAGATCTCAGATCAGATAATAAATTCTATAAAAGTTTAATTGAGGTATTGCATTATCAACGAAAAAGTATTATAATTTTGGTTATTGCATAAGGAGGAATCTATGTGATAACTAAAGATATGCTTAATGCTATCAAACAGTCTAATGTTAGCAAAAATGCGGAGCTAACAAAAGAACGCGTTACAGAAGTTTGGAACTACATGTCGAGGGAGCAGCATAAAGAACTATATAAATATGGTATCTCGAACGCTATGATTGGCCGTTCAAAAAAGCTTGGCAATATGGCCGTTAAGGTTGCTTCCGCATTCGCGTTGGCGTGTGGAGTTAATCCGTATTATTTAACGGCTGAACAAGAGCAAAACAATTACGATGCGGATGAAGAAAAGGTTCGGCAGTTTATCATTGAACATGGTTATGAAAAAGCGTTAGGGATTATCACAGACGATTCGGATAAGAAAATATATGGCAAAAAGACGACGGAACCGAAGCCTGAATACGTTGCTGAGGTTGTTGTGGAACCTATAATAGTTGAAGCGCCTGAACGCGGGATAATGCCCCTTGAGGAATTTGCCGGCGCCCAAATGGAGAGCATGGCGCCAGAAAAACTTGATAAGCTATATGCTATGACTGATGAAGAAATTACGTGCTTTATGACAACACTAACAATGCAGGCTAAATATAGTGACCGCGCTAAGGATTTGCTTGGGTTGTTGCGGCTGATATTAATAAGGTGAGTCCATTAGGATTCACCTTTTCGCTTAGGAGAGATTCAATGCAATGGGATGGGAAATGGGCTTGGGGAATTGTAAGCCTGTTTGTGTCATATGAGGAAAATTTAGCGAATTTAAAGGAAGCGGGAAAAGAGCTATTAGATTCGCATGGCGATGAAACTATTACGGAGGATGCGCTTAAACGCGAGTATAAAACTTTAGAATCTTGGAAAGCAAATGGCATTTTTGAGAAATACAAGGTGAATGAATGATTTTTGACATAAAAGAATACGCGGGGAAGATCGACCCCGCAAAGATAATTTGGCTGTTACAGTATCGCGGCTGGAATGAGATACCTTTAAAGGTCAATTATAAAAGGGTATTTCAAACTGAAGAAGAATGCAAGTTCTATCAGGCTGATGTCCCATTGTTTACGGATTTATCTGACTTTAATACAGCAATGCTCATGGCGACTGAAACATTAGCGGAAACAATGCATATGAGCGCCGATCAAATAATTTGGACACTTTTAGCATAGGAGATTAATGAATGAAAAAGCTAGGCAAACATAAGCATATCATTCAAGGAACAGAATCTTTCGTTGATTTTATCAGCAAAGATCTACGAATAAGATGCGCGATTGTTAAACGCAATTTGCCATTTGCCGAAACTGCCATGAAAATAAAATATATGAGCGGCGCTGTTAAGGTTACATATAGAACCAAAAACTCTTTAGAGGAATTCTATATCTACGGCGATAAAGATACCAGTAAAGAAAAGATTGAACAGTATGCTAAAAATGA
>Ga0209629_10000199_pt1 | contig 30106 bp, 32 predicted proteins | sample TergutCu122P5_FD_187286 | JGI IMG/M metagenome (GOLD analysis project Ga0209629, IMG submission 187286) | Cubitermes ugandensis P5 segment gut microbial communities from Kakamega Forest, Kenya - Cu122 P5 (SPAdes) (version 2) | ecosystem: Host-associated > Arthropoda: Insects > Digestive system...
TTTATTAGTGTAGGATTTTATTTTTGGTAAAAAAGATGCTGGCATAAAAATATATCATGCAAAGAAATAGTTCAGTAATTAATTACTTACTTTGCCCCTGGTGTCTCCTTTGCTGCTACTACCCCAAATAGGTATTTATTGTGGGTCGTAAAAAATGGACATTTGAACTAAAAGAATTTTATATAAAAATTATGGACAACATTTAAGCTGAATATTCATATCTAAGAAAAATTTTTAAAAAGTTTCTTTTTTCAAAAAAAGAAGAAAAATCTCAATTTTTTCTTTAAAAACAGCATGTTTTTTTCTCTTGTTTAAACATGTTGTTTATATAATTAAACTGTTTAAACTGTTTATAAACTGTTTAGTAAAAATGAAACGCTATAACCATTGATACACAAGTGTTTGAAAATTGGAAAGGTGTAGGTTAGATAGTGGGAAGGTGGAGGTTAGATAGTGAGTTTTTTTTAAAAAATGATGATTTTATGATTAAAACGTAGTTATATCAGTGCTTATATAAAGGTGGAGGTTAGATAGTGAAAAAAATTAAAGGTGGAGGTTAGATAGTGGAAAGGTGGAGGTTAGATAGTGAAAAAAAATTAAAGGTGGAGGTTAGATAGTGAAAAAAAATAAAAGTGTAAAATAATTATACTATATATTACACTTTAACGAATTATATAGTATAATGGTTTACGAGGTGAAAAAAATGAATAGCAATGAATATAGCGATGAATTCCTTAGAAAATTAACTAAAGATGGTAATTTAATCACTCGTGAAATAATTGATACATTAACAAAAAAAGGCGAATTAACAATTTTTAATAGCGATTACTTAGTTACCAAACGCAATGATTTAATAACAGCTAAATTTAAAGATATGACTTATGAAGAATTAAGATTAATTGATTTGTTAGTGAGCTTAGTACAACTTGGAGACAAAGAATTTAAACCTTATATGATGCCAATTAGTGACTTAATGGAATATTTAGAAATAAATACTCCTGCAAAATATAAAAAACTTCCACTTGTTACCAAACGTTTAATGTCCGATGTTATAGAAATAAGGGAAAATAAATTTATAGTTCAAATACCTTTCCCGTGGCTTGCTTATGCAATATATGACAATGAAAAAGGTATCGTGCATTTAAAATTTCATAATACTTTAAAGCCTTTTTTATTGGGACTGGAAAATAATTTTACACGTCACAAAGCTTTTTACTCAGAGATTTTAAAGAAAAGTAAATATACTCTAAGGCTATACCACATTTTAAAAAGATATGAATTTGAAAAAGAACCCCCTATAATTAATCTGGAAGAATTAAAAATCATGCTTGATGCTGAAAAAAAAGAATATAAAGAATTTAAAAGAAATGTTATCGAGCTTTCTAGAAAAGATATTAATAACAAATCAGATATTTATTTTGATTATGAAGAGATTAAAGAAAAAAGAAAGGTCAAAGCAATTAAATTTATTATAAATAGCCGATTAGGACAAAAGAAAGATGAAACAGCATTAACGTTAGAAGACAGTGAAGAAGATCAAAAAGCCATAAATAGCTTAATTGAGATTTTCGAAAAAAGATTAAATTATGAATCTGCCAGGGAATTGTATTTTGAAGCAAATAAAGATATTAGTAAATTAAAGTTTTATTACGAGTATTGTAAAGACAGAGATATAAAAAATCCAGACAAACCTATTAAAAATCTAAAGAACTACATTTCAAAAATTATTGAATGTGAAAAAGAAAAGGTACAAGAAAAACCTAAACCTAAAACCAAAAAATCGAGAAGTGGTTTTGAACAAAGGGAATATACTCAAAAAGATTTTAAAGATTTAGAGGATCAACTTCTAGGCAGAGGAGACTATGCAGATCCTGATAAGAAAGCTAGAGAAAATTTAGAAGATGAAAGCTTTGATTAATATATGCGTCACTGTGTTACATAAAATTAAAATAAAATTTCCAATTGCTCATTTAGAAACCAAGGGCAATTTTTTTATTGTTCATTTTTATTTTCAAAGGCTAAAAATTTTAATCACAACATTGAGATCCACTACCCCGATTTAAGGATTTTTAAAAACACATAGTATATAATCACGATTATATTTACTCTATTTAACTTTAATATTTACTTTTAACTTTATTAATGTTAATATTATATTTATTAAGTTAAAAGTGGTGATTTTATGAAATTTATAGATGACACCCTTGGAATCAAAACATATAGCGAGCCATGGAGCAAAGCCGGAAAACTACCATATTATCTAAACGACAGTTACAAATTTACTAACGTAATCCTTGATGGCATCTCATGTTTATTCATTACACCTAAAAGCGAGCTTGGTTCTCTTACTGTGATAAAAAAGCACATAGCAAAAGTGCGCGAAAATCAGTCTGTACCAGTTGTATTAGAACTTGATGGTATATCTGCTAAAAGAAGAAAATCTCTTATGGAAGCACGTATACCATTTGTTGTAACTGGTCATCAAATATATCTGCCCTTTATGGGTATCGCACTGACTGAGCGATTTTTGTCTGAAAAGCCGCCAAATACTATTCTTATGCCGTCATCACAACTTTTACTATTTTATTATTTGTATCAAAATATATCGGAAATGTATACAAATGGTTTAGCTGATAAGTTCAATCTATCTCCTATGCAGATTTCTCGTGCTGTAAAGCAGTTAGCTGCACTAAATCTTGTAACTGTAAAGAAAGACGGAGTGCAGACAGTCATATCCAATAATACAGATTCGCGCAAATTATTTGAAAGAGCTAAACCATATTTACTGGATCCTATACGAAAAAAGATATATGTTGAATATGATACACTTTCTTCCGGATTAACTCTTTCTGGTATTAGCGCATTGGCTGAATTAACCATGCTAAATTCACCAGTGGTTAAAACATTTGCATTTTACGGTAAAAACGAATTATTGACTGGGACGGAGGTAATGATAGATAGCGATACTCAAGCAGAGATTGAGATATGGCGGTATTCTCCAACACTATTGTCTCAAAAATTAGGTATCGTTGATTCACTTTCTCTTATAGCGTCGCTGATATCTACAACTGATGAGCGTATTGAACTAGCTATTGATGAAATTTTGATGAGTTTATGGGGGTAAATTATGATTAAAGGATTGAATAGTTTCAAAGAATGGTTTAAAGGTTATGAAACGAATTATGCAATAATAGGCGGAACTGCATGTGATTTGTTAATGAGTGAGGCAGGCATTGATTTTCGCGCCACTAAAGACGTCGATATGGTTCTGATTGTGGAAGCCCTTAACAGTGATTTCAGCTCTCATTTTTGGGAATATATTAAAATGGCAGGATATGAACATAGACTTAAAAGCACTGGCAAGCCGGAATTCTACAGATTTACAAATCCTAAATCTTCGGAATATCCTATAATGATTGAATTATTCTCTCGACGCACTGATGGAATAACACTACCACAAAATGCTGTGCTTACTCCACTTCCAGTTGATGATGATATTTCAAGTCTTTCAGCAATATTGCTCGACAGCGCATACTACGAATTTCTACTAAATGGAGTAACTCTTATAGACGGTATACCTATACTAGATGCCATACATTTGATACCATTTAAAGCAAAAGCTTGGCTTGATCTAACCCAGCGTAAATCTAATGGCGAACAAGTAGACAGTAAAAATATTCGCAAGCATAAGAATGACATCATCAGGTTATCAGCACTGCTCTCACCGGAAAGCCGACTAATTTTACCCGAAACCATAAAGAATGATATGAAAGATTTTCTTTCTAAGGTAGATGAACCTGAAAAATATATTCGTATTGCTGAAGTTTATATTTAAAATTATCACCGTGAGATCCAAGGTTTTGAAAAACACATAGTACATAATCACAATTATATTTATTTCTAATTTTTAAGCTATTTTTTTAATTTTGGTGTCACGGTATCACTTGAAAATTTGAAAATTTTTAAATATGTTTTTTGAAACAACAACAAAATTTTTCTCTTGTTTAAACAATGTTGTTTAACAAAAAATGTTTTATACGTTTTATATGTTTTAGAGTGACTTTAAACCCTTGATAGAGAATGATCAAAAAAATCTATTACGACCTTTGCATGAAGAAATACGACCTTTGCATGAAGAAAAACGACCTTTGCATGAAGAAAAAAAAATCTATTACGACTTTTGCATGAAGAAAAAAAAATCTATTACGACTTTTGCATGAAGAAAAAAAAATCTATTACGACTTTTGCATGAAGAAAAACGACTTTATATTTACGCAGTCGCTTTTATTTGATATAATAAATTTAAAAAAAGGAGAATAGAGCATTGAATGAAAACCATTTGGTAGAAAAATCTAATTCCTTGATTGAAGCAATATGTAGATTAAGCGAATTAGAACAAAAAATTATTAATTTAATTATTAGTGAAATACAGCCAAATATAGATAAGGATCTAAAATATTATGAATTTAAAATTAGTGATTTTATTGAATTATTAGGGGTTGAAAATAGGGGTTTATATACAAATATCCCAGATATATTGGGATTAGATTTAAAAAATGGGGTTAATGTTCTATCAATTGAAGATTTTTCAAAAATAACCAGAGGTTTGATGAGCAAAGTTGTGACAATAAAGAGCGATAAGGGAATTGAGCATATGCATTGGATTGAATATTTAAAATATTATGATGGTGTTGTAACAATAAGAATCGCTCCTGAATTGAAACCATACTTGTTGCAATTAAAAGAGGGGGACTACACTAAATATCAACTTAAAAACATCCTACCTATGGACAGTAAATATGCAATTAGGATTTATGAAATTGTAAAAAGTAATGCGTTTAAATGGCAAAAAGAATTTACTATTGGTGTAGACAAGTTAAAAGAAATTTTAGATATCAAAGAAGAGTATTCAAAATACAATGATTTTAAAAGAAAAGTTATTTTAATAGCTCAGAGGGAAATCAACTCCAAGTCAGATATCCTCTTTGAATTTGAGGAAATCAAGAAAGGGAAAAAGGTAACTTCACTTAAATTTGTAATTCTCAATAAAGAAATAATCAAGAAAGAAATTGCTATAACTGCAATAGATACAGACGAAGAATTTATAAAAAAAATAATTAAAATAATGGATAATCGAGTAAATGACAAAGATGCTAAGACTTTATATTCAAAATCGAATAAAGATCTCGATAAGATTAAAATTGCTTATGATGTTTGCAAAAATAAAGAGGATAGGGAAGGTAAAGAACTTAACAATTTAACTGGATATATGATAAAGCTTCTTTCTTTTGAAAAAATAGAGCCACCAAAGCCAAAGCCTTCTAAGCTTAAAAGAAATCAAAATCGAACTAATAGTAACTTTGAACAAAGGGAATATACTAAAAAAGAGTTTGCTGACTTAGAAAAAAGATTGCTCGGTCGAGATACAGATGATGACGATACAAGAAAAGAAGATCAAAATAAAAAATACGAAGATGAAATAGATGGGGAAGATTAGCATGAAAAAAGAATTTATTTTTAGTGATAAGGCTCTTAAACAATTATTTATCGATGGTGCCACACTTAAAAATATTGAAGCTTTAAAACTTTTAAAAGATTTGACAATTAATAGGGAATGTGGATCATATCAAATATATCCAAAAGAGAAATGCAAAGTTTGGATGGATAAGAGTACTATCGATTATATTGAATATAATAAAAGTATTGTAATATTTATTGCAATTCCCAAATTAGAAATAGACATTGCATTATGTTTTTTCAACGATTATGAATTGATCTGTTTTTTGGATGACTTGTTAGCTAATGATATATTAATGCCCCATATGCCATATACAGATGAACAATTAAGCTGTATGAAAACTTTTCTTGAGTTTAAAGTAGATAATTTTTTTGAACTCAGTAAGAAAAAACAAGAAAAACAAAAAGCAGATATTAGTAGTTTACCAAGAAATTATAATAAAAAAATGTTTGCTGTAATGCACTATGCTTATACACTTCGCAATGAATTAAATAAGATTGATATTAAAAAATCGAAAGACCTTTAAATATTAGGGGTCATTTTTATTTTTGAAGCTAAAAAATTTAGATCTTGACCTTGAGAAACACTACCCCAATTTAGAGATTTTTAAAAACCCATAGTATATAATTACGATTATATTTATTTCTAAATTTTAAGCTATTTTTTTAGAACAACAACAAATTTTTTTTCTTGTTTAAACAATGTTGTTTAATAACAAATCTTGTTTATCTTGTTTATCTTGTTTAGAGGGTATTCAAAGCCTTGGACCGCAACAGTTAAATTTTTTTAAAGCGAGGTTTGCAGGGTGTAAAACGAGGTTTGCAGGGTGTAAAACGAGGTTTGCAGGGTCAAAAAAAATTTTAAAGCGAGGTTTGCAGGGTCAAAAAAAATTTTAAAGCGAGGTTTGCAGGGTCAAAAAATTTTTAAAGCGAGGTTTGCAGGGTGAAGGCGAGTTTTTATTTATAATCTCGCTTTTATATGTTATAATAAGTTCAAAATATGAGGAGGATCATAAATTGAATGAAAACTTTTTAGTTAGTAAATCTAATTATTTAATCGAAGCGATATGGAAACTAGGTGAATTAGAGCAAAAGATAATAAATCTTATTATCAGTGAAATTAATTCCATTGAAGATCTTGAACTTAAATATTATGAATTTAAAATCACTGATTTTATGAAATTATTAGGAATAGAAGGGAAAGGAAAATATGCAGATATTCCAGATATATTAGGGCTGGATTTGGAAAATGGGATTGATATGATCAACATGATTTTATCTACAGATCTCCCTAAAGCAACTAAAGGATTAATGAGCAAAACTGTAACCATCATAGATAAAGACAGTAAAAAGCTCAAACAAATGCATTGGGTTGACTATGTAGAGTATGGTGACGGTGTTGTAAAAATAAGAATTGGTTCAGAATTAAAACCTTATTTGTTACAATTAAAAAACGGGCATTTTACAGAATACCAACTGAAAAATATACTTCCTATGAGTAGCAAATACGCAATACGGCTTTATGAGATTATTAAAAGTTATGAATATAAACCTAAAAAAGAATTTACTTTTGACGTTGATAAAATAAAAGAGATTTTAGATATCAAAGAAGAATATCAAAAGTACAATGATTTTAAAAAATATGTGATCATAACGGCTCAAGAGGAAATCAATGCTAAATCGGATATTCTTTTTAGCTTTGAAGAGATTAAAAAGGGAAAGAAGGTAGTCTCGATTAAATTTATTATTACAAGCAAAGAAAACATCAAGAAAGAAATTGCTATAACTGCAATAGATCCAGATGATGAAGCTATAAAAAAAGTGAATGAAATAATGGACAATCGAGTAAATGACAAAGATGCTAAGACTTTATATTTAAAATCAAATAAAAATCTCGACAAGATTAAACTGGCTTATGATGCTTGTAAAGCTAAAGAGGATAGGGAAAGTAAAGAACTTAATAATTTAACTGGATACATGATAAAACTCCTTGCCATTGAAAAAATAGAGCCACCAAAGCCAAATCTTTCTAAACCTAAAAGAAATCCAAATCGAACTAATAGTAATTTTGAACAGAGGAATTATACTAAAAAACAGTTTGCTGACTTAGAAAAAAAATTACTCGGTCGAGATGATGACGATAAGAGAAATGAAGATCAAAATGAAGAATATGAAGAAGAAAATGATGAGATTCTAAATAAAGATAATACGAAAATGGAAGATAAAAATTATGAATAAAAAATCAAAGGCAACAGATTACACTAGCATGGTTGTTTCAGATTATAATATAAAGAAACCAAAAAAGAGCATAAAAATAAATACTATTATCAGAGCAAGTAAAGAATTAACTAAAAAAGAAATAAGAATAATATCTTTACTATTAGAAGTCATAGAGGAAGTCGATGATAGCTTATCTGTATATATGTTTGATATAGATAATATTCTTGAAACTTTTAAAATGGATATAGAAAGCATAACAAAAGTTATAAGTAAATTATCTTCGAGAGTCATAGAGGTTAAAACAGAAACTTTATTAGAAAGATTCCACTGGTTATCTTATTTTTTCATCGATGAAAATTATATATACATTAAACCAGACCAAGAGATAAGACCATACTTATTGTATTTTAAAAAATTATCAGCTAAAAATAATTCATGATCTCTTTTAAAAAAGTCATTACTTTTTTAAAAGAGGTTTTTTTAATTTTCAAAGTCCAAAATTTTAATCATGACTTTAAAATCCACTCCCTCAATTTAGAGATTTTTTAAAACATACAGTATATAATTACAATTATATTTACTTTGTTTTTAAATGCATTTTTAGCCTTTTTAAAGTGGTATAAAGTGAAAATATGAGTATTTATATGCATAATAAAAAAATGCTCACAGCGAGCCTAAAAAACGCCTTTAAAGCGAAATGTTATTTTTTTAATTATTTTTTCTTTCTAAGACACCGTGTCTCGTTTTCTCTACAATCTTAGCTAATTTTGAAAATGTCTTTTTTTTGATCTTAATTTTTTCTCCTGGCATCTTAATCGAATTTTAAAAATAAATATAGTATATAAATAAAATTATATACTGTGGGTTTTTAAAATGTTCAATTTAAGTGAGTTCGAAAATTTTATGGAGAGAAAATCTTATAGCTTTAATACAAAAAAGATGTATCTCTTAAACGTAAATAACTTTTTAAATCTATGCTTAGAAAAAAAATTAGACGTGTGCAAAATAACTGGACCTGATATGTTTAGATTAGTAGACTATATTGCATCTAATAGGACTAAGCAAAGTGCAAATGCTTACCTTTCAGCTGTAGCTACTTTTTATAATTATCTTTTGTCCTATGGATATATAGACATCATTCCAATTTCAAAAGGTCACTATCTAAAAATTGAAAAAGAAGAGAAAAGAGCTTTGAGTTCAGAAGAGCAAGAGATATTTAAAATTTATGTTTTAAATAGTTCCGATAAACTAAAGCACAGCTTTCTACTCATGCTTTACGGAGGCCTTCGTGTGAGTGAACTAAGTAGCATAAAGAAAGTTAATTTTAAAAATGACCTCCTGGTATTCGATGTTTTAGGCAAGAGAAATAAAAAGAGAACTGTTTTCATAGACGACTATCCCGACACCGTGTCACTTTTAGAATTGTTTGATAAAGGTTACTATTTGGATCTTAAGGTATCCAGCTTGAAGAATACCATATCCAATATAAGCAGAAAACTAGGCTTTCCTATTACCTGCCACACTTTAAGACACACCTATGCCACGAATAAAGCGAGCGATTCAATGCCTATATCTGTGCTTCAGACTCTGATGGGTCATGCAAACATTTCAATCACGTCTCAATATGTTCATATCCAGGATGATACTATATTGAGTTATTTTGCAAATAAGGATCGCTAAAATTGTCACTGTGATAATTTTTGATTAAAGTAACTACAATCATTTACGTAAATAAAATAATATGTTATGATAAGAGTAACCAAAATCATACAAGAAAAATATGTATCATATGATTCGAGTAACTGCAATCATAAAGGAGGTTGAAATAATGTCTAGAGGTGGAAAGCGAGAAGGTTCGGGAAGAAAAAAACAAGGTTTAACACGTAAGGTATCTATAAATTTAAGTGAAGAGATGTGGCAAGAGATCGAAGAGAGTGGGCAAAATGTATCATTGTTTTTAAAATCTTTAATGGAAAATAGGATCAATATTAAGGCTATGAATGAGGTTACTTTAACCAGTAACTCAAGTTTACCAATAGATAAAAGCGAAATAGATAGGTTATGGGATTTATATATACGTGATAATGGAAATAACTATGATGGTGAAGTGTTAGAGAAGGCATACAATAATTTAACTAAAAGCCTGTTAAAAGGAATTAATACTAGCGAGAGATATCAATGCCCCTTCACTGGAAAATGGTTTGCATCAACGGATAAATTGATCAAATCAGGCATTTCTTATCTTGTCGATTCTTATAATTTCAAATTGGAGAGGAAAAAGGAAAAAGAGGCTAAAGAGAAAGGAAATAAAATATAGAACATGTTTTCTCTATTTTGTAAAGCAAAACATTGATAAACGCTTTATAACTTAATATACTATAAATGAGAAATAATTGAGAAAGGAGTGATTTTTCATGGCACAAACTATGATTAATTTTCGTATAGACGAAGAATTAAAAAAGGGAATGGAACAGGCTTGTAAAGAAATGGGATTGAGTATTACAACTGCTTTTACAATCTTTGCAGCTAAAGTCAGCAGAGAAAAAAGGATTTCTTTTGAAGTAGCAGTAGATCCTTTTTATTCAGAAGAAAATATGGAACGCATAAGACGTGGAATAGAGGCACTTAACGCAGGGAAAGGCGTTGAACATGAACTAATCGAAGTTGATGACGAATGAAAAAATCAGCTAAAACAGATTCTATATGCGCTCGTAAAGCAATACATTACTTAGACGATATTAAAAATGCATTTGAACATTTTAAAATTAATGATTATAAAGACTTAGAAAAAACCAACCTTGCTCATTATGCTGTAACGCAATTAATAACTAATTTAAATTCACTCAAGGAAAACATGCAATCAAGTACAATCACCTCTATGACCTCATTTAACAAAATTAATTTAAAAGAAGCTCGAAACCGTGCCAGCCATGCCTATAATCGGATTAAATTTGAATCAATATACAATATATGTTTAGAGTTAACAAAAGATGAAGTTTATAAAGAACTACGAGAAATTTTGAAAGGAGAAAAAAAGTGAAAAGAGATTCGGATATATTTTCAATCATAAAACCTGTTAGTATAAAATATCCTGGAATAATACGAGTAGGTATTTTTGGTTCTTATGCAAGAAATGAGCCAGATTACAATGATATAGACATTGTATTTGATGAAAGCCCTGACAATAATGTTTTAGATAGTTTAAATTTTTCTGCCGACTTACGAAAAAATATCTGGAGAAAAATGCATAAGAAATCAGATATATTAGACTATCAAGCTATTATCGCACCTACAAATGATGAAGACGACGAAGAAATACAGCAAAACATACTTAAAGATATAGTTTGGATTTACGAAAAATAACTCATATTGAGTTATTTTTTTATTCTCTAATCCACGTATTCTTCCTCTTCTTTTTCCTCTTTTGTTGCTGCTGCTTCGTCATCTCGTCCTAGTAGATGCCTTTCAAGTTCTGCAAAATCTTTCTTTGTGTAATTCCTTTGTTCAAATCCACCTCTGTTTTTTGTTTTATACCTTGCAATTTGCTCTTTAGTTATAATATTGCCTTCTCCAATGAAATAAACCATGAAAGCAGGTGCGTTCTTAACTTCTGGATATACTTGAAGTAAATCATAAATGCTTTTAACCAATTCGTATCTTTTCTTTGACTTTTCATAAAACTTTATTATGTCATTTTCAGCGAAATCATTTTTAAGTTCTTCTTTTAATTTTTCTAGATTTGTATCTATTGGCTCAGGTAACGCACTCATAGCAATTACATTATCCTTTGATTTTATAAAAAATTTAATAGCGATAACTTTTTTCGAGCCTTCTTCGGTCTTCTCTTCATATGTAACATCTAAGTCAGTAATATTGTTTATTTCCGTTATCGCTTTGTTCAATACAGTTCTCTTAAATTCTGCATACACTGGATATTGTTCTTGAGTTAATCCTAAGAAATCTTTTATTTGCAATATTGTTATTTTCCTGCTCCTAAATTTTAAATATTGAATTAACAATTCATAAATCCTGCTAGAATATATGCTTTTGAATTTCATTGTTATTTCTAAGTTTAATTTAGTATAATTTTTTAATTGCAATAAATAAGGTTTTAATCGAGAATCAAAGCCTATCTCAATCCGTGACTTATCCCCCTTAAAATATTCGGCATAACTAACCCAATTAAATTCTCTAATGTTACCTTCCATTGTTACAAAAGTTAAGCGTCTGCCCATTAAACGCTTAACAGCTTCGGCAATATTATTGTATACCTCACTATTATCATCCTTTGATTTTTTAATAAATTCACTAACATATAAAGTATATGTCTTTAAGTCGTCATCTTTTTGGTCTATTTTGCTTAAGGCTAACTGCAATACTTTCTGCTCCATTGAAGTTAAAGTATATTTTGCTTGAATCAAATAATTGCTTTTTATATATATGTTTTTACCACTCATAATTGTTGCACCTCTTATGTTAGATGATATCATGTATACATATTTTATGTCAACACATCTTTCAACTCACTTTTACTACATAGTTAACTCACTTTTACTACATATTAAAATTTGATATCTACTCACTTTTACTACATGTTTAACTCACTTTTACTACATGTTTAACTCACTTTTACTACATAGTCACATCAAAAATAGCTAGTAATATCAATGGGTATACGGTTTGAGAAATACTTATAAATATATATAAAGAGTTGTGTGTTATTTTAAACACTCTAAAAAGAGATTATTTTTTTGTGTGTTTTTCGCAAATCAAAAATCGGATAGGAGACTAGTCATTAATTGACTAGTCGACCTTCCACACCACCTGTACATACGGTTCCGTATACGGCGGTTCGAGCAGATTAACGCTCAAGATAAATTTTAGAGATGCTTATGGGGTATGTGTAGCAATGGAACAGAAAACCGAAATAAGCTATCCATAAAATGGTAAATATAAGTATCCGTGTACTGAAAAGTAAGTAAACTGAAACTAAATGTTACTAAAATACATGTATAAAGCATATGTGTAACATTTAGATTTAGATATTTTAAAACATATGGTTAAAGCGTTGATATGTTTATATTTTTAATGTTACACAATTGTATTGTGTAACATATATTCAGGTAAAAAAAGTATTTGGTTCAATAAAAACTAAATGATTAGAGTAACTCAAATCAAAAAAAATATATTGATAAAGTGAAATAACTTCTCTTATATCACTTTTGGAATTTATTGGATTGCTTATTCCGGTTTTTAGTTCCATTACTACACATACCCCAGTTACTTTAATCATTTACGTATAGAAAATAATATTTGATAAAAATGAAATAGATAGGGTATGGAACATATATTTACAAGATAATAAAAATAACTACGAAGATGAAGTGTTAGAAAAGGCATACAATAATTTAACTAAAAGCCTTTTAAAAGGAATTAATACTGGTGAGAGATATCAATGCCCTTTCACAGGAAAATGGTTTGCCTCCACTGATAAATTGATCAAATCAGGCATTTCTTATCTTGTTGATTCTTATAATTTCAAATTAGAGAAGAAAAGAGAGAAAGAGGCTAAACTTGCTAATTGATACTCCAATCCCCTTCTTAGGTTGCTTTTTAAAATTTATCCCGTTTTGTAAAGCAAAACATTGATAAATGCTTTATAAATGAATATACTATAAATGTGAAGTAATTAAAAAAGGAGTGGTTTTCATGGCCCAAACTATGATTAATTTTCGTATAGACGAAGAATTAAAAAAAGGAATGGAACTAGCATGTAAAGAAATGGGATTGAGTATTACAACTGCTTTTACAATCTTTGCAGCTAAAGTCAGCAGAGAAAAGAGGATTCCATTTGAAGTAACAGTAGATCCTTTTTATTCTGAAGAAAATATGGAACGTATAAGACGTGGAATAGAGGCACTTAATGCAGGAAAAGGCGTTGAACATGAATTAAAGGAGTGACATTATTGAAAAAAATTAGTAGAACAAATGATTTGGCATTTAAAAAAGCTTTTTCATCAAATGGCAATACTAAGCCAATTATAGGGTTAGCTAAAGACATATTGGGTATTGAAATCAAAGAAATAATATTTAAACAACCTTACACTATAGAATCATATTCTAAAAATATAAAAGAAATTCAAACTGCAAAATACTATCAAACCATTAAAGATATAGCAGCCGACGCAAAAATAAACTATAGAGGCGTTAATGTTATTAGCGAATTACAAGTAAAAGAGGGTATAAAGTTTTTAGAAAGAAGTTTTTTTTATCCTACGGAAACTTTTGCTCAAAATTATGATGAAAATAAGTATGATTCACTTAAACCAATCTATGCTATAAATATTTTAGGTTTTAAAATGTTTAAACAGGATTTGGACGGGTTAAGAATATTTGAAATGTATGACAGAAAACACAATGAAAGTTTCCCGATTAATTTTAATGTCGCATATTTTGAGTACAAGAAAGAAATATTTGATACAGATGTTCAAAAATATTGGCGTGATTATTTTTTAGATAAAGAGATTTTGGACAATGCACCAGATTATATTAAGAGTGCGGCAGAAACTGTTGAATATGCAAATTTAAATAAGGAGGAAAGGGAAATGATTGACATGTTAGAAAGGATTGCAGCTGACCAAAAAGCAAGGGAAGATTGGGTCAGATATGATGATATTAAAAAAAGTATTGAGATTATGACTGAATTGAATATTCCTTTTAAGACGATTATTGAAAAGATTACACAAAAATATAATATTACAGTTGAACAAGTAAATGAATTATTAAATGACAGCTCTTATTGATTTACGTTGGAGAAGAAAAAAGAGAAAGAGGCTAAAAATAACAAATGATTTTCTAATTCATGCATTCTTCCTCTTCTTTTTCCTCTCTTGTTGCTGCTGCTTCATTATCTCTTCCTAGTAGATGCCTTTCAAGATCTTCAAAATCTTTCGGAGGGCTTATTATCTCATTTATCCGTTGCCATGTCTGTATACGCTCGGAAAAATCTTTTTTAAGACTTATTAAAAATTTTAATTTTATAAATTTACGTCCTTCTTTAATGGTTTCGTATGTAACTTTGATATCTGAAAGCTCATTTATTTCTTGTAAAGATATATCTAACACTTTTCTTTTGAAATCTCCGTATAATTTGTAGTTTTCGGCTGAAAGCATTCGTTTTAATCCCTCTATGTCAAATGTTACTATATATAAATTTCCATAACTCTTTAATAATTCATAAATTCTTATGCTGTATTGGCTTTTCATAGCAAGAGTATATAATAATTCATATTCGGTAAAGTGTTTTTGTAACTGTAAGAGATATGGTTTCATCTTTTCATGAATTTTAAGCATGATGGTACCCGATAAATCGTTTATTTCAGCCTCATTTATCCATCTTAGCAATATTTCTTTATTGCCTACTTTAACCCAAAGGCTTTTATCTGCTAACTTTTTAATCGTATCTTTTATGTTTTTATAATTCTTTCCGTTATCATAATCAATACCGCATACTTTGCAAAAATCTTGAATTTTAAAAGTATGTTCTTTAAATTCTTCATCATCTGGCTTAATTTTGCTTATGAGATATAAAACAATTTTTTGTTCCTGTAACGAGAGTTCAAAGCGTGATTTTTGAATTAAGTTGTTAGCTTTTACAACTTTATAATCCCTTAATTTTATTAGTTGTTTTTCTGAAGGCTTTTCATCACTTTTATTTTTCAAATAAGTTCCTCCTTTTTTTGTTGTTCCGTTCAATAGTTTCTTTACTCCATTGTAATATTATATATATAACTCTGCAAATGATGCCAATTCACATTTAATTTTTTATCTATTTTTTTTCTTTTTCCTATTCAAAAAAAATAAAAAAACGGGATGGAAAGGGTATTTACCGTAGTTTATGCGTAATTTTACTTTCCTTAATTTAATACGCACGCGCGCGCGTACACGCAAAAAAAAGAATATTTATATTATTTATATTATTTATATATATTTAGAACCCAAAAAAAACGGCTAAAATAAGCCATTTTTTCGATACAACTATGACTTTTGGTACGGTGAACTATGACCTTTGGTACGGTGAACTATGACCTTTGGTACGGTGAACTATGACTTTTGGTACGGTTTTTGACTACCATTTTTTTGAAAACGGGCTTTTTTTTCAAAAAAAAAGGCTTTTTTTTTGAAAAAATGGGGTGTGTTTTAAAGTGACACCATGTCACCTCAAGTTAAAAAAGCTTATAATATTTATAAAATAAATATTAAGAATAAGGAGGAAAGGGAAATGATTGACATGTTAGAAAGGATTGCAGCTGACCAAAAAGCAAGGGAAGATTGGGTCAGATATAATGAACGTAGAGAAGATATTAAAAAAAGTATTGAGATTATGACTGAATTGAATATTCCTTTTGAGACGATTATTGAAAAGATTACACAAAAATATAATATTACTGTTGAACAAATAAATGAATTATTAAATGACAGCTCTTACTGATTCGAGGGCTTATTATTGTAATAGCAACACATCACAATCTTACCGTCGTCCTCACCTCTCTCCTCTCGTCTCCTCGTACCTCGTCGCTCGATCCGTTCGGTTCGTCCTAGGTGCGGTGTGAAGTGTTTTAGTTCGTGGTAACTCTAAGATGTTTAAGTTTAGTGTCATTTCTTTACTTTTGCGAAAATTTTACCTACAGCTCCAAGTATTCGCAGAAGGTAAAATTTTAAAAAGCAGAGTATGCCCCCTCAGAATACGCTCAAACAGACTGCAAACACTAAGGAAATTTCTACTTTTTTTGATTCCCCCTCTCTCCCTTTTGCCGTCCCCCAGACCCCCTGGCTTAATCCCTCTCTCCAAACCATAAGGAATTGATCTTATGGGGGTACTCAAAAAAGGGAAAGAGGCGTGGGCATAGGAAAGCTTTTCTATTTCGTTCCTCAACAGAAAAGCTAATTTAAAGAAAAAAAGTAGAAATTGAATTGAATACCGAAAAAAGTGTTGTGGAATTTCTAGAAGGCCCCCACAACTAAAGCCTTAGCCCGTTAGAAAGGTCGCTACGCTCATTTAAAATGGCTTAAAACCAAAGCTGCTTTGCAAAATAACAGCCGTTTTTCTTAGAAGGTCGCTACGTGTCCCTTATCAAAGCTCGTTTCCTGCCAAAATTAAAGAAATAAAAAAAAGAAAAGTATGGATTCAATACGATTTGAACGGGACACACAACTCATTTTAAACAAAAATATAAAAAAGACCTATTCAATAGCAACTGGAATTTTAGATTTTGGAACAAAATCTAAGATGGAAGGCGGTAGCACAGGGATCATAGTGGATGTCTTCTCCTATTATTAATTTCTTTATTGAATATTATACTTTAATGGCTTTTAAATGCATCTAGATGCATTTTTATTTATTTTTGATTCAATTTTACCTTTCTTAATTTTAAATTGTCTTAAAATCGTTATTTAGATCTTTAATCCTGTTTTACTTGATTATTTAAAATAAATAATGATAAAATATACTCAACATGAAAAATTTAAACTATATTTTGTTTAAATAATATAATTAAAAATCAAACCAAAATTCTAATTAAATAAACTTTATAAGGAGGGTATATAAATGAAAAAAAAGATATTTTTTGTTTTTTTAATCATATGTTTATGTATTTTATCAACTAATGTAATAGCTAGTAATAGTTTAGTACCGATTTCATCTAAACAATTAACAGAAGAGAAGATATTAATTGGGCTAAAGCCATACATAGAAGTTATTGATAAAATTAATAAAGAATATGGAAGTTCTATGTGTATACTAGACATGTATGGTGCATACGACTATATCTATGGAAATGGAATAGATTTAGATCAATATGAACTTCAACTCCGAAAAGATTATAATCAAGCTTTACGAATAGAACAACAAATTAAAGAACATGAAGCTAAAATACAAGAATACCTGCGAGAAAATAATATACAGATACCAACAAACGTAATACAAGGTGGTCCAATTTTAGTAGTATCAGCGAAGGATACAGGATTAGAATAATTATTAAAAAATTTTTTTTAATTTTCAATATTTCAATTTAAACAAAATTAATTAATTTTTAATAATTTAAATTAACTTTAATCCTATTATTTATTGAAAACATTTAAAAATGACCGTAATTCCCTAGAAAGTTTTCACTACTAAAACTAATTAAATTTAGGTAAATCAGGCATTTCCCAGTAGTAGTGTAAACATTAAGTGAAGATTAATAAAAGAATCATTACTAAATAATATTTGGTAATGATTCTTTTACATATTTAACATTCTTTAATACATATACCGTTAAAACCAATTTTTATAGGATTTTTCCTCAAAATCTCATTTTAATAGTGTTCTTTTATTTTTTATATACTCCTATAGTATAATAATTATACTATATCATACCCATTAGCGTCAAAATAATTGTAAAATGTCAAATCTTTAATTTTCGTCTTCGTAATAGGATTATATAAATATCCTGTAAATACTACATAAAGTGTAGAACTAGACGTAAATGAATGAGTATATGAATTTAGTATAAAATAGGTTGAAGTATTAGAGGGATAATAACCAGCGGTTATAAATTGAGTATAGTAGTAACTACCTGCGCTCCCTGTTGGGCTAGACACTTCTGCGTCTATAAAAACTGCTCCACAAACTACTCCAGCGTCTAGTACAGTATAACTTTGTCTTATAGTTTGTATAAAAGAGTAAGGCTCTATTCCTATAGTAGATCCTTGTGCCACCACTTGAGGCTTTAATTCTTCAATTAATAAATTGCTATCACTTGCATAAGCTGATACAGATGTTAACAGTAAAATTATAACTGTAAGTGATAAAGAACATAACTTTTTAAATTTCATAATTTTCCCCCTTCCTAAATAGGCATTTAAATAAATAAATTTGAAAATACTATAAATACATATTCTTTTAAAAATAGTATTATGCATAAATATACTTACAATTTTAAATTATCTAAATATAATTTTTAATTTTTATAGCTTTGGTTTGGTTATTAATTTGTGATCCATAATGGTAAAAAGACTTTCTATTAAGATTTGTTTGCGGCAGCATCGCTGCGGCAAACCACGGCATTCGGTTTTTGTCGTGCGTTTCGCTCGAGAAAAATCGAATGCGGTGATTATGCTATAGGCTTTATTTAGTTTAGGTTTGGGTTAATGATCCCTGGGCATGCATTCAAATAAGTGAAAATCCGCTAACATTAGCGGATTTTTTCCATGGCAGAGGCCCTTTCTCCCCCTAGTCTTCCCCCATAATAATTTTGTCCTTATTTTAATGGGTGAGAGGGGGTGCGATGGGGGTTTGGGGGAAGAGGGGGAGAGAGGTGCGCCCTTTGCATGCCCATGTATGAGAAAAAGGACCGTTTTGGAAACAAGCTTTGTGAGATGTTTATGAAATAGGTTCTACGAATCAAAAGAATCTAGATAAGAAAATAGGCTTTAGATTTTTAAAAAGCGTTTACGGTAAAAGAATTTTGCGGTAAACGACGGCACTTGTTTTTTTCGGGTGTTTTCGTATCACAGATTTTTTTTATTTCACCAACGCTTCAATGGAAAAGACTCGAAAAAGGGCAAGGGCGGTTACTCCTTTACTATTATTTTTCTTCCTTTTGAAATTGGTTCCTTAAATCAAAAAGGTTTTATTGAGTTGTTTTTTTATTTTTTGAAATAGGTTCTATTAATCAAAAGAGCAACGATAAAGCTGTTTAGCGGTCAAAATTCAAACCAATTACCATAAATCATATAAGCAATAATAATTCAAAAGAGAATATACAGCATAAAGCTTTGTTGTTGCTGTATGATTTTAGAAAGGCTTTATTTAAAAATAGAAGCTGATCTATAAGCACTTGTGCTTGTTGATCAGCTGAGCTTTGGATAAGAAAATAGGCTATTGATTTTCATAAACGTTTACGGTAAAAGAATTTTGCGGTAAACGACGGCAGTTGTTTTTTTCGGGTGTTTTCGTATTAAGAATTTTTTTATTTCACCAGCACTACAATGGAAAAAACTCGAAAAAAAGCAAGGGCGGTTTCTTTTATTTATTATAATAACAGATATATTAATTATTATAAATATTAATATAATCACTATTACACTTTCTAATATATTTCCTAATATATTTCCTAATATATTAATTTATTTAATATTTAATATATGTTTTAATATATCATTCACTATCTTGCTTTCGCTTATATTAGCCTTAGCCTTCTTAGTTTCAGCTTTAGAAATTTTCTTTATTTCATCTATAACTTTATCTTCTAAGTAATATGTTTTATTTGAATATCTCTTTTCTTTTTCCACATTCAATATAGAGGCTAAACTAAATGCAGTTTCTTCATTTGCATGTTCATTTTTATTCTCATCAACTTGATCCTCCATAGGTTTTTCATCAGGATCTTTTACATCATCTTTTCCAATATTTAATATCTCATTTCCCCTTTGTTTAATAGATTCCTTAAATCTGTTAGCCATTTAAAAAATCCCCCTTCCTTTCATCTCTAAAACTAAGTTCATATAATCCTTATATCCGCTAGATTTTTTATCTAAAATGCAAATAGGCTTTGATTCAAGCTCACTTTCTTTTAATCTCACGTTTGTATGTATAACCTGATCAAACAATATACCCTTTATATCCTCGTTCTCAATGCAATATTGCTTAAACTCCTTAGATAATTTTATCCTCTTGTCGTACATGTTTATCATAAATCCGCTTATATGGTTCTTAATATCTAATTTACTGGTTATATCATCCCACAATGCAATAAACAACTCAGCCCCTTCTAAGCTATTTAAGCTCACATCAGAAACGAGTATGATCTCATCAGATATTAAAAAAGCATTTTGATTTACTATTCCCATAGATGGACTGGTATCAAAAATTATATAATCATATTCATTAAACTTTTTCACGTTCTTTTTTATATAATTCCTCAGCACGTATTCTCTTCCGGTTTGATTCACAATTCTCATCTCAGTAGACGTTAAAAATATGGTACTGCCTATTACATCTATATCCAAATCCTTAATAGGTCTTTTTATAATTACATCTTCCAATCTTTCATTAGTTTCAATGATATCTACAATGCTTTTAAATTCCTTTTTTGTTCTATCAATGCCAAAATTATTTGTAGTATTACCCTGGCTATCTGCATCTATGACTAATATTTTCTTATTATCTTCTGCAAGTATTCCAGATATATTAAATACAGCAGAACTCTTTCCTACACCTCCCTTTAAAGTGCTAAAAGTTACTATTTTCAAGTTTTCAACCTCCTTATTTTATATTAGAATAAATATTAAAAAATATAATAATTTTTCTAATAATTATTATATTAATTTTTATATTATTTTGCAACTGAGTTAATTTGACTTTTGATTAAAGTAACCAAAATCATACTGAAGGAGAGGATGGAGAATTCACTATCATTTTAGACTATATCGTAAATGATAGTACGACATATACGAAATAACTCTATTTATATTAATAAAACAAACTTTTTTAGCATATTGACGACATTAGCGTCATAATGTAATATTAATACAAATAGTTAGTAATTCTAAAGAAAGGAGTTAAGAATGGATATAAACTTTTACACGCCTAAAGAACTTGGGGAACTATTGAAGATATCAGAAAGAACAATACAACGGAAATTAAAAAATGGTGAAATTAAAGGTAATTTAATTGGAAAACAGTGGAGAGTATCCGAACAGGATTTTAAAAAATTTCTTGCTGAAACATATAATTAAAATAAAAAAAAGCTGCTACCCATTAGCAACTTTTCTAAAATTATCACTTATAAAAAAAATTTCAACTTCAACTTATAATTTATTGTACCACTTTTAAATAAAAACATCAATGATTTTACAGTAATCGCTAAACAGCGATTCTAAAGTACTAATTTGAACACAACACAAAATTTATTCTATGCAAACTTGCATTAAAACAACCTTACAAAAATGTTTTAGAGGTAAAAAACATGTTAGAGAACAATTATAACAACGATCTGGAAATAGCAAAGAGCAGATTTAGTCTACTCAATATAGTTTCAAATCCAAAAAAAATAGGCAATGGAACATGGAGAGTCAATCCATGCCCTAAATGTGGAAAGAAGAATCATTTTACATTATATGAACCTAATACAGCAAATAATCACAATGGATATTGGACTTATTCATCTTTTAGCTCTTGTTGCAAAGGTGGATCTATAATCGAATATTACCAAGAAATTGAAGGATTAAGCAAAGATGAGGCTATAAGAAAAGTATTAGGAATGAACTTGAGCACATCAAATATAAAAGAATTTCCTAAAGCTAAGATAAAAAAGATTTATAATAATAAGACAGATGCTACCAATAAAACAAATGAATCGGAAAATAAAGAAATTATTGAAAAGACCTATGACTTTAGTGAATTAGTAGAAAAATATCATGATAAATTGTTAAACAACAAAGATGGAATTAGTTATTTTATTAATCGAGGCTTAACAATTGAGACTTTAATAAAATATAAAATTGGATATTGTGAAGATGGTTATAACGAATTCTTTAAAGACTATAGTGAGTTTCAGATCAATAGCACTAAATCAAAGGCTTATAAATTCATATTCCCTATTTTAAACAATGAAGACTTATTTGATTATGTGATAATCAGGCATGATAATTCTGTAAAAGAAAATAAATACAGGAACATGAAAGGCTTAAAGACAAGGATATTTAATAATAGGTACTTAAACGATTATAATGACTATATTTTTATTTGTGAGGGTATTATAGACGCTTTAAGCATTGAGGAATTAGGTTATAAAGCAATAGCATTAAACAGCACGAGCAATACAAATAAATTCATAGATCTAGCAAGAGAAAACATTAATAATTTACAAAACACTATATTCATAATAGCGTTGGATACAGACCAAGCAGGTGTAAAGGCAACAGATAACATCAAAAAAAGTTTTCTAGGTATTAATTTAAGGTATTCAATATTAGAGTTAGACGAAGACATAAAAGATATAAATGAATTATTAATCAAAGACAAAACTAGATTAAAAGCATTATTGGAAAAATCCTTAGAACTAAAAATATCTAAAACTGAATATATGTATTATGATAACAGTAAAAATTTAAAGGTCAATAGTGGCTTACTCGCAAAGCGGATCCTGGAGGATTTTAATATAATATATAGTCCAACAATAGGATTTTTTAAATATAAGGATGGTGTTTATAAATCTGTAAGCAGTGAGAGCATAAAAGGAATTGCTTTAGAATATATAGAAACCTCTTTAAGAAAAGGACTCCAGGTTTTAGACATATATAATCTACTAAGATCAGATTCAAACGTTGAAGAACTTGAATTAGAATTAGATAAAGATGAAAATATCTTAAATTTAAAAGATACTATACTAAGAATTGATCGAAATACTAAAAGTATAACTATGCAAAATCATACAAATAAGATTTTATCTAGTATTCAGCTAAATTTTAACATTAATAAACAAAATGGAGGCAAGATATTTTTAAGTTACCTTGATGATGTAACTGAAGGTGACAAAACAAAAAAACTACTTTTACAAGAGATTTTAGGATATTGCATTAGTTTGTATAATTGCGCTAAGAAAGCATTTTTAATAGTTGGAAGGAAAGATACAGGTAAAAGCATATTTTTAAATTTAATAAATATATTAGTACCAAGAGAATTTACCAGTGCAATGGCATTTCAAGAGCTTGGAGATAGGTTTAATAAGGCTCATTTATATAGAAAAATCGTAAATTTACAAGGTGATATATCTGCAACGCAGATTAAAGACATAGATTTTTTTAAGAGAGCCACTGGAGGCGATCTAATAGAGGGAGAATATAAAGGCCTAAACAAATTTGAATTTTTAAATAAAGCAAAGTTTATTTTCAGCTGCAATGAATTACCTGCAAATTATGAAGATAGGACGGAAGCCTTTTATGATCGCATGATACTAATTAAATTTAATAGAGTTTTTAAAGAGGAAGAACAAGATAAAGATTTATTAAATAAACTGGAATCGGAACGTGACTTTATAGGTCAATGGGCATTAAAAGGGCTTATGAGGCTAATTAATAATAATTTTAAATTCACAAAGACTGAAGAGCATGAAGCTATAACGAAAGAGTGGAAGCAAAAGAATAACAATGTTATAGAATTTATAAAAGAATGCTGTGAATTTAATAAGGATAAGAGCATACATATAAAAGCATTGTACGATTATTACAACAAATGGTGCAATGAGAACAACTGCAAGGCTTTTTCCAAACCTATATTTAAGCGAGAAGTTTTAAGCAATTTCCCTATTATCAAGTATGATGACTATGCAAATATCGTATATGAAGGTGATAGAGGACGTGGTTTTATAGGATTAATGATATTAAAATAAGCAAAAAAGGAGTATTTTTACTTCTTTTTTTCGTTTATGTAAACGAAAACATGAAATTTTTTTTCAAAAAAAAGAGCGTTTTTAACTATTTTACTAGCTAATGTAAACGAAAACACACACTTTTTAAAAAAATTACACACTTCATACACACTTTTTCAAAAAAAAGTGTGTGAGGAAGAATGAGGCTATAGGCTGGTTTGAAGGCTGTTTTTTTTGAATTACACACTTTACACACTTTTTTTTCACTTCTCTTATTATTATAGGTATTTTTAAAATTTTAATTTTTTGTTTTACATTTTATGTAAAATTTTACATAATTTATGTAATTATTAAAAATCCTATTTATTATATAAGAACTTTAAAAAAAGTGTGTAAAGTGTGTAAAAATTATATAAGCATTGATATTACTCGTTTATAGGATTTCAAAAAGTGTGTAAAAAGTGTGTATGAGGTGTGTGGTAAAAAATGGAAATAAGGTTAAAATAATTGGTATCACTTATTTTTAAGGCATTAAAAATGTTAAAAAAAAGTGTGTAGTAAATTATGGAAATTACTTATTATGTAGCTACCGCCTTGCTCGATGGAACCTTTCCTACGGACTGCCTTTCCATTGTTCCAGTTGCTATTGGTCCTCTTTTTCTTTTATTTTTTTGAATTAGGAGAGGATGAAACCTTATAATTCATCTATACTTTATTAGAAAAATTTTGTAATTAAAAATCATATGAATTTATACATAAAAAAAATCTCTTGCACTATAATGTAATGTTATATTTGCAATCGAATAAATTTTCATTTTTTATTATAATAATATTTTGAGCCTTTATGGCTCTTTATTTATTTTTTTGATTTGAGTTACTCTAATCAAAAAAATTACTTCAAATTAAATGATAATTTAGTAGTAAATGGTATACTTTGCCCTTAGTTACACGGATGCTGGTATTACCCCAACTACAATGATTACATCCTCAATTTATTATTTGGTTATATTATTATTTACAAGTTTTGTAGAAATGAATATAATGATATTAGAAAGTTCTATACCTTGAGGTGATATGGAAATGACTTTATGCGAATTTTTAAAAGATAAATATGGATTTAATGAACCTATCTATATTGAGGATATTCAATTTGAAAACTATTCCCGTCCATGGATTTTCAAAGAATTAAAAAAACTGGTGGATAGTGGTGATATAAAACGCTTTGATACGGGAATTTATTATTTTCCTATAAAAATGTTTTATGGAGAAGGGACTTTAAGTGCTCATAAAGTTGTTCAGCGACGTTTTCTATCCGATGGCGATGATGTTTATGGCTATGTTGCAGGTGTTTCTTTGTTGAATCAAACAGGGCTTTCTACGCAAGTTCCGAATCTAATCGAACTTGTGACAAACAATGAGACTACACGGGTGCGTGATGTTAAGATTGGTAATCAACTCGTTCGTGTTCATCGGAGTCGAATAACTATAACCAAAGAAAATGCGAGAACTCTGCAATTTCTCGATTTAATGAATGTGATTACGCCATCCTCAATGGATGAAACGGAACGTTTTATGCTAAGCAAATATATCAAGACCTCTGGAGTGAAAATAGATGACGTATCACAATATGCTGGATATTTTCCTGCAAGAGCTATGAAAAATATGATGGAGAGCGGAGTTGTTTATGAAATTACATGAAGACAAAAGTGTTTTTTATCAAGTGCTGGAGGATACAGCGAAATACATGGAATTTGTCGATACGGGTATTGTTGAGAAAGATTACTTTGTCACATATTTCCTCAAAAAAATTATTGAAAAACAGCCTAATGTAATTTTCAAAGGTGGTACATCGCTCTCTAAATGCTACAAAATTATAAAGCGTTTTTCAGAGGATATCGATTTAAATATAGATACCAAAGCAGCGAAGCTCACCGAAGGGCAGCGCAAACGGTTAAAGCAGGATATTGTATCCATCATTGAAGAATCAGGATTTTCCCTTGAAAATGCTGGACAGATCCGCAGCCGTCGTGATTTTAATCGCTATATGATCGATTATCATTCTAAAGATTCCAACGTCTATTTAAATCAGTATTTGATTGTAGAAACGGCGGTTTATATAAAATCCTTTCCGACACAGACAATGGAAGCGGCTAGTCTTGTTTATGATTTTTTAATGGCTAAAAGTGGAGAGAAAGCAATAGAAGAATACGATTTAAAGCCATTCAATGTTCGAGTGCAATCGCTTGAGCGTACTTTTATTGATAAGGTATTTGCCATTGCTGATTATTATTTGAATGGTCACATTAAAAATCATTCCAGACATCTCTACGACATTTACAAGCTCTATCCTAAAATCATATTTAATAATGAGTTTGCGGAATTGGTGAGAGAGGTTCGTGAGGTTAGAGAACCACATAGTACTTGCCTTTCAGCACAAGTTGGTATTGATGTGCCGAAGCTTTTACAAAGAATCCTTACCGAAAAAGTATATGAATCCGATTATAATCAAATCACAGGAACGCTGTTGTTTGAGAATGTACCCTATGCAGAAGCAATAAAAGTCATACAGGAAATTTCACATAGCGGTTATTTTGAATATTGATACTAATGTAGGGGTAATAGGAGTAGATGGAGCGAACGTGTAACCAGGGGTAAAGGTTAGATTAAAGCTAATATATAATGTTATATTTACAATCGAATAAATTTTCATTTTTTATCATAATAATATTTAGAGCCTTTATGGCTCTTTATTTTTTTATTTTTTTTGGTTTGAGTTACTCTAATCAAAAAAAATTACTTCAAATTAAATGATAATTTAGTAGTAAATGGTATACTTTGCCCCTGGTGACAGCTTTGCTGGTATTATCCCTACTTATAATAAAAAAGATTTCACTTAAAGAAATCTATAATTTAACTTTAATTATTTTTTCTATTGTTAATATACCTATAAAGAGTAGTTCTACTAATGCCAGTAGCCTTTGCTATCTCAGAACATGTATAATCCCTGCTATCATACATTTTTAAAGCAATCTCAACATTCTTTTTATCTTTAAAAGGCCTTCCACCCATCCTGCCTCGAGCTCTTGCACTCTTTAAACCTTCTTTAGTTCTCTCGCTTATAAGATCCCTTTCAAACTGTGATATACCTGCAAATATCGTAAATAGAAGCTTGCCTTGTGGAGTTGTGGTATCGATCCAGCTTTCCTTTAAAGATTTTATGTTTGCACCCTTATTTTCAATCATTTCGCTTAGCTTAAATAAATCCTTTGTAGATCTACTTAACCTGGTAAGCTCAGAAACTATAATCGTGTCTCCTGGCTGAAGTTCATCTAACATTTTATTAAGCTCAGGCCTTTCCGCTTTTGTACCTGTTATCTTTTCTTTATAAATATTTCTCTTATCAACTCCAGCATTAACAAGAGAATCGATCTGCCTATCTAAATTTTGCTCTTCTGTGCTAACCCTTGCATATCCAACTAACAATAAATATCACCTTCTCAATGTTAATGTACCATAAAAGTAAAAATACATATATACTAATACATTAATTATAATACAATTTATGAAACACCAAATCAATAGAAATAGAACATATTTACGTTTGATAAATATGCTCCCATAAACGGCTGTTTATTTTACTTTGTTTTAACACACTATATTTAGTTAAGTAGTGTGCAATTATTTGATTATATCATCGTATTTTATTTCTGGCTGCAATTCTACTATATTTCCATTTTCATCAAAAATCATGATTTTTTCAGGTTTTAAGTCTTTAATAGAACCACCATTTTTAATGAATTCGGTTTCTTCTTTATTGTAATACACTACTTTTTCAATATTAACACCAGGAGACTTATCAAGAATTTTAATAATTTCATTATCCGCATTATTAATTATTAAAGTGTTATAAGCGATAGCAGTTACTGATGAAAAAAGCAGTAATAAAGTAACAGTAATACAAGCAATCTTAAAATTCTTTGTCATAAACTTATCTCCTTAAATTTATATTTTATAAATTATTTTAAATTAAACTATATGATATAAAGTATTCTTCATATAATTTTGTTAAATAATTATAAAATCTATAAGCAATTCTTGTGTATTGATCAGACCAGATGTCAACTCTATAACCTTGATAACTCATATTAGGATTTGAATTTGATACGTTAACAGAAGTAATACTTTCGAACATCCAATAAGAACCATTAATACTATAAATATTAGCCGTTAACCTATATTGTACAAAAGCACCATATAAGTCACTATTTACATATCCATCATAAATATTAGTAAAATACGCTGGCATTATTGATATCGTATTAACAATCTCAGGTACAAGTAGTATTTCTTCAGCTGTATATTTAACTACTTTTTCAATATTACCATTATTTGAAATTGTTACAAATTCAAAATTATTTGTTGACTCATCTGCAAAAACATTAACTGTTGCTCCTATAAGTAATGAAAAACACATACATATTGTTACTAAAGACTTTAAAAATTTTTTTATTTTAAATTTCCCCCTTAAAATTAAATTAATGTGATACGTCATTAATAATCCCTAATTTTAAATTCATAAAATTATTATTTTGTATCACTTATTCATATAACGTTTCATCTAGGAAAATCTATCGCTATTTTTATAAAAAATTGAAATTTTTATTTATTATTTTTTTAGGCGATATTATATATTTAATTACTAGTATTATCGATATTATTTAAATCCTTCATCTTCAAATCTAAGTCTTTTATATTAAAATTAATTTTATTTCCCTTATTAGGGATAATATTATCATTATTATCGTATTCATAACTACCTTGAATAGGATTTAATAAACTTGCTGGAGAATTGGGATATGTTTCAAGGAAGAAAATATAGTTACCTCCTATATTGAGTTTAGCAGCATTCTTATCAATATACTCTATATTTCCTAATGTTCCGCCTAGTTGTTTAATTTCAATTATATCTTTTTTATTTACACTGCCCTTATAAACTTTATTAATTTCAACAGTGAAAATAGTATAAGGTATAGAACTGGTATCTTTTTCGCCACCAGGATTAAGAAATTCATTATCAGATTCTGGTTTTTCAATTATATTTAAATAGCTGTAGTTAAAATCAATTACCTTACCTTTAATTATTGTATCTGCTTTATCAATAAGATTTTGTAAATTATCATATGATGGGTAATCCGCATAAATTGCTACTTTTTGTGTTTTTGCGGTAGTATTATTTGAAGTTATTAATAAAATTCCACTAATAGCTATAATCAAACTAATACAACCAATAAAAAATAATTTAAGTTTCATAGACTAATTCCTCCTTATTTATAAACAGAATTTACTTCAGAAATATCAAATTGCTGTGGGGTTGTCATTACATTACGGTTTCGATCAAGATACATTATGGATGCTTGTACGGCAGTATGATCTAAGCAAAATATATGACCATACTCGTGAACTAATGTTGATTTAACAAAGTTATAAAAATTAGTAGCTACAGCATTAATAGTTCTTGCATTTAATTTTATAGTAAATGGACCAGGGTTAGCAGACGAGCTCAATCCGTACCAAGTATCTGCATAATTATCTGCTAGAATCTTATTAGGTGAAGAAGTTGATGAACTAACCGTAACTCGTGTTGCTGTTACATTCCATGCTGTGGCAGAATCATCCATTGGAGCTTTCCAAGTACTATTAAATTTTTATTTATTATTTTTTTAAGCGTTATTATGATAAAAACTATAGAAAGTTCAAAAAAATTACTAAATTGACTGAGCAATTTCCATAAGCGTATCTATCGAAAGTGGTGCACTAAGATAATATCTGTAACCATCAATATCCCAAACAATATAATTCAATTTTTCTGCATTTTCAGTGATAAATACATGATAAGTAACATTGCTTATCATTATCTGTTCATACTCTGTGTCTACATTGCTGACACCTACGTAACC
>Ga0209629_10000200_pt1 | contig 30084 bp, 30 predicted proteins | sample TergutCu122P5_FD_187286 | JGI IMG/M metagenome (GOLD analysis project Ga0209629, IMG submission 187286) | Cubitermes ugandensis P5 segment gut microbial communities from Kakamega Forest, Kenya - Cu122 P5 (SPAdes) (version 2) | ecosystem: Host-associated > Arthropoda: Insects > Digestive system...
TCCACGGCGCCGTCAACCCAAGGCCAAGGGCAAAAACCTCTTCTGCTTGCATCGACTTCCTCCTCGTTGCTTATCCTAATTACCGCTTTGCTCTAAAACTCAATTCCACACTAAACAGCGAAGAGCCAGAAAAACCTGGGCGCGCGCTTCTGACGTCAGGCGTTTCGGCCATTCCAGAGTATGAAGCTGGTCAGCGATGGCGGACCAGTGCCTCATCCAATAGTGGACCAACCCGCTTTTATCTCTTCCTCTCTTGTCTCTTTTGTCTTTCCCTCCTCGCGCCCACTTCAGATACGGTGCAGAACGCATCGTGAGTTGGTTGAACGCCATAATAGGGAATTCCATCATACTGACCAGCAACGAACTGCCACATAATTCAGGAGGAATATCTGGTGTACCATCTTTTTTCTCCCGCTCCACCTCGCAATACAGGCGATGAATCTCATCCGCGATCCGTAAACAGCGCCCCAACAGAAACGCGATCTCCTTCATGAAATCCTCCTTCTTGTGCCCTAAGTTGAACAGCAATAGCCCCAAGATACCGGGATAATATTCTTTGTCCTCCAGCGAAATCACTTCATGCTTTCCCGTGCTACGACACAGTGTCAAAAAGTATCCCTGCGCGTGTTGCATGAAATGCGCAAGCATGTGTGCTGCCAGGGCATTGTTTGGTTTGTCCAGCAATAGACGCAAGCCGTCAGTCGGCGTGAATATTTTGACTTTGCTTTTGTAAGCATCCCCATCATACGTCCAAACAACATTTAAAAACCGATAGAGTTTGACGGGAAAGACGGTTTTCCCCTCCATAAAAGCTAGAACTGGATATGATTTCCCCGTTTTTTCGTTTTTATCCTCGCTCCAGTCCCACACGGCTAACAGTGGAATATTTTGGCATCCTGTTTGCCACGCGGCTGACGCCTTTTCCAGCGAATTTACAGTGACGTTGCGATAATAGATAACTTTGGTTCGTGCTATATCCATTTTTCGCAGCGAGAAAATCTCAAGTTCGGCATTCGCGTTTTTCCCCCCTGTACCTTTCAATTGTTCAATAACACTGGCTGCAAGACGCTTAAAGCTATCTTCTTTCTGATAGGAATCATCTTGCTGTGCTCCAAGAAATTTAATGATAGGGATTTTTCTATCCGGCAAAACACGTGGGTAGGCGAACAGCAGTTCTTGTTCACCCGCAATGCCATAGGTTGCACCATCACGCTCTTTGTCGCTTAGCCATTCCAGCGCACGTTTAGTCCGTTTGCGAGATTCAGCGCCAACGTGGAAGGTTTGCGCTTCGCAAAAACCATAGCGCGACTGTGCGGGCACCACTCTCACCTGTGAGCGAAGCTTGACGCCACCCAAAGCCGGCAGTGTTATTCCGGGGAATTTGTCGTCCAACCCCGCTATGCCCAGGCCGTAGGCGTCCGTAGCTCCGTCTCCAAGGTTTGATACTTGCCCTAGCTCCCTGCCACTCATTAAAATATTTAGCCGTTCAATGGTTTTCGGGTGCGCAACGGGGTATTCTTTGTAGTCCTTGACATCAAGAAAAACTGAACACGTCTTTTCTTTTCCTTTTTTGCCCCAAAAAAGGAGGAGCGATAAAGGCAAGGTGCCGCCACTTATTTTTTCCTTCACTTTTTCGCAGTATTCGATTTGAAACTGTTTGGCGTTCATTTTCGCTGTTACATCAAATAAATGCATCAAAGTTTCGTCGGAACTCAGCCCATCACCCAGGCATATATTTTGAAGGGACTCTCTGATACGCGAAAGGATACGATCAACTGTGGCGATTGTATCTTTCGCCCAAAGATCGTCAGCAGAAGAGAGAGCTTCTGTCCAATCAACCTCTCTCGATTTAATCTTGGCCTCTAAATCCTTAGAGACCTTTTTGGCTTCCGCGTCAGACAAAGTTTGGATGTATAACGGTCGAACATTGAATCCTGGAAAGGATTTGCCATTATCAGGCTCAAATTTCCGAAGCTGTGAGGCAAGTTCGGGTGATATCGGCTCAAGATCGTGAATATGACCGTCTCCGGTCAACCAGATGCGGATGCAAGGGGCTTTGGCTGTGACCTTGGGCAGGGTCTTTAATTTGGGGTGCCAGTCTTTGGCCGAGATACCGGCACCCTGCATTGCATTAGCAGCCTTGACCAGTTCGTCAATCATGTTTCACCTCCCCTCCTTTCAATCGGTAGTACAAGACACCCTCTTCAATCCGGACATTCTGGTCATAAGTGAATCGGCACTGTGAGTTGAATCCATCCGGAAAGACCTCCCGCACCATTGACGGCAATACCGTATTGATATCCGCCTCAACCTTTGTGCCCTCCCGGAAAGGCCCAAGGTAGGATGGAGTAAACTCTTTCCAACCAAGAAATGGCATGGAGAACCATTTACCGCTTTTCAAGCGCCGCTCAAAAATCGCGGCATAGGCATGTCCGGGCGATGTGGTTTTCTTGTCCCATGTTCGTGCGGAATTCGGCAGATCATCTTTCTTTCTGGCCGGATAGACATAGGCGTACAGTCGGTAACAGACATCTGTCAGCACGGTTGCCCAAAATTGATACGCACCGTCCGTGCCGCTTTTTCGCAGCGGCCCGTTGTAATTGGTGGCATAGCCATGAAAATGCAGGGGTCTACAGATTTCAGCTTTGAATGGGACAATATCCACCGCCGGTCCCCATAAAATTGACTCAAAAATCCCTTTCGTGGCTGAATAAGTCGGTGCGGGATAACTGACAGGGCAATCTCCAGTATCCGGCCTTGTCCACATGGCGGTCGGGCCAGCGATTTCGAGCATTACTTCGTATGGTTTCGTCATATTTGTATTGGCTCCTCTTTGGTCAGTCTGGGCGTTGCTAGTATCGTATTACCTGACATTATGGATAACACCAATATGATCATTTTTCTGAAACGATCCTGAATGGTATAGATTCTCACAGGCTGAACCCGGCGCCTTGGGCGGCGTCGGCGGCGTGTTGGGCAAAGATGTCGGCAATAGCCGCCACTTCTCCTAAGCCGGTCATAACCGGCGTCACCTGCCAGCCCGCCTGGAGGAGGCGATGGCGCCACGAGGCCGGGCCGTCGCCGGCCAAGTCGCGCCAGGTATGTGCCCCCGCCGCCACCAGCAGCGGCCTGATAATAATTCGGCGCTCTTTGCAGGTGGCTAATTTCGCCATGGCATCGCTCAGGCTGGGGAGGCCTTCCAGACAGGCCACTTCCGAGATCACATCCGGATACAACACCCGCATCCGGGCGGCGAATTCCAGATACAAGTCACCCACCGGAAACAGCGGGTTGCCGTGCCCGGCATAGAGCAAAACCGCCTTCTCGCGGCGCGCCAGCTCGGCGTCAGCGGCCAGTGCCTCGGCGACGGCCAAGATGTCGTCGCCATACGGAGGATGTATCCCACCGCCTAGCAGTGGGCGGCCCAAAGCCAGGGCCTGGAACGGGGCGCGGCTGGGCTTGACGGCGTCAATCGAGGCCAGGCCGCGGACGCAGGCAAGGAGATCGTGATATTCCTCCGCCGGGGCGATATGGACCGGCTGGATGACAAGATGCCGGTGGCCCATATCCCGCGCCTGGCCAGCAGCGGCGAGGACGCCGGGCAAGGAAAAGAATTCCGCCGGGATGTGTGGATGCCGCCGCCGGAACTCTGGGTCGGCGGCGCGGCGCTGCCAGATGGCGCGGATGGTGTCGGAAGTGCAGGCGAAACGGATGGCGCTATCGGGGAAGGCGACGCGGCAGCGGTCGCGGATGGTGGTGAAGGCGGGCAAGGCCTCGACCATGGTGGTGCCGAAAATTGCCAGAACCAGGGCGGTGGACATGGGAAAAATCCAGTTGCCGTGGAGACGACCGCCCGTCTCCACGGGAGAAGCCGCTTACTCTTCCTGACGGCAGGTATAGGGATTGATGGTCAGCACCGGGCAGGAAGCGGCGCGCACCACCTTGTCGGCGACGCTGCCGAAAACGATTTTTTCCAGGCCCTTATAACCGTGCGTGCCCATGATGATCATGTTGCAGCCGATCTCACCCGCGAAATCGACAATGCCCTCGCCAATATCACCGTTGACCACCCGCCAATGTACGGCGGCGACGCCGCATTCCTGACAATATGGATTGATTTCCTCGGCGAAATCGACCATTTTCTTTTCGGCGCCCTCCATCAGATCGTGTTCGAGCTTCGGCATACTCATCTGCGGCATGAGGAAACCGGAGTAATCCTCGAAATTGTGGACGACAAAAATCAGGTGCAGAGTGGCGCCGAATTTACCGGCGATATAGGCCGCCGACTGGGCGATCAGCCGGGAGTTTTCCGAGAAATCAATGGGAACGACAACATTGTGCACATCGGCGATTTTTTGCATGGTAACCTCCTCTGGGTAAATGGAAAGAGAACGGCAATCTTTGGTTTTCGTTGGTATTTTTCAATTGTCCCACATGGGCGCGTCTTGCGCAAGCCTTCCGCTCAGTGATCCAGTGCGCCGCTGGTTCCGGCGGCGGTTCCGCTGGAGGATTCGAGAAAAGGCACCGCTTCGAGCAGTTCCGGGAAATTGTAAATAATATAATCGGCTTCGACGCCGCGGCTGCGCTGGTCGCCCTGATTCGATCTGAAAAATACCGTTTTCAGTCCAGCGGTTTTGGCGCCGAAGACATCGCGGTACATGTCGTTGCCGATGAAGATGACTTCCTCAGCCGTCAGGCGCATCTTTTGCAGCGTTAGGGCGAATAGGCGCGGGTCGGGTTTGCGATAACCGAAGTCGCTGGAAATGATCACAGGGTCGAAATAACCGTCCAAGCCGACCGAATGCAGTTCCGGCAGGCCCCAGACGTGCTGGCCATCGGAGAGCGCCGCCAGCCGGTATTTGGACTTCAAGGCGTTCAATGTGGCCAGAACGCCCGGATACAGTTCCAGTTTGAAGCGTGAGGCGGCGCGAAAAACCTCGGCGCAGATGCCGGGTAACAACCGCAGTTTGGCCGTCGGCAGTTTCTTTGTATAGGCGGAAGCGGACTGGCCGATGATTTCCTTGAAAACGCCCACCGCGTCGAATTCCGGAAACTCCTCGCCGCGCTCTCGGCGCTGGCGTTTGTTGGTGGCGAAATACAGCTCACGTAACTCGTCCGCGTGCAGGGCAATTCCCTGGTACGCCAGAAAGTTGGCCAGTACCCGGTAAATTTCATCATGACCTTCGTTGGTCAGAATGTCGCTCGTTGTGCCGTTGATGTCAAAAATCAAACCGCGAATCATAGTTCCCAACCTCGCAAACATTTTTTCCCTTTGCGCGCCAATCGCCGCCTATACTCGGCGCTCAGCCAGTGGTTGCGGGCGATGCGCAAAAAAGTCATCCCCATATAAAAAGGAACCCGGCGCGTCGTTTCGGCAAAGGCCCGCTCGCGGTCGGGAAAATGGCAGGCGTATTCCCACAGGAAATGGCCGATGAACGGTTCGGCGGCGCGGCTGTTGCCCTGCGATTCGAGGAAGAAATGCGCCAATTCGCCGGCGATGCGCCCGGTGTCGAAGACGCGGTCGGCCCAGCGCAAGCGTTCCAAATCAAACGACATGACATCCATGCCGTCGCCGAAGAGAAAATTTTCCGGCGTCGCGTCGCCATGGGCCAAAACCCGCCAGTCCTGCCACATCTTTGGCTGCTCGCGCCAGCGGTCGCGCAGGAAATAGAGTTCGCCCGCCTCGGCGATACCGATAATGTTTTCCGCCAGGAGTGGCTGTACCAGCGTATCGAAGTAGGCGCAACTGGCCGCGAAATCGACACCCGATGGCTCGGCGGTGCGGTTATGAAAGTCGGCAAGAAACCAGGCCAGCGCCGTCAGTTTGGCAAACAGCCGGCCAACGTCGCCTGCACGGATAGCGCGGTAGATAATCTCGCTCAGTAATTCTCCCTGACAAAATTCAACAACCAGAAGCTTGTTCAGGGCGTCGTTTCTGCCCAGGGGCCTGGCGATGTAGTGTGGCAGCTTGTTCAGACCATAACCACGCATCATGTTCAGGTTATGTTCTTCCCGATCGAGCTTGCGCCGCGCCGTTTCATGGTCTCGGCCATCGGTGAGGAAAAACTTGCCGATTATGCGGCTGCTCCGGTGTTTTTCCTCGTACAGATAAACGGCATTCGAGGCGTTGAGATAAAAGACCCGGTAAACCGGATGCGGCAAAAAACCGGTCAGTTGCGGCTGTATCTCGTGTTTCAGATAGAAATACAGCGGGTCGCGTTCCGGCAAATGCCCCAGATATTTTTTCACTGGTGTTTACCAGATGATGGGTGGGAGCGCATGGGCCAGCAAGTACTCATTGCAGCGGCGGAAGACACCGGAACCGAGGAAACCCCGGTGCGCCGACAGCGGCGATGGATGGCTGGTTTGCAGAATGCAATGTTTTTTGGCGTCGATCAGCGGCGCTTTCTTTTGGGCGAAGCTGCCCCAGAGCATGAACACCACATGTTCCTTGCGCTCGGAAATAGTGCGGATGATGTCGTCGGTCAGCTCGTGCCAACCAAGACCGGCGTGCGAATTGGCCTGGCGGGCGATGACCGTCAGCGAGGCATTCAAAAGCAGCACGCCTTGCCGCGCCCAATCGCTGAGATCGGTTTCGACGCGCACCGGCCTGCCGCCGTAGATGCTGGCATTGACTTCCTGCAAAATGTTGCGCAGCGACGGCGGTGTCGGAATGCCGGGTAGTACCGAGAAACACAGACCATGCGCTTCCGGCCCGGCGGCATGTTCGTTGAAATACGGATCCTGCCCTAAAATGACCACGCGCAGGTCGTCGAGCGGCGTCAGTTCGAGTGCCTGAAACACCAGTCGGCGGGGCGGAAAGACCTTGGGGCCACGCCCGTTCGGGTCGTGCTCGGTCCCGGTGGCAGCGTAAGCAAGCTCGGCCAGCGCCTCATGCCTGCCGGCGCGCATCAGTGGTACGCACTCTTCCCAGCGCATGGGAACTCAGAGCGAGGCGCTGTCCATCTGGGCGCCCCGGTGGAGACGGCGAATGGTTTCCACCAACGCCAGTTCGTCTTCAAGGACGACGACTTCACCGTCCTGCTGCACCACCCGGGTCAGTTCATCGACAAAGCAAGCCTGCGAATGCAGGGCGAAGACGCTGGCGCTCTGTTGCCGCATTGCCATCATGCCGAGACGGCCATCGCCGTCGGCCCCGGACAGCACCACACCCGCCGATTTCTGTTTGAACACCTGGGCCACCGAGTGCATGGCCAAGTCCAGACCTTCAGTCAGGGTTTCCTCGCCGGGGATGGCGCGCTGCAAGGTGTAATGAGCACTGAAAGGTTTAAGTACCAGCAGGTCGCTGGCAGCGGCGACATAGCAGTGGCCGCCTTCCATGCTCTGGCCTTCGCTGGCGCGAAAGACCTGAAAGCTGCTGACTGAAGCCAGGTATTCGGCAAAGGAATCGACTCTCGCCGGCGCGTCGCGCACGACGATGAGAAACGAGCCGCCCAGGTCGATTTCCAGGATCGGCATCATCGACAAGAGGCTGCGGTAGCAACCCTCGCCACCGCCAATCACCGTGGTGAAGGTGTTGCGCCGGTGCTTGTTGAAGGCGCTGATGTCAAGAACATCGCCGCAGTGGCTGCATTGTATCTGCGGCGGCAACTGACCGTTTTCAATTTCGAGGACCTGCTTTTCGCCGCAATCCTCACAGAAAATAACGTGCCGCTCGACCTGCGATTCGGTAGCGGCGCTCAGTTGGGCGCTGAACAGCGGGTCGATGGCGCCGACCTTCATACGACCGCAGTTCAGCAACTTGGCCAGCACCGTCCGTTTGTAATTTTCCAGATTTTTCTCACGGAAGATGAAATCCTTGCAGACAAAATCCACCGCGCCGCTTTTCAGGGCGTCAAAAGCCCGCGCCGTGCCCTCGTCGGAGAGGCTCGAAAACATCAAAACCGGCGTCGGACGGTGGATCATCAGATGTTGCAGGGCGGTCATGCCGTCCATGACCGGCATTTCCATATCCATCAGCACGACATCCGGCTTCAGTTTCAGTACCAGATCGAGGGCTTCGATACCGTTTCTGCCTTCGCCGATGACATGCAGGCGCGGCGACAGGGCGCAGACCTCGCGCAAAAAACGGCGAAACACCAAGGAATCATCGACAATGAGAATACCGATGGTGTTTTTACCAGGAGTTTGATGGGTCGGAATCATAGTCAGGCAATAGGAGCGTCTTTTCGTTGACAGGGAAACATGGTGGTAAAGATGTAGTCATTAAAAACCCAAACGTCTGAGAAAACAAGGAGAAAGCGCTCATGCAATCAGTGTTCGACGCTGCCGGGCAAGCGTGCTATTGTCGGCGCCGCCCGTTTTTCAGCGGTTTTTTCCAGTCGGCGCCGCCATGCCACATCGGCGCGCCGCTTTCCTTCTGATAAAAAATCCCGATGGCAAAAACACAGACAAACAGTTTGGCCAAGTCGGCGGCGGTGGTGGCGTTCGCGGTCATGTGCAGCCGCATCCTCGGTCTTGCCCGCGAGACGGTTTTTGCCGGCCTGTTCGGCGCCAGCAACGATTATGACGCCTTCGTCGTCGCCTTCCGCATCCCGAATCTGTTGCGCGACCTGTTTGGCGAAGGGGCGCTGTCGGCGGCTTTCGTTACGGTTTTTTCCCTTTACGACAGCCAGCGCGGTCCGGAAGAAACCAGGCGGCTGGCCTGTAATGTCCTGACTTTTTTCGCCATCGCCCTATCGCTCGTTTCCGCTTTGGGGATGCTGTCCTCCGATGGCATTGTTTCCTTGCTCGCTCCAGATTTTGCGGCGGTGCCCGGCAAAAGCGCCCTGACCGTCCATCTAACCAAGGTCATGCTGCCTTTTCTCGTCTTCATCTCGCTGTCGGCGGTGGTTATGGGGATGCTGAACACCAAGGGAAAGTTTTTCGTCCCGGCCATGGCCTCGAGTTTTTTCAACCTCGGTTCGATCATCGGCGGCGTCAGCCTGTCCTGGCTGTTGCCGCGTTACGGCCAGCCGGCCATTTTGGGCATGGCCGTCGGCACCCTGATCGGCGGCCTGTCGCAACTCTTGATCCAGCTTCCCACCTTGTATGGCACGGGATTTCGTTACCGCCCGCTGGTCGATCTTACCGACCCCGGTCTGCTGCATATCCTGCGGCTGATGGTCCCGGCGACGATTGGCCTGTCGGCGACGCAACTGAACATTTTTATCAATACCGCGTTTGCCGCCTCCTGCGGCGAGGGCGCGGTATCGTGGCTGAGCTACGCCTTCCGTCTGATGCAGTTGCCGATTGGTCTTTTCGGCGTTGCCTTGTCGATTGCCATGATGCCGATGCTGTCGAAGCAGGCGGCGGCCAAAGATATTCAGGCGATGCGGCAGACGCTGGTTTCCGCTTTGATTTTGGTTTTGGCCCTGACCCTGCCGGCCACCGCCGGGCTGATGCTGCTCGACCGGCCCATCATCGCCTTGATTTTTCAGCACGGCGCCTTCACCGCCGCCGATACCAAGGCCACCGCCGCCGCCCTGTCGTTGTACGCGGTCGGCCTGTTCGCCTACGCCAGCAACAAGGTGCTGGTGCCGGCCTTTTACGCCATCGACCGCACCCGCTATCCCGTCATCGCCTCGTTTCTCTCGGTCGCCCTCAACCTCGTTTTCATCCAGTTGACGATAGACCGTTTCCATCACCTGGCCATTGCCCTATCAACCTCGCTGACCATGCTGCTCAACTGCCTGCTGCTCTTTTCGTTGCTGGTCTGGCAGTTGGGGCGGTTGTCCTGGGGCCGGCTGTTCGGTGGTGCCGCCAAGATTATCGCCGCCACCGCGGTCATGGCGCTTTTTCTCTGGGGCTGCCGCTCTATTTTGGGCGATTATCTGGCCTTTGGTCCCGCCAACGCTTTACTCCCGCATGGTCTGCCGCTGCTTGGCCTGTCGCTCTTTTTTAGTATTTTCGGCGCGGCGCTGCTCTACGGCGCCATACTGTTCGCGCTGCGTCTGCGTGAAGCGACCGAATTGTCGGCGGCGTTCGTCAAACGATTCAAAAAAAAGTGAGCTAGAGACATCCTAGCGATTTGACTAAAATTTTTCACCGCGCTTGATTGTTTTCAGGTATTCCCTATAATGAAAAGAAGCCTACAGAAGCGCGTCTCTTGAATCGGAAGGGACGGGAACAGGACAGCCGGCCAACCGGTTGTCTCCACAGCAGGGAGGTTGCTCATGGAATTGCAGATCGAGGCGAAAAATGTCGAGTTGCGTAAAGGCTGGGAAACCCGCATAGGCGAGGAAAAAGACAAGCTTGCACGCCATTACGCCAACTTCATTCTCCACCTTCGTGTCACCATCAAAGCCACCACGTCGCACAAGGCCGGGGGATATGTGATCAAGCTGGTCGCCGGTGTGCCCGACGACACCCTCGTCGTCGAGCGCGAGAACGAGTCGGTGCGCGCAGCGCTGACCGCCGCCTTTGATGTGTTGGGCCTGCAACTCAAGGAAAAACTACGCAAAAAACGGCAATCGCTGAAGACCCCCGCCGAGGAGGATATGGAGACCGTCCCGGCTTAATCCGCCCGCGCATGTGCCATTTCGAGGCCCGCTCCCGCCACGGGATCGGGCCTTTTTACATCCAGGCCCGCGCCAGTTCCCAAAGCATTTTCGTTGCCAGTACCAAAAGCAGAGCGGCGAACACCCGTTTCAGGGTATCGACCGGCAGGCGGTGCGCCAGCCACGCGCCGAGCGGCGCGGTCAGCATACTGAGGACGACGATGCCCAGACAGGCGGGTAAATAAACATAGCCTAAAGAGTATGGTGGCAGGTTTGCTGCCTGCCAGCCGTTGTAGATATACCCTATGGTTCCGGCGATGGCGATCGGCAAACCAATCGCCGCCGAGGTGCCGATGGCATGGTGGACGACGACGCCCGACCACAGCATGAAGGGCACCGACAACGAGCCGCCGCCGATGCCGACCAGGCTCGACACCACGCCGATGACGCCGCCGGCGGTGCTGAGACCGGCCAAGCCTGGCAGGCGGCGTGCGGCCTTCGGCTTTTTGCCCGCCAGCATCTGACAGGCCATGGTGTAGAGGAAGATCACGAACACCGCCTTCAGCCATAAAGTCGGCATGGCTGAGGCGACGCACGAACCGAGAAAGGTGCCGATGAGGATGCCGGGCGTGATTTTTCCCACGATGTCCCAGCGCACGGCGCCGCGCCGGTGGTGCGACATGGCGCTGGAAATGGAGGTGAAGATGATACTGGCCATCGAGGTAGCCAGCGCCATGTGCATGATGACGTCGTGATGCACCCCTTGCAGCGTCAGGGTATAGATGAGAGCCGGCACGATGACCAGGCCGCCGCCCACTCCCAGGAGACCGGCCAGCACTCCCGCCACCGCGCCGATGGCGCAGTATCCCAACACAATGGTCAGCATGTTTTTCCCCTTGTCCGTTGCTTATCGAAGACCGCCATCCCACATTGTTTGCCGTGATCCCCGCTATTAGAACATGTTGGCGGCTGAGGTCAAGCGCGGCGGCGGGGATATTCCGCTGTTTTACCCGGCGCCCGCTTCGTGCTATAGTAAAAAATGAGCTTTTCCCGCCGGTTCTGGCGGCGACCATGGCGCCGGCATCGGGAAACGATACTCACAAGACGAGAGAAGCATGAAGACGGTTGGCATGTTGGGCGGAACCGACTGGCGATTGACGGCTCTGTATTGCCAGGAAATAAATAGGCTGGTGCAACAGCGCCTGGGTGGCGGCCATTCGGCGAAGATGGTGATCTCCAATCCCGACGCCGCCGAACTGGTGGCCTTGCAGGAGAAAGGCCAGTGGCGCGAGGTGGGCCATTTGCTCGAAGAAGCCGGCAGCCACCTGGCCAACGCCGGCGCCGATTTCCTGATGGTATGCGGTCACGCCTTCCATGTTGTCGCCGAACAGCTTAACGCCGCCGTGCCCGTGCCTTTTCTCCACATGGGTGAGGCCATCGGTCAACGCCTGCGTCGGGACGGTGTCCACCGCGTCGGCATGTTGGGCGCTACCTTCGATCTGGAACAGACCTTCCTCCGTCAGAGCCTGGCTGATGGTTTTGGCATTGATCTGGTCCTGCCCGACGCCGGCCCCAGTTTCGCCATCCATGATCTGATCAGCCGTGGCGAGACCGTCCTGACGCCGGAAGCCGGGAGCCGGTTCGAAGCGATCTTCGCTGGCTTCCGCAGCCGGGAGGTGGAGGCGGTTTTGTTGGGTGACCGGCGGATTGCCGGTCTGGCGCGGCAGACGGCTTGCCCGCTGCCCGTTTATGACCCGGTATCGCTGCATGTCGAGGCGGCGGTGCGGCTGGCGCTGGCCGGAGAGAATTTTGAATGCCCGTCCAGTTTGACCCATGCCCGATAGCCCTTTGCCCGATTTGAAAGATTTCGATCAGCGGCAACTGATTGATTTTCTCGCCTCGCTGGGGCAACCGGCTTTTCGTGGACGCCAGGTCATGGCCTGGCTGTACCGCTACGGCATTACCAGTGCGGCGCAGATGACCGATCTGGCCAAATCATGCCGTGAATTGCTCGGCGAAAGCGCTGTCATTTCCCGCTTTGACGACCCGATCATCGACAAATCGCAAGACGGCAGCGTCAAGTTCGGTTTTCGCCTGGCCGATGGCCATGTCATTGAATCGGTGCTGATTCCGGAAGAAGACCGCAACACCCTGTGCATCTCCTCGCAGGTTGGCTGCGCCATGGGCTGCGCCTTTTGCTTTACCGCGAAGATGGGCTTTATCCGCAACCTGCGCCCGGCGGAGATCGTCAACCAGGTCGGCGCTGTCCGCGATTATCTGGCGGCGCAGCCCAAAGATGCGCTGATTGGCCCGGAGCGCGTCACCAACCTGGTCTACATGGGCATGGGCGAGCCGCTGAACAACCTCGAACACGTCCTGACCTCAATTGCCATCCTGACCGAACAGAAGGGCTTCGACCTCACTGGCCGCCGGATTACGGTTTCCACCTGTGGCATCGTGCCGAAGATGCGACCGCTGGGGGAAAACTGCGCCGCCAACCTGGCCGTTTCCCTGCATTCGGTCGATGACCGGGTGCGCGAGCGGCTGATGCCGGTCAACCGCCGGTATCCGGTGGATGAGTTGCTGGCCGCCTGCCGCGCCTACCCGATGCCGAAACGGCGGCGGATCATGTTTGAATATCTGATGCTCAAAGGCATCAACGATTCCCCTGACGATGCCTGGCTGCTGGCGACGAAGCTGCGTGGTATTCCTTGCAAAATAAATCTGTTGCCGTTTAACGAATGCGAGGGGCTGCCGTTTGCCGCGTCCGATATGGCGACGATCCTCGATTTTCAAAAAATCTTGCTTAACGCCCATTATTCTGTTTTTATTCGTCAGAGCCGGGGTGGCGATATTGCCGCCGCCTGCGGTCAACTCGCTAGTCGAGCTTAGATTGTAGATTGCGTTGGTATCCTCTAGGGGGAGGAGACCGCCATGCCTGATTTCGCCGATCTGTCGGCCATGGAGTATCTGCGCGGCAGCCGCCATGTGCGGGCCGCGGTCAGCCAGTGGAAAAAACCAAAGATCGCCAATGCCCCGGTGTTCAAAACCTATCCGGATGCGGCGGTGATCCCGTTGCCCACTTCCTGGGAAGTTGCCGAAGCGAGGATTCAGCCGCTGCTGCAACAGCGGCGGTCGATCCGCAAATTCACCGACCAGGCCCTGCCGCTGCCCGACCTCGCCTTCCTGTTGTGGGCGGCGCAGGGCGTCACCGGCAAGGCCGGCGACTATCTGTTCCGCGCCGCGCCGTCGGCGGGCGCCCTCTATCCGATTGAAACCTACTGCGCTGTCGAGCGCGTCGAGGGTCTGCCACCGGGCCTGTACCATTTTCATGCCGGGCATTTTCATCTGGAGCGGCTAAGCGAAGGCGGTCCCGGCGAAGACATTGCTCTCGCTTGCCTCGACCAGCAATTCATGGCGCGGGCGGCGGTCAACTTCATCTGGACGGCGGTGCTGCGCCGCAATTTCCACAAATACGGCGATCGCGGCCTGCGCTACGTTTTCCTCGACGCCGGCCATATCTGCGCCAATCTGTTGCTTGCCGCCAGCGCCATCGGCGGCGGCGGTTGCCCGGTGGCCGCTTTCTTCGACGACGAGGTGAACGAAATCGTCGGCATCGACGGCGAGGAAGAAACGGCGCTCTATCTGGCCAGCGTCGGTGTCGAGGCGTGATTTACGTCTGACGTCACCTTGCCGGGGCCGCCGGCAAAAATATTTGCCATTCTTGCGCTGGCGTAAATAATGAGTGTTGATATTTCCGGCAAGCCGATGACCGCCGCGACCACATGATCGGAAAGGAGCCTCTTATGAAACATCCCTATGTCCATGCCCATACCCGCTGGTTCGCCAAAGATGCCGCCTCCGTGCTGGAAAAGTTGCAAACAGATGCGGATAGAGGTTTGTCCGCCGGCGAGGCGGCAGCGCGGCTGGCGGAATTCGGCGCCAATGCGCTGCCCGCCGCCAAGACGGTGCCTGCCCTGATCCGCTTTCTCAGGCATTTCCACGATATTCTCATCTATATTCTTTTTGTCTGCGCCTTCGTCACCCTGGTCATCGGCGACTACGTCGATACGGCGGTCATCCTCGCCGTGACCGTGGTCAACGCCGCCATCGGCTATTTCCAGGAAAGCAAGGCGGAGAAGGCCTTGAGCGACATCAGGAATCTGCTGTCGCTGCGGGCCCAGGTCATCCGCGACGGCGCACGCCTCGAGGTGGACGCGGCGGAGCTGACGCTCGGCGACATTGTCTACCTTTCCCCTGGTGATAAAACTCCGGCGGATCTGCGCCTGTTCCGCGCCGAAAATTTGCGGGTGGAAGAATCGGCGCTGACCGGCGAAGCCGTGCCCACCGAAAAGCAAACCCTGCCCATCGACACGGAAACCGTGCTCGGCGACCGCTCGAACATGGCCTATTGCGGTACCACGGTCAGCGCCGGCACCGGCTATGGCGTGGTGGTGGACATCGGCATGGATACGGAAATAGGGCGTATCAACCAGCTCATCGCCGAAGTGGGCGACACGACCACACCGCTTATCCGGCAGATGGCCGCGCTTGGCAAAACCATTTCCTTTGTTATTATCGGCGTCGCCATTCTGGTTTACCTGTTCGGGCATTTCTTCCGCGCCTACGACTCGCAGTTGTTGTTGCTTTCCACCATGGGTCTGGCGCTGGCGGCCATTCCCGAAGGTTTGCCCGCCATCCTTTCCATCATCCTCGCCATCGGCGTGCAGAACATGGCCAGGCGCAAGGCCATCGTCCGCAACCTGCCCTCGGTAGAAACACTCGGCTCTGTCTCAGTGATCTGCTCGGACAAAACCGGAACCCTGACTAAAAACGAGATGACGGTCAAAGACCTCGTCGTCCACGACGCCAGTTTTGACGTCACCGGTTCCGGCTACGCGCCGCGCGGGGAAATTCGCTTTGGCGACAGCCCGGCCCCGATAGCTGAAGGTTCGCTTTTACGCCAGCTTTTGACCTGTTTCAAACACTGCAACGACGCGGCCTTATCGCAGGAGAAGGACCTCTGGACCGTGCAGGGCGACCCGACCGAAGGCGCGCTGCTGACTGTCTACGAAAAGGCCGCTCTTGGCGCCAATCCGCCCGCCCGCATTGCCACGCTGCCTTTTGATTCGGAATACAAGTACATGGCGACTCTCGCCGGCGGCAATGGCGGAACCATCCTCTATATCAAGGGCGCTCCAGACAAGCTTCTGGCCATGGCCGGACAAGAGATGACCGCTGGCGGTCCGGCGCCCCTGGATCGGGAGCGCTGGGAAAGGTCGGTGAGCGAGCTTGCCTCCGCCGGGATGCGCGTGCTTGGCGCCGCCATGAAATTCGCGTCTGCCGGCGAAGCGGCGGTTACGCACGAAAGCCTGCAAGAAGGGGTTATCTTCCTTGGGCTTGCCGGCATTATGGATCCGCCGAGGGAAGAGGCGATAGAGGCCGTCGCCACCTGCCGCTCGGCTGGCATCCAGGTCAAGATGATCACGGGCGACCACGCCGATACGGCCAGCGCCATTGGTAAAGAACTGGGCATCGGTGACGGCGGCGACGCCCTGACCGGTAATGAGCTGAACGACATGACCGACGAGCAGTTCTATGCCGCCGCCCGTCAGTACGATATTTTCGCCCGCACCAGCCCGGAGCACAAACTGAAGCTGGTCAAAGCCCTCCAGGCGCACGGCGCTATTTGCGCCATGACCGGTGATGGCGTCAACGACGCGCCGGCCCTGCGTATGGCCGATGTGGGCGTGGCTATGGGCATCAAGGGCACGGACGTGACCAAAGACGCGGCGGAAATCGTGCTGGCCGACGACAACTTCAGCACCATCGCGGCGGCGGTGGAAGAAGGCCGCCGGGTCTATGACAACCTGAAAAAAACCATTCTCTTCATCCTGCCGACCAACGGCGCGGAAAGTTTTCTCATCATCGCCAGCATCCTGTTCGGCACCATGATTCCGCTGACACCGGTACAAATCCTGTGGGTGAACATGGTGACGTCGGTCACCATCTCACTGGCTCTGGCCTTCGAGCCAGCGGAACCCGGCCTGATGGGCCGCCCGCCGCGCCGTGCCGATGAACCGATTCTCGAAGGTTATTTCATCTGGCGTATTGCCTTCGTTTCCGTGCTGATTGGCGGCATGACCCTGGCGCTCAGCGTCTGGCTGCTCCATTTGGGCTATCCGGAAGGCGAAGTCCGCACCGTGATCCTGCAAACCATTGTCCTCTGCCAGGGCTTCCACCTCTTCAACAGCCGCAGCATCCGCCAGCCGGCGCACGCCCTTGACTTCTTCGGCAACAAAGCGGTGTTCGTGGTTTGCGGCCTGATGATTCTGCTCCAGCTCTCGATCGTCTACCTGCCGTTCATGAATACCATTTTCGGCACCGAGCCGCTGGGAATGAGGGGTTGGGTGTGGCCCATCGTGCTCGGCTTTATCGTCTTCTTCGTCGTCGAGGGAGAAAAGTACGTCATGCGCCGGCTGGACGCCCGCAAGGCGGTTTTGAACCCATAAGCGCATTCGTGAGGGCCGCCACGATTCCGTGACGCTCCCATGGGCGTAACCAAACGGGGGCATACATGCAACATGTTCTCATGACGGCGCTGCTCGCCGGCCTTCTGGTGTTGTGGGCGCTGCCGCTCGTGGCGGGCGAGCGGCGGCAGGCGGTTTTCGCCGGCGGTTGTTTCTGGTGTATGGAACCGCCCTTTGCCGGACTGCCTGGTGTCATCGAGGTGACCACCGGCTACTGCGGCGGCGACAAGGCCAATCCAACCTACGAGGAAGTCTCGTCCGGTAAAACCGGCCATCTCGAAGCGGTGCGAGTCATCTACGATCCGGCTAAAATCAGCTATGAAGAACTGCTGGCCATCTTTTGGCGGCAGATCGACCCCGCCGATGCCAATGGTCAGTTCGCCGATCGGGGCAGCCAGTATCGTACCGCCATCTTTTATGGCAATGAAGAAGAGCGCCAGGCTGCCGAGGACTCGCGGCGTGATCTCGAGCTATCCGGACGTTTCACGGCACCGGTGCGAACCGCCATCCTGCCGCTGAAGCCTTTCTACGCGGCGGAGAAATACCACCAGGATTATTCCCAAAAAAATCCTCAGCATTATCAAGCGTATAAAGAAGGATCGGGACGCGCCGCCTTTCTGCGGCAAGCCTGGCCGGAAAACACGACATCGCCACCGCCAAAATCCCAGCAGCGGCCAGAGGCGGCAACCCTGCGCCAGCGCCTGACGCCTTTGCAGTATGAGGTGACGCAGAACGCCGCCACCGAACCGCCCTTTGCCAACGAATTCTGGGATAACCAGCGGCCCGGTCTCTATGTCGATGTCGTCTCTGGCGAGCCGCTGTTCAGCTCACGTGATAAATTCGATGCCGGCTGCGGCTGGCCGAGTTTCACCAAACCCCTGCCGGGTGTGGCGCTGGTGGAAAAACACGATGCCAGCCACGGCATGAGCCGCACGGAAATCCGCAGCCCGCGAGCCGGTTCGCATCTGGGCCATGTCTTTGACGACGGTCCAGGGCCAGGCGGTTTACGCTACTGTCTCAATTCGGCGGCGCTGCGTTTTATTGCCGTCGATGACCTGGAAAAAGAAGGCTATGGCCAATACCGCGCCCTCTTTCCGTGAAAAGAAACGGCAAAGACTGGTCTCACCTGCTGGTCTCACCTGCTTGACAATTGCCCTGTGGCCTGCGACAGTCTGACATTTTTTCCGGAGGGAAATATGCGACAGTTATTTTTCCTGGCGGCATTCGCCGTGTGTCTCACTGCCATTTCGGCCTGTTCGTCGGCCTACTACGGGGCGATGGAAAAGGTCGGCGTCCACAAACGCGACATTATGGTTGGCCGGGTCGAAGCCGCCCGCGATGCTCAGAGTGAGGCGCAGGAGCAGTTCAAATCGGCCTTGGAGCAGTTCGGCGCCGTGGTGCGGCTGAAGGATACCGACCTGAAGCGGGCCTACGATAAACTGAACGGCGAATACGAAGACAGCCAGGCGGCGGCGAAAAACGTCTCGGCCCGCATCGACAAGGTCGAGGATGTGTCGGAAGCCTTGTTCAGCGAATGGCAGCAGGAGTTGGGCGAATACCAAAGCCAGGAACTGCGCCGTGCCAGCGAAGCCCGGCTGCGCGAGACGAAATCTCGCTACCGGCAGATGCTTGGCAGCATGCGCCAGGCGGAAAAAAGCATGGAGCCGGTGCTGCGCATTTTTCATGATAATGTCTTATTCCTGAAGCATAATCTCAATGCCCAGGCGATTGGCTCGTTGCAGGGCGAATTTGACGGTTTGCGCGACGAAATTGCCCGGCTCACCGAGAAGATGAATCAGGCCATTGCCGAATCGAACCGGTTCATTGCCGGCATCAAAGAATAGGCCGAATTACTTGAGCGCTTCAAACCTGTAGCCGTCGCCTGCGGGCCGCACCAAACCGATGCCGGGAAAGGGCAGATGCACGGCGGCAATCGGGGTTTGCTCGGTCGCTACCTGCTTGAGCGTGCGCAGGCGCGTTTCTTTGGCGACAAGCTGGTCGCTATCGAATTCAAGCGTAATATCCGGGCGAGAAAACTGTAAGGCCCCGGCGTGCAGCATATCGCCAACAAAGAGCAACTTCTTGCCTCCCGACGCGAGCAGGAAACCAGTATGCCCTGGCGTATGGCCGAGAAGCGCGACGCTGGTGATGCCGGGGGCGACCACTTCGTCGGGTGTAAATAAGACCAGCTTGTCGTCTTCCAGTACACGCATCACCTCATGGACCAGCGAGAACATCTGGCGCCGGTTTTCCGGGGCTTGGCGCATGGCATTATCATCCATCCAATAGTCATACTCCTGCCTGGCCACATAAACCCGCGCTTTGGGGAAAACGGCTTTGCCGCCTTCAATCAGCCCACCGATGTGGTCAGCGTGCAAGTGGGTGATAAATATTTTGCTGATCTCCTCTGGGCTGGTCTCGGCTGCTTGCAGCGACAATAGCATTTGGCCGGTTCTTTCAGGGCGCAGTGTGCCGTTGCCGGCATCGACCAAGAAGCGTTCGGCGCCGTGTTTGATTAAAAAGGCGTTGAACGAGCCGGGCACCGGTTGCGTGCCGGCTACGGCCAGCATGGCCGCTTCACTCTCGCCGCGAAAAAGACTGAGTGGAAAGCTGTGCGGCCCGTCCAAGAGTGGGACAACGGCGAAATCTCCAACTTGCAGGGTATTCATGACGGCTCTTTTTTGTTATGCTAGTTGGTAAGCGCCTGCGATCGGCATAGAATAAGCGCTATGACTGGGAAAACAATTGCCGAGGGTGTCCGGCAAAAATATGTGGTGTGACGGCATCATTTTGGCTAGAGTTGCGCGTTTTGTCAGCGTAAATTTCAGAGATGTCGTGTGGCGGTTTGGATGTATTTGTTAACTCTTTATTTTGGGAGGAGTATGATGAAAGCATTAGTGTATGGTGGTCCTGGTCAGAAAAGCTGGACGGAAAAAGCCGATCCGGTCATCGAGAAACCGACGGATGCCATCGTCCGTGTTACCCACACCACGATCTGCGGAACCGATCTGCATATTCTCAAAGGCGACGTGCCCGCCATGACGCCGGGTCGCGTCATAGGGCATGAGTCGGCGGGCGTCGTTGTGGAAACCGGCAGCGCCATGCGCAACTTCAAGAAAGGTGATCGCGTCATGATGTCCTGCATCACCTCTTGCGGCAGTTGCCCGAACTGCAAGCGCCAGATGTACTCGCACTGCGCCGATGGCGGCTGGATTCTCGGTCACCTCATCGACGGCGTGCAGGCCGAATATGTGCGTATTCCGCACGCCGACAACAGCATGTACTCAATTCCGGTCGGCGCCAGGCCAGCGGCTTGCGTCTTGTTGACCGACATCATCCCCACCGGCTTTGAGATCGGCGTGCTCAACGGTCAAGTCAGCCCTGGCGACACCGTGGCCATCGTCGGTGCCGGACCGGTCGGCATGGCGGCCCTGCTCACCGCCCAGTTCTATGCCCCTGGGCGCATCATCATGATCGACCTTGACGCCAATCGGCTCGAAGTTGCCAAGGGCTTCGGCGCCACCGATACCATCTGTGCCGCCGGGGCGCAAGCCATTGAGCAGGTCATGGCATTGACCAACGGTCTCGGCGTAGATGTCGCCATCGAAGCGGTTGGCATCCCCGCCACCTTCGATGTCTGCCAGAGCATTCTGGCGCCAGGCGGACGCTTGGCCAACGTCGGTGTCCATGGCTCGAGCGTCAATCTGCACATGGAAAATCTGTGGATACAGAACATCACCATCACCGCCGGCCTGGTCAACACCAACACCATACCGATGCTGCTTAAGGCCATGCAATCCGGCAAGATTGATCCTATGCGCCTGATCACCCACCGATTCCAGTTTAGCCAGTTTCAAGAGGCATACGACGTTTTCGCCAATGCCGCGAAGGAAAAATCGCTCAAGGTTATTCTCACCGCCGACGACATGCCTTTACCTCAGGGAAGCAGCGGCTGGGGTAGAGTGGGGCTTCGTTGAGCATAGGCGCAAGGAGTTCAAAGAAATGATCAATATATGGCCTAGCCATATATTGATCCATGTAAAATAGCTGTCTTCCCTCCCACAATTTGCGCGAGCGAGCGAAGGAGGGCGGACAGCGGAACGCTGTTTAGCGTGTAAATTAACAAGAGGCAGATATGATTGTAGTCGTGGCGGAAGCGCTTGTGAAAAAAGGTTGCGCCGAACAGTTCGTCAAGGCGGCGGAACCGTGTATTGCGGGCACGAGAAAGGAAGCTGAAAATATCTCTTATAATCTCCTGGTCGATACTGCTGACCCGTGCAAATTTACCTTTGTCGAACAGTGGCAGAAAAAAGAATCTCTGGATCAGCACGTTCAGACCGCGCATTTCAAAGCCTTTGCGGCGGCTATCCAAAACCTCTTGGCAGCGGAACTCGTTATCAATGTCTACGATGCCAAAAAATTGTAGTCAGAGCCCACTCATCACCGCCTGAAAATCCGGCCACAGCGGCGCGACAAAGAGCATTTCCGCGCCCGTGATGGGATGGGTCAGGGCCAGGCGCTCGGCGTGCAGCATCTGCCGTGGGAAGAGGGCGGTGTCGGCTTGGCGGCCATAAACCTGGTCGCCGGCCACCGCATGGCCGATGGAAGCGAGATGGACGCGGATCTGGTGAGTGCGCCCGGTTTCGATATGCAGGCGCAAAAGGGCCAAAGCCGGCGTCAAGTCATAGAATTCCTCTTCCACCTGCCAGTTGGTGATGGCTTGCCGCCCGCCGGGGACGATGGCCATTTTCTGCCGGTTGACTGGGTGCCTGGCAATCGGCGCGTCGATGCGTCCGGCTGGCGCGGCAAAGCGGCCATGGGCCAGGGCCAGATATTCTTTTCGCACCTGCCGTCGTTGAAACTGGGCTACCAGCAACCGGTGGGCGCGTTCATGTTTGGCCACCACCAGCACGCCGGACGTATCCTTGTCGAGCCGATGCACGAGGCCAGGCCGGGCGGCATCGCCAACGTCATGCAAGGCGGCGCAATGGTGCAGCAGGCCGCTGGCCAGGGTGCCGGTCAGATTGCCGCTGCCGGGATGAACGACCAGGCCCGGCGGCTTGGCGATGACGAGCAGGGCGTCATCCTCGTACAAAATGGTCAATGGAATTTCTTCGGCGGTCAGTTGTGACGGTGGCGGCGGCAAAAGCGTGCCCGTGATGCGCTCGCCGCCGCGCAGCCGGTAACCGGATTTCTTGCTCTCGCCATCGACCAGTAACGCTCCGGCTTTTAGCGCAGCGGCAAGTGATGCCCGTGATTGGCCGGCAATACGCAAGGCCAGGAATTGGTCGAGCCGCAGCCCGGCGCTGTTTTGCTCGACGAAGAGATCAATGTCAGTGCCAGGCGGGCCGGAAATCATACAACGGTGGGCGATAATCAGGAAAATATCCGCTCGATGCGCTGGGCGACGGCGCTTTCGTCAACCCGCTGCACCAGGGACAGTTCGGTGACGAGCAGGTTTTTCGCAGTGTCGAACATCTTTTTTTCGCCGTAGGAGAGGTCTTTGTCGATACTGAGCAGGAACAGGTCGCGCAATACCGCCGCCACCTCAAACAGGGAACCGGTTTTGATTTTCTCCATATATTCCCGATAGCGACGGTTCCAGGTGAGGCCCTCCAGACCGATGGTGCGGTCTTCGAGGATGCCGATCACCTCATCGACCTGGTCCTGTGGCACCAGGGCGCGCAAACCACAGGTGGCGCTGCCGGTCGGCACCATGATCCGCATCTTGCTGCCAATGATTTCCAACACATAAAAGGTACGGTCAGCGCCGCCGACGGACTGGGTTTCTATCTTTTGAATCACGCCAACGCCATGGGCCGGATACACGGCCAGATCGCCTTCGGAAAACATGGGAGCCACCTGGACAAAGGGAGCGGCGTTTTCTGAGAATGGGAGAAACGCCGGGTGCGAACGCCCGCTATGGAAGCAGGCTGGCGCCTGCCGCTATGGCTGATGAAATATTTTACCATAAATTAACATCTGGCGCAGTCCTTTTTTCCCGGCGGTTTTCGTTGGCCGCCCACCGCCAGGATGGTATAGTCGCGCCTCGACTCAAGGAAGCCCGCCATGACCGATTCCGCCGATTCTTCTCCGCCCACCGCCGACCGCATTTTTGCTGAACCGCTTACCGCCGCCGATTTCGTCTTCGACGCCCAGGTCAGCGCCGTCTTCGACGATATGGCCAATCGTTCCGTACCTGGCTACCGCGAAGTCATCGCCATGAGCGGGCAATTGCTCGCCTCTTTTCTCGCGGATGGCGACACGGTCTGTGACCTCGGTTGCGCCACCGGTGAGACGCTTCTGGCCCTATCCCGGCAACTGACGCGGCAATTGCCACGTCTCGACTGGCTGGGGCTTGATTCGTCGCCGGCGATGGTCGAAAAGGCGCGGGACAAGGCGCGGCTGGCCGAGGCCGGCGATTGCCGCTTCGTCGTCGCCGACATCATGGAATATGACTATCCCACCTGCGGCGCTTTCATCCTGCATTACACGCTGCAATTCATCCGCCCGATGCAGCGCCCGGCCTTGCTCGACCGGCTGTATCGGGCACTCAGGCCCGGCGGTGTCCTGCTGCTGAGCGAAAAGATCATCCTGCCTGGTTGTCGCCTCAACCGGGAATTCATCGCCCGCTATCTGGAATTCAAAAAGAATCGCGGCTATTCGGCGCTGGAAATCGCCCAGAAACGGGAAGCCCTGGAAAATGTCCTGGTGCCTTTTTCGATTGAGGAAAACCTGACCATGCTGCGCCAGGCCGGTTTCGTCGAGGCGGCGGTTTTTTACCAGTGGTTCAACTTCGCTTCGTTCATCGCCGTTAAAGGTGAATGAAAGCTCGCCGCAAGGTCAGGAAAGGACAATCCCCAGGGCAAAGAGCAGGCTGTGCGCAAGCGTCAGCCGGGCGGTGGCGGCCAGCAGGCCGTTGAGCTGTTCGCCCTGCCAGGTGGCGAGGCGTTGTCCCAGCCGCCAGGCCAAGGGCAGGGTGAGCAGTGGCAGGCACAGGACCAGTCCATAGTGCGGGCTCATGGCCATCGGCACGAGATAGCTGGCGGTCAAAAGCGCCCGGTAGACAAGAACGCTTTTCTCGCGTCCGAAGATGATGGCCAGCGTCCGCCTGCTGGCCTGAGTGTCGGTTGGTATGTCGCGGTAATTGTTGACCAGCATGAGCGCCGCGATCAAAAGCCCCGGTGGCAGGGCGGCGATGAAGGCCAGCCAACTGTAATGGCCGCCGATGATAAAGGCACTGCCGCCGACGGCGACTAGGCCGAAGAAGACGAAGGCGGCGGCTTCGCCGAGTCCGTGCGCGGACAACGGATACGGCCCGCCGCTGTAGGCTGGAGCGGCGGCGAGAGCGGCAAGCCCCAGCACGACAATTGGCCAGCCACCATAGGCGATGAGAAAAATTAAGAGCAGAGCCGCCACGAGAAAAGTCAGCAGCACGGCGAGCCGCATTCGGGCCGGAGCGATCAGGCCGGCTTGGCAGAAACGCTGCGGGCCGAGGCGCTCGCTGCCATCGACATGATTTTTCCAGTCAAAATAGTCATTGGCCAGGTTGGCGCCGATCTGCATAACCAGGGCAAAAAGCAGGCAGACCAGCATCGCCGCCACCTGAAAGCCGCCTTTATGCCAGGCCACGGCGCCGCCGACGAGAACCGAGGAGATGGAGGCCGGCAGGGTTTTCGGGCGGGCGGCCAGCAGCCAGAGGCGCCAGGGAGAAGCGGGAGGATTCATCGAGGTTCGGCTTCCGTTGTCCCGGCGTTCACTGGATGAACAGCATCTCCTGGTACGACGGCAGCGGCCACAGATCGTCGGCGACCACCATTTCGAGGGCGTCGGCGTAGGCGCGGATCTTCGCCATGGCCGGTAGCACTTCGTCGCACATGTATTTGGCATGGCGCAAGGTGTGGTTGTCCTCATGCCCCATCAGCTTCTCGAGTTTTTCCACCTCTTCCCGCATACCGCGCAGCTTGGCCGTGACATCGTCGAGCGTCCCCATTTTGAAGTCGTGGCCGATGGCCTTCAGGCTGGCGCAGGTGGCGGCCAGTTGCCCCTGGTAGCTGACCGCCGCCGGGTAGATGATCGTCCGCGCCATGCGGATCACCAGATGCGCCTCGGTGTTGATGGTTTTGATGTATTGCTCGAGGTAGATTTCCTGACGGGCCATAAGCTCCGATTCGGTCAGGATGCCGTACTTGGTGTATAGCTCGACCACCTCCGGCGTCGTGAAAACCGGCAGGGCATCGGGCGTGGTCTTCAGGTTGGGCAGACCACGCTTGGCCGCTTCCTGGTACCATTCGTCGGCATAGCCATTACCGTTGAAGATGATGGCGTCATGCTCGCCGATGATTTTTTGCAGCAGTTTTTGCACGCCTTCGTTGAATTGGTTTTTATTGACATGCCCCAGTTTCTCCAACTCGCTCGCGACATAGTCGAGCGACTCGGCCATCATGGTATTCAGGGCGACCTGGGCGTCGGCGACCGACTGCGATGAACCAACGGCGCGAAACTCGAAACGATTGCCGGTAAAGGCAAAGGGACTGGTGCGGTTGCGGTCGCCTGGATCGAGCGGCAACGGCGGCAGAATATCGACGCCGATATTCATCATCGTTTTCTGTTTCGAGCTAGCCACCTCGCCTCTTTTGATCTGCTCGAAGACATTGGCGAGCTGCTCGCCGACATAGGCGCTCATGACCGCTGGCGGCGCTTCATGGGCGCCCAGGCGATGATCGTTGGCCGCCGAGGCGACGGTTGCCCGCAACAGCGCCCCGTATTTGTGCAGGGCGCGGATGGCGGCGGCGAAGATAACGAGAAACTGGGCGTTTTCGTGCGGCGTATCACCCGGTTCGAACAGGCTGCCCAGTTCCGAGTTACCGATTGAATAGTTCAAGTGTTTGCCGCTGCCGTTGATACCGGCAAAGGGTTTTTCGTGCAGCAGGCAGATCATGCCGTAGCGTTTGGCGACGGAGCGCAACGTCGCCATGACCAATTGATTATGGTCGGTGGCCAGGTTGCCTTGCTCGAAGATCGGGGCGAGCTCGAACTGGCTCGGTGCCACCTCGTTATGCCGGGTTCGCACCGGCACGCCGAGTTTGTACAGTTCGCGCTCGACATCCATCATGAAGGCCAGCACGCGGCGCGGGATGACGCCGGAATACTGATCCTCGAATTCCTGTCCTTTTGATGGCGGCGATCCGAACAGCGAACGACCGGCCAAGAGCAGGTCGGGACGCGAAAAGACGAAGTTGCGGTCGATGAGGAAATACTCCTGCTCGGCCCCAACGAAGCTGGTGATGGGCAGCGAGGTGCTGGTGCCGAACAGTTTCAAGAGGCGTTTGGCCTGGATGTTCAAAGCTTGCAGCGAACGCAAGAGCGGCGTTTTTTTGTCGAGGGCCTCGCCGGTCCAGGAAATGAAAGCGGTCGGGATGCAGAGAAAGGCGCCGTTGGGATTTTCTAGAATATAGGCCGGGCTGGTGACATCCCAGGCGGTATAGCCACGGGCCTCAAAGGTGGCGCGCAGGCCGCCGGAGGGAAACGAGGAGGCGTCCGATTCGCCCTGCACCAGCATTTCACCGGAGAACTCGGCCAAGGCCCCGCCCTCGCCGTCAGGCACCAGGAAGGAATCATGCTTTTCGGCGGTCAGTCCCGTGAGCGGGTAAAACACATGGCTGAAATGGGTGGCGCCCTTGTCGATGGCCCAATCTTTCATGGCATTGGCGACGACATCGGCGACGCTGGCGTCGAGTTTCTCGCCGAAGGCGATGGTCTTTTTCAGCGATTTGTAAACATGCTTGGGCAGGCGCTCCCGCATCACCTTGTCGTTGAAGACGTGGCAGCCAAAGACATCGGTCGGTTTGGTCTCGCTGAAATTCAGCGGCGCGCTCGACGGCTGGTAGTTGATGATTGCCGAAATGGCGTTCGACCTGGCCTGACTTCCACTCATGGGCGTCTCCCTGGATATGGTTGGTTTCTCTTTTGCTGCGTGTGTAGAACTTTTGCTTATGCTCAATGTTTTTTCTCTGGGCGGATATATTCAATATCCACCGCGAGATTCAGGGCAAGCCATTGCCTGTCCGCCGTCAATACCCGCCCATTGAGTGCCAGTCCCTGGGCCAGACAGGCGCGGTCGCCCAATGACAATCCGTGCGCACGGGTCGCGGGACGGAGTGAGGCCGCCTCCCACGCAAGCTCCCGGTCAAAGGCCAGTTGAGTCATACCAAGCGCGTCGATGATTTCAGCAATCTCCTCACGGCTCACTCCCCAGTCGAACAAACGGGTGTAAACTTCCGCCATATTGACGGCATTTATGACCGCTTCAGGCAAGGTCTGGGCGACACGCTCCGCGCCTGGCTCGTTGTTGAGCAAAGCCAAAACCGCGGAAGCATCCAGAACCACGTCAGCCATTTTCATTGTCCTTCTTTCGTTCGTGCAGCAATTCGTCGATGAGGGATATATTTTCCGGCACATGGCGGCGGACAATGGCCTGCGCTTTTCGGATATTTGCCGAAAAACGCGAGTTGGCCTCGCCTTCGATGATGAGCCTGAGCCGATAATTTCCCACAGGAAAATCTTCCGGCAGGGTGATGTCCAGGCGGCGGCTATCCGGAATATGGGCGTCGAGTTGGCAGCTTTGCATAGGTCGCCTTCGCAGGTTGAAGAGAAGCGCCATAAAATACTGGCATTCGGTGTCGAAGCACGATAAAGCAATCGCGGCTCCAATTCAAGTTGGCGAGGACGTCAGGCCAGGGTTATATTAAACAGCCCACCTTTTTTCCACCGCCGCCATGCGCCATCCGGTTCCCATCATCGTCCTCGCCCAACTGTTCGGCACCTCGCTGTGGTTCTCGGCCAACAGCGCCGCCGATGACCTGGTCCGTCAATGGGGTATCAGCGCCGCCGATATCGGCGTCCTGACCAACGCGGTCCAGCTTGGTTTCATCGTCGGCACGCTCATCTTCGCCATTAGTGGCCTCGCCGACCGTTTTGCCGCCAGCCGCATCTTCGCCGTCTGCGCCGTGGCTGGCGCCGCGGCCAATGCCGCCTTCGCCCTGCTGGCTACTGGCATGAGCGCCGGAGTGCCGTTGCGCTTCATCGTCAGGCTATGTCTAGCTGGCGTCTATCCGCTGGGGATGCAACTGATCGTCAGTTGGGTGCCCGAACGCGCTGGCAGCGCGCTGGCCTTGCAGAACGCTATCGGTTTCGCCATCACGATGGTGTCGATCCACCTGGGAACCGCCTGGATCGGCACCTGGCAAAGCGACATTGCCTGGCTGCTGCTGCCCGGACCGCTGCTCGGTCTGCTCGGTCTGGCCCCGCTGTGGCGGCGGCGCCATCTTAGCTAGAAGGCCCGCTGCTCACTAAAGGCGTATCTTTGGGGGATATTGCCAGGAAAATGTTTGACAGTGGGGGTATCGACCGCATATCGTAAGACAAAAATATATCGAGAGGATTTCGTTATGCAAACAGTTACCTTATCACCCAAATTTCAGGTCGTTATCCCATTGCCACTTCGGCGGAAAATGGGTCTGACCGCTGGCCAGCCGATGCGGATTATGGAACGCGACGGACACATCGAGCTGTTTCCTGAACGTGATATTACAGAGTTGAAAGGTTTTTTGCGCGGCATCAACACCGATTTCGAGCGAGAGGACGACCGGTTATGAATGTGGTGGATAGTTCCGGCTGGCTGGCCTATTTCGCTGGGGAGGCCAACGCCGGGCACTTCGCGGCGGCGCTGGAAAATCCACGGGAACTGGTGGTGCCGGTGATCACCATATATGAAGTTTTCAAGGTTGTGTGGCGCGAGGCCGATGAAAACAAGGCCCTAGTGGCGGTGACGGCCATGCAGAAAGGAACGGTCGCCGAATTGACGCCGCTCTTGGCCATGGAGGCCGCCAAACTGTCGCTGTGCCATTGTCTGCCCATGGCCGATGCGATAATCCTGGCGACGGCGCGGGCCTTTGCCGCCACCTTGCTGACTCAGGACAGTCATTTTAACGGCTTGCCTGGGGTACGGTATTTCTCCAAAACCGCGCCTTGAGCATTCAGGGCCACTTTCCCCATATTCACCGCGATTGCCGGCCAAGGCTTTCGTTACCTGTTTGTCTCGATACCTCAAATCGTGTAAATTGAACACACTATGCACAATTTGCACGATTTTATAAAAAGACGTTTAGAATCGGATACTTGTCAAAGAATATTTATATCCCAGACGACGCTGGTGCTGTGGCTCGCGGCAGTGTGGCAAATCCACCCTAGTCGAGATGCGGACGCCGGATTTTTTCGTATTATCGGCGAAATTCATTTCACGCCGCCACTCCCATGCTGATCTACACTCTGAAACGCCTGGCTTTGATGATTCCCACCCTGCTCGGGGTGATGGTGGTTACCTTTGCCGTCACCCAGTTTGTACCCGGCGGCCCGGTCGATCAACTGATCGCCGAAATGAGGAGCAAGGGCGCCGCCGGTGAGGTGGCAGCCGGCGCTTCGCTTTACCGTGGCGATTCCGGCCTCGACCCGGAGCGGCTGGCCGGGCTGCGCGCCCTCTATGGTTTCGACAAGCCGCCGATCGAGCGTTTCTTCATCATGATGAAGAATTATCTGCGCTTCGATTTCGGCGAGTCGTACTACCATCATACCGGTGTCGCTTCTCTCGTCATTTCGCGGATGCCGGTGTCTATGTCGCTCGGTTTGTGGACCTTTGTCATTGTTTATGGCCTGTGCGTGCCCTTGGGTATCGCCAAGGCGGTGCGCCACGGCTCGCGCTTCGACCTCTTTTCCTCGACTATTTTGTTGATTGGTTACGCCATCCCCGGCTTTGTTCTGGGCATCGTTTTGGTGGTGCTCTTTGGCGGCGGCAGCTTCTGGGCGGTCTTTCCGATTCGTGGCCTGGTCTCCGACAACTGGCGCGAGTTATCCTGGGGCGCGAAGATCCTCGACTATCTCTGGCATTGCGTCTTGCCGGTGACGGCCAGCGCCGTCGGCAGCCTGGCGGTGATGACCATGCTGACGAAAAATTCCTTTCTCGAGGAAATCCGCAAAAAATATGTCCTCACCGCCCG
>Ga0209629_10000201_pt1 | contig 30019 bp, 26 predicted proteins | sample TergutCu122P5_FD_187286 | JGI IMG/M metagenome (GOLD analysis project Ga0209629, IMG submission 187286) | Cubitermes ugandensis P5 segment gut microbial communities from Kakamega Forest, Kenya - Cu122 P5 (SPAdes) (version 2) | ecosystem: Host-associated > Arthropoda: Insects > Digestive system...
CGGTAACAACTTTCATGCTTTGTTGAGCGATGGTTGAAAGGCTTATAGCGAAAGAAAAAGCTAACAGCCCGATTTTTTGAAAGATTTTCATAAAATTTTTTTTTTGATGACTGAATATAAACTTTGATAACTTTTTGTTTAAAAAACGCCGCAAAGTTACGGTTTCTCAATTGCCTGAAATAGGATTTTATTTACTTTTTGTCTCCTTCTTACTTTTTCTCATGTCTTTTTTGAATGAAGAAGGATTTGTTCCTGTGTGTTTTTTGAAAATTCTGGTAAAATGACTTTGGTCTGAAAATCCTGTCAGATAGGCTATTTCCGTAAGCGAATAATTGGTATTTTCCATCAAATCCACTGCTTTTTCGATACGCATTTTGCGTATATACTCGCCAAACGACAGATGATCAAAGTGTTTTGAAAATTCTCTTGACAGATACGAGGGATTGATGTCAAGGGTTTTTGAGATATTGTTGAGCGAAAGATGTGTATCTAAATGGTCTTGAATGATTTCTTTCAATTCCTGTACCCACGCAGGTGTTTTCTTTATGTTGTTTTGTTGCTTCAGAAATTTGTGATACACATCAATCAGTAAATCTTCAACAGGGTTTTGTGTGTGCCTTTCCTGCTGTAAATGTTTTGCCCAACTGTACAAGGCGTCATAGATGATTATCCCTGTTTCGAGCAGTTGACGGTCATTTTCAATGTTATATGCCAATCCTGCCGAAATTGCCAAAAGCCCTGCCGCCTGACTTGCCAGGTCGTGCCTGTCAGTATCTGCGCCTCGCACTATCACTGCAATTTTTTTCAGGGCAGGGTCGTCAATCTGGTGTTTTTCAATAAAATAGTCAAACGTGCATTTGTCTTTGTAATGCGTATATTCAACATCGGGAACATCAAACGGAATGGCATTTAACTCTTTCGCTTGCTGTACCACCACATCAGAAGGCACATAAATAATCTCTGCCGCTGGGTCAATAAATCTTTTTATTAGCCACGGACAGGCAATTCGGTCAATTTGAGGACGCTCACGAGTAATCCATTTCATGTTTTATTGCATCTGTATATTGAGCATCAAAAGTAGAATAAATTTCTTTCAAATGAATCAATTTACAGAAATATGTGCCAATAGATGAAATTTTATAACGAACTGTTTAAAAAGAACAAAGGCGCAAATGTCCGATGGATTACGGGCATTTGCACCTTACATTCATTGATTTGCATCAATTGTCAACCAATCTTGATGGTCTTGATTTTGTCTTCCAGGACGACTTTCTTTTTGGGCAGAACGATTTTCAGGATACCGTCCTCATGCTTTGCAGAAATTTTTTCCACATCGATATTTTCCGGCAGCACAAAATTACGTGCAAAAGAAGCGTGAGCAAATTCCTGACGTAACACCTTATTGCTCTCATCATTCTCTTCCTTCTTCGTCTCAATCTTACCGGTCACTTTCAAAATATTCTTCTCAATCTCAAGATTGATATCATCCTTGCCGAATCCCGGTACCGACAAGTCAACATTAAAACCATTCTGATTCTCCGACACATTTGTAGCCGGCTGATTTTCAGTGATGAATTTGCTGAACACATCATCGTTCCAAAAATCGTTAAACGTTCTGGGGAAAAAACCTCCCACTCTCATTAAATTACTCATCATTCATTCCTCCTGTTTTTAAATTAATAAATTTTCAACATACCCTTCAAATAATATACCAGCCCGCATTTTTGTTGAAAATCGGCCAAATTGGCGTAATTTATTATTTCGTTATGTCAATCTGTCTGTTTTTTAAATTTGTGAAAATATCTTTATATTTGCAGTCGATTTTGATGATTGAACTCAAAAACATTATGTTTCGATATAAAAGAATTGCAATCAAAGTAGGAAGCAATGTTCTGACGCGCAGTGACGGGACATTGAATGTGACGCGCATGTCGGCTTTGGTCGACCAGATCGCGGAATTGCATCGTAACGGTGTGGCTGTCATATTAATATCTTCAGGAGCTATGGCCTCAGGACGAAGCGAGATAAAAATCAGTAAAAAGTTGGACGCCGTCTCCACGAGACAGTTGTATTCCGCTGTGGGTCAGGCCAAACTGATTTACCGGTATTATGAATTGTTTCGCGAACATAATATCCCTTGCGGACAGGTGTTGACAATGAAAGAGAATTTCGGCACGCGCCGACATTACCTCAATCAAAAAAACTGCATGGAAGTAATGCTTGACAATGGCGTCATTCCTGTTGTAAATGAGAACGATACGGTATCTGTCACGGAACTGATGTTCACCGACAATGATGAACTGTCGGGATTAATCGCAGCCATGATGAGCATGGACGCTCTTGTGATTTTGAGCAATGTAGATGGTATTTACGATGGCGACCCGTCTTCTCCTGAATCCCACGTACTCAGAGAAATAACTGATAATAAGCAGGATATATCAACCTATATACAAACAGAAAAATCGCATTTCGGGCGGGGAGGCATGTTGACCAAGTTTAACATCGCTCAAAAAGTGGCTGATGAAGGGATTGCCGTCATCATAGCGAACGGCACGCGTCCTAATATCCTGATAGATGTGCTATCGGACGAAAGTTCAGCGATTTGTACCCGTTTTCGTCCGTCAACAAAACCGGTAAGTAATGTGAAGAAATGGATCGCTCATTCTCAAGGTTTTGCCAAAGGAGAAGTAACGGTGAACGCCGGCGCACGCGAGGCGTTGTTTCAGCAAAAAGCGACAAGTGTGTTGATGGTTGGAGTCACACATATTACCGGTGATTTTGAGAAAGATGATATCATCAAAATACTTGATGAAACAGGTAAACAAATCGGTCTCGGCTGTGTAGCATACAGCAGTGATGAAGCGCGAGATCGGATCGGTAAACGCTCAAACAAACCGCTGGTGCATTATGATTATCTGTATTTAGTTTAAAATTAAAGATATAGTTAAAATGGAACAAAAAAGCGACGAACAGGCAGGCGCTGTCAGTGAACCGATCAATGAGGCAATCAAAAAAGCTGCCGAAGCCGTCAATTCGCTGATTAACATGGATGATCGGCAAATTAGTGATCTACTGAACATCATTGCAGACAGGTTATTGGCAGAGAAGGAAAGCGTGTTGCAGGCAAATCGGGAGGATTTGGCGCGAATGGACAGCGCTGATCCCAAATATGACCGCCTGATACTCAACTCCGAACGGATTGACGGCATCGCCTGCGACATGAAGCAGGTAGCATTACTGCCATCTCCGTTAGGCAAAACGTTGAGCAAATCTATGCGTCCGAATGGAATGACTATCAGCAAAGTAACAGTTCCTTTCGGGGTGATTGGCGTAATCTACGAAGCGCGTCCGAATGTGACGTTTGATGTTTTCTCGTTGTGTTTCAAATCAGGAAACGTATGCCTGTTAAAAGGAGGCTCGGATGCCTATTATTCGAATCGGATATTGGTGGAAATCATCCGAAATATACTTGAAAATCATGGCGTTAATCCGAATATATGCACATTGCTGCCACCAGGTCACGACGCCACACAGGCATTGCTGCAAGCCGTTGATTATGTTGACCTTGTAATTCCGCGTGGAAGTTGCGGATTAATTAATTTTGTACGCAGTAATTCGAGAATCCCTGTCATTGAGACAGGCGCCGGAATTTGCCATACCTATTTTGATCAGTACGGCGATAAGGAAAAGGGACGCGAAATCGTATATAATGCAAAAACACGTCGCGTAAGTGTTTGTAATGCACTTGATTGTCTGATCATTCATCGTGAGAGGCTGGCAGATTTGCCTTATATCTGCTGTAAACTTTCTGATCGTCAGGTTATCATTTACGCTGATCAGCCGGCCTTTCACGCATTAGAAAGTCATTATCCCGCATCGCTCCTGCAACCTGCAACAGAAGCCAGCTTCGGGACAGAATTTCTTGATTATAAGATGAGTATACGAACAGTAAATACGCTGGACGACGCTTTGCAACATATCGCCCGTTACAGTTCTAAACACAGCGAATGTATCATCAGCGAATCGGAAGAATCGATGAATACATTCGAACAACACGTAGATGCGGCATGTGTATATACCAATGTATCAACGGCTTTCACCGACGGAGCACAATTTGGTTTTGGCGCCGAGATAGGGATTAGCACACAGAAGATGCACGCACGCGGCCCCATGGCGCTTCCTGAACTCACCACCTATAAGTATATCATCAAAGGTGACGGACAAATCAGAAGTTAGTGGTTTGTTAACGTGCCGGCATCTTCTTTACGCTGTCCTAACTTTTTAGTAATATGGATGTCAAGATGACTTTTATACTTTCATATCCATTGGCTTGACAAACGACCAGTGGTTATGAATAATTTTCCATTGTTTGTCAGGCTGTTGCCGATAGACTTCCGTGCAATTCCAACGATAAATTTCGCTTCCGGAACAGGAAACCAGATTGTAACTCAACACAGCCATTTCGCCGGCTATCTGTACTGTCGGGTCAATCATTTCGTACTTGTCTACAGAGACTTGTCCGCGCAAACTTTCATAAAATGCCTGCATTTTTTCAAAACCGTCAAATCGTTTTTCCTGAAAGGGGTCGAAATAGGTAATGTCTTCAGCATAAATGTCAAGGTAACCGGACGGATTGCCCCTGTTCCATTCTTCTAATGCTGCTCTTTCCATCGCAATAATGGTCGCTTCTAAATTTTTCTGATTCATATTTTTAATCATTTAAAGGGTTATTAAAACGCTGCAAAAGTATTACATTTTGAGGTGTAATCACTGACATAAATCAGGGAAGAAATAGCACTTTTCAAGGTTTTTCCTTCTTTTTATATGCCAATGGCGAAAATCCTGTTTGTTTGCGGAAAAAACGGATAAAATATGACAAATCATCAAAACCGAGAGCATCGGCTATTTCAAAAATTTGTAAATCTGTATATGTCAACATCTTTTTGGCTTCCAGTACAATCTTGTGTTGTATATACTGTTTGGCGCTGCTACCGGTGGCATCTTTGATTATCTCATTCAGGTAGTTTGGGGTAATACACAATTTATCAGCGTAATACCGCGTAGAATGATGAAGTTTGAAATCTGTATTTACCAAACCGGCAAACTTTTCTACATGCGGATTCACTGTATTCCTGTTTTCGCAGGGCACATTGTGAACAGCCGAATATGTCCTGTGCAGCAGCATCAGTGTTTCATAAAGCAACGCTCTCAATATATGTTTGTCCTTTACGCGGAAAGTATCAATTTCGTGTTTGATATTTTTTATTCGGTTGAGAATCTGTTTATAAATGACACTTTCGAGCGTCATTTTTGATGTAGTGTCATGTTTAAAATAGGATAAATGTTTGAGAAACAGCGAATCGTTGAAGAACGAAAGCAAAAACTCTTCCTCGAAAATCAGGGCATAACCATCGATGATGTTGTCCTTGTCCCAATGCCGAATTTCACCCGGACGTGAAAATATCACATCACCATCGCTTACATTATATTGGTGGGTATCAATGCGGAAAAAACCTGCGCCACATGTAATCAATGTGATATCATAGTAAGTTAATCGATGTACCGGCTGTTTGGTTATAAACTTCTTAACGTAGGATAATGGTACGACATCTATCAACAGTTCGTCGCCATATTTTGTTTTAAAAAAGGCATATTGAGGAATCGTTTGCATTTTTCCGAATTTGCTATCATGTTCACGTTCTAATGTTCCATTGTCCACCGTACTTTCAACTCTACATAACAACATGTTATCGTTGACATTATCTATCTTCCTTCTCAATATAAAGTGTTCGCGATGGGAAAGCAAAGTCAATGCCTGCCTCGTTAAAAGCGCGGAGAATCTCAATATTAACTTTTGAGCGAGTCTCATAGTTATCTGCCGATTTCAAAATAAAATAGACAAATGTGATTTTCAAGGCTGACTCGCCAAAGTCTGTAAATGAAACGACCAAATCCTTGTTTCGTATTTCCGGGATTCGATTGGGCATATCTTTTAGTATCTGCATGGCTTCCTGCATTTTATCTAACGAGGTATTGTAAGTCAAACCCAACTCCATTACAATTCGTCGCCCGCTTTCGGACGATATATTCGTAATGATACTGTCCATGAGCTTGTAGTTCGGAATGGTCAGTAATCGCTTGTCATAGTTGCGAATACGTGTAGACCGCAAGCCAATATCCATGACTGTGCCTTCGACCGAATCAAATTTAATGACGTCGCCGATGCGATAAGTCCTGTCCGTAAAAATCGTAATTCCGCCAAAAATATTTTTAATCGTATCCTGTGCGGCCAAAGCAAATGCAATCCCGCCGATCCCCAGTGTCCCCAACAGAGTGGTTACCTTGATACCAACATTGTAAAGCGCTGTAATTATGCCAATTACCCAAACAACGATCAGCAGCGTCCTTTTAATAAAAGGATACAGTTTAGCATCCACTTGAAACCGTTTCCGTTTTTTCTGATTTGTATTTTCAACAACCTCCACCGCAATGAAGGCGCTCGACAGTCGTGCGACAAACCAGGTGATATTGAGCACGATCAAGGCGTCGTAAGATTTTTTGATAATGTCAAACACCTCTTTCTCAAGATGTAGGCGACTTGTTGCAACCCAAAAAGCAAGCAGCAGCACACCCATGTAAATCGGGTTTTCTAATGAAGCAAAGAAATTATCATCCAGGCGAGAAGTCGCTTTTGTTGTAACTCGCTTAATGACATACTTATAAAAAAGAAATATCAGTTTATTGAACAAAAACGCTCCGACAACAATCAGTAACGATATACTCCACTCTTTCAATGAGTTATTATAATAAATCTGTTCCCACATAATTATTTAAAAATTCAAAGATTCAACAATTCAAAGATTTAAAGTGTTAAGAATGATTTCGTTGCCTTCGTCAATGAAAGATTGGCGATGCGACCGGCCGGGCTGGTTGCCGTTGACGATATAACCTGTTTTACCGTTGCTGATGCGTTCCTGGTGGGCGGCAATGACACATGCGCCTTCGTAATTGATCTGTTTGAGGCGGTCTGTCAAGGGTGTTTTTCCACGAGCAAACAACTCGACAGGTTCGGGCGAAGGGGTATTATGCTCTGTCCCAAGCGTTACTACAAATCCGGCGTCTTGCAGGTAAATTGCATACTGTTCGAGCGTCTCTAAACTGTTGCGCGTGGTGATAAATTCGGCAGAAAAGATACCGCGTTGCTGTAATACTTTTGTAGCTCGCTCTATATCGCACTCAAAATCAGTAAATTCACCTTTGGCATCGTCGGCCAGAAAAGGATAGGTCGGAATGCCTCCGGCAGCAAGGATCATTTCACGAACGGTGTCGAGTGGCAAGAAAGTGTCAGGGTCTTCAGGGATAAAAGCAGCGCCGCCTGCCTTGAGCAGGTTGGTACGTATTTCATTTTCGACAGCCGCATGATTGTTGACGTCGGCTTTGAGCAATTTTCCATCAAATAATACCTCTAATAATGAAGCAATTGCATCCATGTCTCCGTCCAAATGATTAAAAACCTCTATTCGAAGCGCTTTAGCCAAGTGGCGTTCGCGTACAGATCCTTTTGTCAGATTAGCCATAATCTTCTCGAAATCAAGATGAAAACCAACATGTTTTGAATCCAGCAGATCATTCAGCTTTTGACACATGAGCCGTACTTGAAGGTTGGATGCGGCATGAACGGCTGCTAATTGGGTGGAATAAGGTTCGGGAAAGAATGAAGGATAGCGTAAGCCTTTGCCACTCAAATAGGTGCGTCCCGGATTATTTGGGTCGTTGACACGAATTCCGGCCGACTGATCCTCTTTTTGCAAACTGATCAGTTCAATGTTAAACAGCGGAAAAAGGTTGCGTTGCAGTGCGCCGTCATGCCATTCACGGTAGCCGTCCGTCGTATAAAAATCATTGATACCGACAACTTTGACATTTTCGCGGACAGCCTGATCCAACGCATCTGTCAAGTTTTCAAATGCGCTGAAAGAATAAGGTGTGTGAAGGTGAGCGTTTACGTTTACCATAAACTGTATTTAATTAAGAATTACGAATTAAGAGATTGGGGAAGACCGGAAGATCGTAAGACACGTAAGATCGTAAGACACGTAAGACCGTAAGACACGTAAGACCGTAAGACACGTAAGACCGTAAGACACGTAAGAGACTGAAAACTATCGTCTGAAAACTGAAAACTATTCATTGTTTATTGTTTAAATTCCCTTTTTCGCACGTCTGATTTGTTCGGCGCGCGTAAAATTCTGGACAGGAATATGTCCTTTCAGCGGGACGATTTTCTCGTGGATGATGTCGATAAAGCTTTCAGGCTGTGGGAAAAACGCATATTCAAGTTCGTAAGCCGGTGTAATCCAGTCGCGTGAGCCAAGCACAACAGGTGGTGCATCGAGGTAATCAAATGCCAGTTCGGTAATGTTACGCGCCAGTTCATTGAGGAATGAGCCGCGTGCCGTAGCATCGCCTGCAATCACAATTTTTCCCGTCTTTTGCACTGATACAATGACTTTTTCATAGTTGAATGGCACTAATGAACGGGCGTCAATGATTTCGACGCTCATGCCATATTTTTCTTCCAGTAGCCTGGCAGCTTCCACCGCACGGTAGAGCGTAGCGCCGACTGTCAGGAAGGTGATATCTTTTCCTTCACGTTTGACATCCGGTTCGCCCAACGGAATCTCGTAATAACCTTCCGGCACGCCGCCTGCATGAAACTGTTCGCCGACATCATAGATTCGCTGGCTCTCGAAGAAAACAACAGGATCCGTTCCCTGTAAAGCAGTGTTCATCAATCCCTTTGCATCATAAGGCGTAGCCGGAAAAACTACCTTTAAACCGGGAATATGCGCCACCAGCGACGTCCAGTCCTGCGAATGTTGGGCGCCATACTTGGAGCCAATTGAAACGCGCAGGACAACAGGCATCGTCAGTACATTTCCGCTCATAGCCTGCCACTTAGGTAATTGATTGAACGTCTCGTCGCCGCAACAGCCCAGAAAATCAGCGTACATAATTTCAGGAATCACCCGTCCGCCACACATGGCATATCCGATAGCAGTTCCCACGATGGCAGCTTCGGCAATCGGACTGTTGAAAAGACGATGTGCCGGAAGCGCTTCGGTCAGCCCCCGATAGACGGCAAAAGCGCCGCCCCAGTCACGATTCTCCTCCCCATAGGCAACCAGCGAAGCATCTTTGTAGAAACGGTCGATGATGGCTTCAAACAGTCCGTCGCGCAACTGGTATTGTTTCATTTTTGAAACAGGCGCACCCTCCTTATTGAATATAAACCGCTCTTTTTGTGCGATTTGTTTAACTCTTGGATTTTCCTCCATCGGATGATTTACCTCCGGAATGGCATCCGACATGGAATCGACAGAACGGTTCGAGAACATCATCTCGCCCAACAATTCAGGTTCCTTGTGTAAGTCCATGCGTGGCGAGAGATTGTCGTCAATGGCCAGTTTGAATATTTCAAACATGATTTCCTTGATATTCAATCGAATAGCTGTCAATTCATCCTGCGAAGCCACCCCTGCGGCCACCAATTCTTTTTCGTAACCGGCAATACTGTCCTGCGCTTCCCAAGCCTCCATTTCCTCTTTGCTCCGGTAGGACGAAGCGTCGGAAGGCGAATGTCCGCTATACCTGTAGGTCAGTACATCTAACAAGACCGGCCCTTTTTTCTGCAGAAGGATGGCTTTTTTGCGGCGGTAAGCGTCAATCACAGCCAATGGATTGTAGCCGTCAACGCGCTCGGCGTGCATTTGCTCCGGGTTGACGCCGGCGCCGATGCGGGCAGCAATGCCATATCCCATCGTTTCGCCACATGTCTGTCCGCCCATGCCATACTGGTTATTCATGATATTGATGATGATAGGCAGTCCGCCCTGCATGTCTCCTTTCCATAGTTTGGTAAACTGGTCCATGGCGGCAAACGAGATTCCTTCCCATACCGGTCCGCGCGCCATCGAGCCATCGCCGATATTGGCCACGACAATACCCGGTTTGCGGTTCACTTTCTTATAGAGCGCTGCCCCCACAGCAATGCTGCCACTCCCACCCACAATCGCATTGTTCGGATAAATTCCGAAAGGAATGAAGAATGCGTGCATACTCCCTCCCAGTCCCTTGTTGAAGCCTGTTGTCTTGGCGAATATCTCTGCCAAAGCTCCATACAGCAGAAACCGGATGGCTGTCTCTTTCGTGTCATTTCCTTTGTAAACTGTCTTAACGACATTCACCGTAGCTCCGTCCCAAAAATTAGTCATGATGGCTTCGAGCGACTTATTTTCAAGCAATTGAATAGCTCGCAAGCCTTTGGCTAAAATCTCGCCGTGACTGCGGTGCGAACCGAAAATAAAGTCGTTGAGATCAAGCATATAGGCCATACCTACTGCCGCAGCTTCCTGTCCGGCTGACAGGTGAGCAGGGCCGGGATTGTTGTATTCAACCCCGTTATAGGCGCCTGTTGTCTTCACTAAATGAAGCATGGTTTCAAACTCGCGGATCACCACCATATCGTAGAAGATCCTGCACAATTCATCTTTTGTAAAGTTCTTACTGTCAAATTCTTCCCTGACAGTTTTGTTGTATTGGTTGACAGGAATCGGACTGAAGCTGATTTCACCGGCTTTCCGGATTTCTATCGGGTTGATAAATTGTTCCTTAGGCATTTAATATGTTTTTAAAAAATAATTCATTTTGCGTTTAAGACGTTGCAAATTTAATCCAATTTATTGAGGTAGCAAAAATGGATGGCGTAAATTTTATGTGAATAAAATAATATTCAGATAGATAGATAGATAGATAGATAGATAGATAGATAGATCAGTAAATTTTCTCGAAAAAAAATTATAATTTTTCACTCCGCATAATTTTTTTTAAATTATCTTTGCAAAAATTAAATCGAATTGATGAATCGAATGTTTGAAAAAATGAAAATCAGATTGTTTCTCCCGTTTTTCCTGCTATCTGGCGGCATGATTTGGGCACAGGGAAAAAGTAATGTTATCTTACCTTCTGATAACGTCATTACCAACTATTTGGCTGAAACGAAGGAATATGCCGCACTGTATAACGGAAAGACAGAAGTGCCTTATGAGTTTTTATTCACAAACCATCCTTATCTTGAAACAAATGGCTATGTAAGCGGCACAATTTGTTACAACCATGTGGTTTATAAAAATGTATTGATGCGTTTCGATTTATATAGAGACGAAATAACGGTGGTTGCTCCCAATACGCCGAATCGCATTGTCCTGAACAATGAAAAATTTAGCTATGCCGTACTGAATGGCACAACGATCATCAAGTCGGTTGATGAAAAAACATCAAAAACGAAATTGCTTGTTTTACTCCACGATGGAATCTATCCTGTTGTAAAAAAACACAATCTCAGAATGATGGAAGAATCCAACTCCCTTGATCGCGTATTAAGAAGATCATTCGATATTCAAAAACAGTATGCAGTCAAGATTGATGGCAAACTATACCCTGTCAAGAATAAAAATTCCATCTTGAAACTGTTTCCTGACAGAAAAAAGGAGTTGAATGAATATGCCAAACTGCATAAATTAAATTTCAGCAAGCAAACCGAGCAATCCATTATTGCATTGGTCGAATACTACGAAAAAATAAAGTAAAATAATGAAAAATCTGAAGCAGGGAAAAAACGTTTTGATAAGTTGTCAAGTATTTTTGAAAAAATTCTTACGATCTTACGCGTCTTACGGTCTTACGGTCTTGTTTTTGACAACCACCTCACTTTGTTTAGCGCAGGAACGGGTGACGCTGAATTTCGTTCAGCAGCCTGCCAGGGAAATATTCCGAAGCGTTGCACAGCAAAGCGGATACACTGTGTATTACAACCCTGCGGAAACCGACTCGCTATTGCTTACGATCCATTGCGAAGGATTCACTCCTGAAGCTGCCCTGAATCAAGCATTGCAAGGAACGTCTCTGCAGGTTTCCGTTTTTCAGGATAAATACATTTTTATACTCAAAGACAAACAGTTAAATACTTTCCTTCCGGAAGATTTTTTTGCCGTCAGGACGCGGCAAAGGGGTGTAACATCCGGACTGCCGGTCAGTCCTGTGGAACAAAAGGCCACCTCCGAAAATAAAGTCTATACGATTGGAGATGAAAATGCGCAAAACATCCCTGAAAAAGTGAGACTAACCGGAACAATCACTGATTTCAGAACCGGCGAACCTGTCATTGGCGCCACTATTTACATGGAAAATAACACAGCCGGCGCTACAGCCACCGATGCTTTCGGCTTCTATTCCTTGCAGTTACCATCCGGACGGAGTAAACTGTTGATTCGGGGAACCGGAGTAAAAGAAACCCAGCGCAATGTGATGTTATTTGGCGATGGAAAATTGGATATTGAATTGGAAGAACAAATCTATAACCTGCAGGAAGTGGTCGTCACCGCGCAACGAAATTCCGGTTTACAAAGTACAAACATCGGCGTCGAACGACTGCAAATGAAAGAAATCAAAAATATCCCTACTGTTTTTGGCGAAATGGATGTGATTCGCGTAGTGATGATGCTTCCCGGCGTGAAAGCCGTCGGAGAAGCATCGAGCGGCTTCAATGTGCGCGGAGGTTCTACCGACCAGAACCTGATCCTGTTTAACAACGGTACGATTTATAATCCGACCCACCTGTTTGGATTTTTCTCCGTTTTCAATCCCGACCTGATCAAAGACATGGAATTGTATAAAAGCAGCATACCGGCAAAATTCGGAGGCCGTATTTCGTCGGTTTTGGATATCAACGGACGGGAAGGAAATAAGAAAAAATTTGAAGGCTCCGTCAGTCTCGGCTTATTAACCAGCCGGATCACACTGGAAGGGCCAATCGGTGAAAAGACTTCATTTATTCTTGGCGGCCGAACCACCTATTCCAACTGGATGCTGGGTCTGTTGCCTGAAGACAGCGAATACAAAAATGGAAAAGCAGGGTTTTATGACTTGAATATGATTGTGGATCACAAGTTTTCGGACAGAGATAATTTGTATCTCAGCGGCTATTACAGCAACGACCGTTTTCAATTCACACCCAACGATCAATACGGCTATAATAATTTGAACGCATCAGCCAAATGGCGGCACCTTTTCAGCAACCGGCTTACGGGTACATTTGTATTTGGATACGATCATTATGATTACAAAATGTCGTTGAAGGAAAATCCATTTACAGCCTATTCACTCCAATTCGGTATTGATCAGCAATATGGCAGGTTCGACTTCACTGCCTACGCAAACGACAGGCATACGATTGATTTCGGACTTGGAAGCATTTTATACAATCTTACGCCGGGAAAATATTTGCCTGATGCGCCTGAATCGCTGGTCAAGCCTGACATACTGCAAAATGAAAAGGCGCTCGAATCGCATGTTTATCTGTCTGATATATGGAATATTACGTCCGCCTTTTCGATCAATGCCGGCATCCGGTACAGTATGTTTAACGCGCTTGGCCCAAGAACATACAATCTCTATGATCCTGCCTATCTGCCCTCGGAAGCCTCCATATTGGGAATAAAAGAAGCCAAACCGGGCAGTATGTTCAAAACGTACCAAAATCCCGAATTGCGCCTTTCGGCACGTTACATTGTAAACAATGACCTTTCTTTCAAAGCCGGAGTGAATACGTTAAGCCAGTACATTCACAAATTATCGAATACGACCATCATGTCGCCGACCGACACATGGAAACTGAGCGACGCGCATATCAAACCGCAAAAAGGGATGCAGGCCGCCGCCGGAATCTATAAAAATTTCAGGAGCGGCATCATTGAGACCTCTGTCGAAGTATATTACAAAACGATGAAAGATTTTCTGGATTACCGGAGCGGGGCGCTGCTGAGCATGAATCATCATATCGAAACCGATGTAATCAATACGGAAGGAAGGGCATACGGGGTCGAATTGATGTTGAAAAAGACGCAGGGAAAACTCAATGGATGGATCAGTTATTCGTATTCCAGAACCGAACTCCGGCAACATGATCCGCGCGTAGAAATGCCGGTCAACAATGGAAACTGGTATCCGGCAAGTTTCGATAAACCGAATGACTTCAAGTTGGCGGGAAATTACAAATTTACCCAGCGTTACAGCGTTTCACTGAATTGCGAATACAGCACCGGACGCCCTATCACCTTGCCGACAGCCAAATACAAGTATGCAGGCGGAGAGTTTGTCTTTTATTCCGAACGGAATCAATACCGGATACCCGACTTTTTCCGGATGGATTTTTCCATTAACATCGAACCGAGCCATCACTTGATATTACTTACGCATAGCAGTATTTCATTGGGTGTTTACAACCTGACAGGCCGCAAAAACGCCTATTCTGTCTACTATACTTCCAAAAACGGAGTCGTGACCGGCTATCAGATGGCTATTTTCGGCGCTCCGATACCCTATATTTCCTATAATGTCAAATTTTAAAGAGTAATGAGAAAAATGAAATTTTTAAATGCAATGCTGGCTGTGCTGATGGCAGCCATGAGTATTTGGTTTACGTCCTGCAGCAAGGACGACAATAAAGAACCGGATCTTTCAAGTGAGCTTATCATTGGAAAGTGGTACAGTACTTATACTTCGGGTCATTATGACACAAGGTATTACCTGGAATTTAAAACAGATAAAACATATTCTTATGTATCTGAAAAAGAAACCATCAATGGAACTTACCAGATAAAAGCAATCGAAAAAAGAGAGCTCATAGAAATGAATTTCGTAGATTCTTTAAACATTAATGAATTAGGGAAGAGCTATGATGCCACACTGTTAAGAATAAAGACACAAGAAAACAGTGTTTTTGATGGATTACAGGTATATCATTATTATCCAACTCCGGGTGGGGAAGGTTGTTTATTCGTTCACTTTTCCATGGATGGACTTGCGCAAATATCAGACAGGGTTTATCGGAAAAATTAGCGGTAAATTTTTGTTCACAAGGAAATGCGTGAAAAAGTTTTAAGAATTATTTTTGAACATTAATTTAAAAAAGTATAACATAATGAAAAAGAACGTAATAGCCTCCGGTATGATAATGGCTGTTCTGATAGCAGCCATGAGTGCAGGATTTATGTCCTGCAGTAAGGACAATAAAGAGCCTGAACCTGAACAGGACCTTTCTGGCAAAGCCCTCATAGGGAAGTGGTTTCTTTTTATTCCACGAGAAGGCACAAACTCAGTATATTTCATAGAATTTAAACCGGACATGACATTTTCTTATGTGACTGAAAATGAAACCATCAGTGGAAATTACAGGATTACGGAAACAAAAAAGCAAACGTTGGTATCCTTTGTCGGTATTTCTAATTATGTAGATTTTATTGAATATCCGGAGGGTGATGGTGTTGAATCAGGAAATAAAAGTGACGTAACCCTGTATAAAATGTTAACATCAGGAAGCAGTGTCTTTGATCAATTGTTTGTGTATTTTTTTGATATAGTATCTGGATATGGATCTGTATCTGGTGGTGGTTCAATATTGGTCCAGGCATATTCCGGAAATCAACGTGTGCGAAATTTAACGTTCTTTACAAAAAATGTTTATTAACCCCCATGCTCTACATAGCGAAAGACGCTATGCGTCGGGCGGAGGCTCTCAATGTATGAAATAAAAAATACGATAATATGCAAAAAACGAAAATTCTCAGTGCGATGGCTGCTGTGCTGATGGCAGCCATGAGTGCAGGGTTTACATCCTGCAGTAAGGACAATAAAGAGCCGGAGCCTGTACCGGATTTTTTGCAGGTGAGCACATCACAATGGTTTGCCAGGGTGGTTTTATCGGATGGCACAAACATTCTATATTATTTAAAATTTAATACAGACGGATCCTATTCTTATGAGACTGAAAATGGAACCATCAATGGAATGTATAAGATTTATCAAAGCGAAAAAGTAACGTCTTTTAAATGGATTAATGTGTATGGTGATGAAGTAATAAACCCCCAGGAAGCCACCTTATATAAAATGCTTGTGTCAGGAAGCAATGATTTTGATCAATTGTGGGTGTATTATGCTTCTGGAGGATTTTTAGTCCTCCACTCATATTCAGGGAATGAACTGGTGAAAATTTCACTGGATTTTCATAGAGTTTAATAAATTCAGGTTTGGCGTTTTTTTAGCAATTTAGAAAAAGAAGAAAAAAATGAATATACATAAATATATAAGAAGATTAGCAGACATCCACATGATTGCCTGCACGGTATTGATATTTATACTGTCAAGTTGTATTTCCGAATTTGTCCCTCCTAAAGGGATGAAAGATATGGCAGGGCTTCTTGTGGTAGAAGGAGTGATTTCGGAGGAAGGGACAAGAATAATGTTAAGCAGAACAGTCAAATTAAGCGAAAAGAATATCTCTGAATATTACTTGTTTGAAGATGTAAATAATGCCGTTATCCATATCATTGACGAAAATCACACGGTTATTGCTGTTGCTACACAAAATTATAATTGGGGCCCGTACGTTGTTAAAGAAAAATTCTCTTTTGTTCCGGGCGTGAAATACGCGCTGGAAATATGGACTTCAGATTTGAAGCATTATCAATCCGCCTTTGTATCACCTGTCAATACACCTGAAATTGATGCAGTAAATTATAAGGTAAATGATGATAAAAGTATCGATATGCTTGTTTCAACACACGACCCCGAAAAAAAAGCCAATTATTTCCTTTGGTCTTTTGATGAAGTATGGGAAATCAGATCAAAACTGTTTGAGCCATTCAAGTATGATCCGAATACGAAAAAATTTTCAATTCCTCAGAGTCTTTACGGTGAAAACAGATACTATTGCTGGGCTTACGACTACTCAAAATCGCTTGTGTTAGCTTCATCAGCCAAATACACGGATGCCGTAATAAAGAATAAAAAAATTCACACCATCCGCCCGGGTACCACCCGCTACTCTTATTTATACAGCATTTTAGTCAGGCAATATGGTCTTGATAAAGAGGCATACGATTATTTTGATAATTTGCAGCGAAACCTGGATGAAGGCGGCAGTCTCTTTGCCCCGCAACCTTCGGAAATACCGGGAAATATTCAATGTCTTTCCAATCCGGAAGAAAAAGTAATCGGCTACATTATTGCTTCAAAAGCAACAACGTATCGAATGTATATACCTATGGCTCAAGAACTCAACCTCTCTTATCTGGAAGATCAATATAACTGTGGAGATATAGGTTCTCCGCCTAAAAATGATGAACAAGCTTTTGGAAACGGTCTTTCGCTATCCGGTGGTGAATATGTAAGAGCAATATGTGTTGATTGTACTCAGCGCGGAGGCACCAAAAACAAGCCTGATTACTGGCCAAATGATCATCGATAAAATAAAAAAATGATATGAGACATAAGATTCTTCTATTCCTTTTCCTGATTTGTACAGGAAATACACTTGTTCACGGGCAGACGAACGAACGTATTTATATGCAGACAGACAAACAGTTCTATTTAGCCGGCGAACTGCTCTGGCTCAAACTGTATACGACTGACATGGAGGGCAGGTTGATGTCGTGCAGTAAAATCGGGTATGTCGAACTCATTCACGATTCTATCCCCGAAGTTCAAATAAAAATTGATATTCAGGATGGCACAGGCGCCGGATGGATGGAACTGCCGGCATTGCTTCCAACCGGATATTACAGGATGATTGCCTACACACGGTTTATGCGTAACGAAGGTGAACAGGTGTTTTTTGAAAAAAGAATTGCAATTGTCAATCCGTTCCACAAAAACGATGAACTGTATGCCGATGAAATCAATCATTCGTTTACATTCCAGTCCATTAAGAATGAAAGCCATGCCATTGAACTGTCTTTGGACAAACCGGCGTATTCATTAAGAAATAAAGGAGAATTGCGTATCAAAGGATTGCCTGCCGAAAATATTTCACTGGGCATATCGATTGCTGGCATTGATCCTGTGTTGGAAGTAGCGCCCGCAACAATTGAGCAATGGCACAAACAATTAGCTGTCACCAACACCTCTCCTGCCGGCAGCCAATTTTTACCGGAATACGAAGGAGCGATTATCGATGGCGTTTTAATTGATTTGGAAACGGGAAATCCTGCTGCTAATCCTCAGGCAATCAGTTTACTTTCTTTTCCCGGAAATGAAATTCAATTGTTTGCCGGACAGGGTGACGGAACAGGCAATGTCAGCTTTTATACGCAATGTGTAACCGGAAAAGAAGAACTGACAACGACAGCCATTGCGTCATCAGGAAAAAAGTACAGGGTAGATATCAAACAGCCTTATCCCATCCATACTCCTGTGGTTCTTCCTCATTTTCAGCCTGACAGCACCTGGCAGGATTATCTTCAGTTAAGAAATCTATCCGTTCAGGTGGCTCACGCCTACACAGCCGATTCACTGAGTATCATCAAGGAGATACCTCCCAACTCCGACTTTATTCCACAGACAAGGTATGTCATGGATGATTGGAGGCGGTTCACAACAATGGAAGAAGTCTTTGTGGAATTTATTGCTTTTGCCAGGATACGCCGGACAAACGAAGGCAACAGATTTTTCATGTTGAATGAAAGTTCAATATTAAGCTCCAATATTCTGGTTTTATTGGATAACATTCCCGTGGCAAACCATGATCTGATGGTCAAATATAATCCTTTTTTAGTTAAAACGATCGACATGTATTTTGGCCAATATGTTTTTGGAAGCAACCGTTTTGACGGTATAATTGCATTTTATACTTATAAAAATGATTATCCGGGTATAAAATTCGGCGAAAATACACAAATTTTCAACTATGAAGGCGCACAACCTTACAGGTATTTTTATGCTCCAAATTATGATGCGAAAAGCGTATCTTCCCCAATTCCCGACTTTCGCCATACGCTTCTTTGGGAACCCTCAATCCAAAGTAACGGACAAAGCGAATTGATCATTCCCTTCACAACTTCCGATTTCCCTGGAAGTTATGTGATTACAACAGAGGGGATTGGAGAAAACGGAACGATTATTCAGGCAAAATATACATTTAATGTTGAGTGAGTTTAAAATGGGAAGGCTGTTTCAAAATGCAAAAACCGTTTCTTTAAATATCTCAGACACTGTGGGATGCGGAAATATGACCTCTTCCATTTCTTTCAGTGTCATTTCCTGTTCGATCGCCATGCAAGCGCCGTAGATGATTTCACTGCACGGATTGCCAAGCATGTGTACGCCAAGCACTTCGCCATGTTTCTCCCCTACCAGTACCTTGCACAGTCCTGTTCCGGCTTCATTTTCAGCCACAAACCTGCCTGCGTAAGCCATCGGTAACGTGGCAATCCGGTAGGCAACACCTTGTGCCTGAGCCGCTTCTTCTGTCAGCCCCACACTTGCCACTTCGGGATTTGTATATACGACGCCCGGGATGGCATGATAACGCATCACGTCCTTACGTCCTGTCAGGTTATTCACCACTACTTCGCCCTCGCGGCTCGCCGTATGCGCCAGCATCGAAAAACCTGTCACATCGCCCGCAGCATAAATATTAGGCACATTTGTACACATCTTATTGTCAACCTTAATGGCGCCTCTATCTAATTCTACACCAATATTTTCCAGTCCAAATCCGCCTGTCACTGCACGCCGCCCCACACTGATCAGTATTTTTTCGCCTGTAACAGCGCCGGTCGCCCCTTCAGGATTCACAAAAACGACTTCATGGCCTTTGATTTCAGTCACTTTACATGTCAGGCAAAAGTTAATTCCTTTTTTCGTATAAAGTTCCCGCAACATTCGACTGATTTCAGCGTCAATCCCTCCCAGAATTTCCGGAAGCATCTCAATCACAGTTACTTTAGTACCAAGGCTATTGTAAAAACTCGCAAATTCCATCCCGATCACGCCGCCGCCAATAACGACTAACGATGCAGGTAATTCGTTCAGGTTCAGGATTTCACGATTGGTCAGGATGATATCGCCTGCTTCGCTGACGCCGGGAATGGGCGGAACGAAAGCTTCCGACCCTGTACATATCAACAGATGAGCAGCCAGAAACACTTCGCCGTTGCATGTGATCTCAATTCCTTTCGCCGAACGTCCCTGAATGAAAGCTTCTCCTCTGATAACCTGCACATTATGTGCTGTCATTTTGGCTTTGACGCCGGCAACTAATTTCTTTACAATCTTATTTTTACGTGCAATGATTTTGTCTAATTTGAAGGATACATCCGGCGCAATGATTCCGTATTTCTCTCCATTCACTGCATTTTCGTATACCTTGGCGCTGTATAACAGTGTTTTAGTCGGAATACATCCCTCATTCAGACACACGCCTCCCAATTCACGTTTCTCAAAAAGAACAACATTCAGTCCTTTTGCTCCGGCCCTTTCAGCAGCCACATATCCGGCCGGCCCTCCGCCGATAATTGCTAAATCTATCATATTTAAACTGATAACTATATATTTATATCAAGATTTTCTATTTCTATAGCGATTTGTTTGAGGAAACGAGTGGCCTGGCCGCCGTCTATGGCGCGATGGTCGTAGGTTAAGCTTAGGCCGAGATAGGGGACAAATCCATAGATACCGTCTTCCAATTCTTTGGGACGGGGCACGATTGTGTTGACGCCCAGTATAGCCACCTGAGGCAGGTTGATGATAGGCGTAAACATCTCTACACCATAGTTTCCGAGATTTGATACCGTAAATGAAGCCGCTTCGGATGCAAGTAAGTCCGGGTTGATAGCGCCTTTTTTACAGGCTTCGGCAATTTCTTTCATGCACTTTGACAACGCTTGAATGGATAAGTCATCTGCATTCTGTATGGTCGGCACCATCAAACCGCGTTCAGTATCAACGGCAAAGCCAAGATGGACTTTGGAGAAGTTGCGTGTGCTATCGCCTAAAAAATGGGCATTGACCTGCGGGAATTGCTGCAATGCGAGAATGGTCGCACGACAAATCATATCGTTCAGCGTGATATCTGTGGGATAACCGCTTGCGACAGCTTTCTTTACCTTTTTCCGGATACTCAGGATGCGGCGTGCGTCTGCTCCAAGATGGTGCGTCAACTGAGCGGCGTTTTGCAGCGAAGCATGCATTGCCTTGGCAATCAGCTTACGGACATTGGTGAGCGGCACGATGACGCTGTCAGGTATCGCAGCGGCGACAGGCTGATTTGTCAAATCACTTCCTCTGACCATTCCGGCCGGACCGGTACCGGTTTCCGGCAATTGTTTGTCGCCTGTCAGGATGATGGCTTTGGCCAAAGGCGTTGTTTTAGGCGATGCATCAATCGCAGCTTGCACATCCCGTTCGATGACACGGCCATGCGGACCTGTGCCGGTTAGATGAGACGTACTGATGGCGTGCTTTTCGGCAAGTATATTCGCACGTGGCGAAACAAAAGGCGAGCAGGACGAAGCAGAAGCCTCAACAGCGCGATGTGATTGGACAGACGCATCGGGAACCTCGTCCAAGTGAGGTGGATTTGCAGAAGCCTCTACTGAATGAGGAAGGTCTGCCTGTAGCGTCTTGACGTTTGTCGGCACGTCTGACTGACGTAAATCCGTTACCGATTCACCCGGATTGCCGATAACCATGACCTGAGCCAGTACAGGAATCTCATCACCTTCTTTATAAAAAAATTCCAGCACCGTACCGGCAACTTTGGCGATTTCTTCAAATGAAGCTTTATCGGTTTCATAAGCGAACAGGACATCACCAACTGCCACTGTATCACCTTTTTTCTTTTTTATCTCCGTAAGGATACAACTTTCGACCGACTGCCCCTGTTTCGGCATAATAACAACTGAAGCCATAAATCAATGAATAATAAATAATTAACTACATTAGTTTAAACCTCATCCTTAATCGCCCATCGGCATACTCATAGTTCAGCAATTTGAAATGTCCGATTTCGGACGTGTTGCTGACATGTTCGCCGATGCAGGCACAGGCGTCATAGTCGCCTACCCGAACGATACGAAGCGTATCCGATACATTTTCAGGCAGTTTAGTCAGGTCTACATAGCGAGACGCCTCGTCGTGCTGCATATATTCGACAGCAACCGGCAGATGCAGGTCAATAATCTCATTTACAATACGCTCTATTTCAGCTATTTGCGCATCAGTTGGCGCTTGCGGAAGCAGGTAGTCGCATTTTGACTTTTTCCGTTCGATATGAGCGTTTCGTGAACGCGGACAGCCGAACATACGCACCATCGTTTGATTCAGTATATGCTCGGCAGTGTGCATTGGAGGATATTCCTCCTTGTTGTGTTCGTTTAATACAGGAGTTTCCATCTATTTTATTGTTAAGGCAAGGGGATTAATCCCCTTGTTCATTGTTCGTTGTTCTCTTAATTCTTAATTTTTAATTCTAAATTGTTCAAAACTGTTCCAGCACCGCAATCCTTTTTTGGATGGGCGGATGTGTTGCAAAAATCTCGTTGAGCAATGACTTGCCTTTTTCCAAAGGATTCTCAATAAAAAGCTGAGCCACATCATTTTGACTGATAGCTTCAATATACGGATCAGCGCTGATTTTCCGCAGCGCCGATGCCAGCGCCCACGGATTCTTCGTCATCTCGGCGCTTCCGGCGTCGGCCATATATTCGCGGTTACGGGAGATGGCAAAACGCATCAGGATGGTAATCAGGTACCCGATCGCAGCCAGCAGCAGTGCAAGCAACATGATGCCAATGATGCTTCCGCCACTGTTTTTATTATTGCTCCGCACCCGAAAACTTCCGTTGAGCAAGATACGAAACAATATCTGCGTCAGGAAAGAAAAAATCCCGACAAAAACGATAGATACAATCAGGACTTTCACGTCGTTATTTCGGATATGCGTAAGTTCGTGAGCGATAACGGCTTCCAACTCCTGATCGCTTAACTTGTTGATGATGCCTCTCGACAGCGTAACCGTAAAATTTTTCCTGTTCAGCCCGCTGGCAAAAGCATTCAGCGAATTATCATCTATCACATTGATTTTCGGCATTTCCATATTGGCGGCGATGCACAAGTTCTCGACTAAGTTATAGACACGTTTGTTTTCGCGTCTTTCCAATGGTCTTGAACCAGTTGATTTATTGATGATTACCGTATTTGAAAAATAGGCAATCAGAAACCATACCAGACAGCCTCCAATGACCCACGGAGCGGCATTGAGGAACAAATAAGTAGGGTTGATATATTGCGGCGCCTCCGTGTCGTAATTGTATGTTACATTACCGATCAGATAGGTTGACGCAACGAAACAAAAGACCCACGTCAACAAAAGAATGACGCAAGGAAAAAGAAACAGCATCATCGTCGAACGGAGATTGTTTCGCCTCTTTTGAGTCTGTATACCAATGTATTTCAAGCGATTAAAAACTTACTGTCGGCGGCTTGTCCAATTGGGAGCGTTGTTCTTCGCCGACGTCGAACATCTTCTCGCGCCGGAAGCCGAACATACCTGCCAGCAGATTGGCCGGGAATGTTTCCACTTTGTTGTTGTATTCTTTCGTTGCCGCATTGAAATAACGGCGGACGGCTGCCAGTTTATTTTCGAGATCGGCCATTTCCTCTTGCAATTGCATGAAATTGGCGCTTGCCTTCAAATCCGGATAGGCCTCAACCGATACTTTCAACCCATTCAGCGCCGTAGACAACTGATTTTCAGCCTCAATTTTCTGGTCGATGTCTTTTGCCGACATGGCAGCAGTTCTGGCTTGGGTGAGTTTGATCAATGTCTCGCTCTCATGTTTCATGTAGCCTTTCACAGCCTCAACCAATTGAGGGATAAGGTCGTGGCGCTGCTTCAACTGTACGTCAATATCGGCAAAAGCATTTTCGCGATTGTTGCGAAGGCGTACCAAACCGTTATACGTTATCATGGCAAACAACCCCACAATCACCACGATCGCAATGATAATCCCCACTATTTCAGTGATAATAATTGGTGCAATCATATTTCTTTCGTTTTAAAATAATGTGCACAAAGGTAAGATTTTTTTATGGTTTAACAGGCTAACAACATTAAAAATTTGCTTCTTCGCTCGACTTGCACTACCTTTGCCCCCGATTAAACAGACAACAATGGCAACAATATCAGATGACAATCGCAAAGTGACAACCCATCGATTGATGGAAATGAAACAGCGTGGAGAAAAGATTTCTATGCTGACGGCTTATGATTTTTCAATGGCGAAAATCATTGACCAGGCAGGGATGGATGTGATATTGGTCGGTGATTCAGCCTCGAATGTGATTGCCGGTCATGTGACAACGCTTCCTATCACGCTCGATCAGATGATTTATCATGGAAAATCGGTGGTAAAAGCCGTCAAACGGGCGCTGGTGGTGGTGGATTTGCCGTTTGGCACGTATCAGGGCGATTCGAAAGAAGCGTTGAAGTCGGCCATTCGCGTAATGAAAGAGACACATGCCGATTGCATTAAATTGGAAGGAGGCGCAGAAATAAAGGAGTCGATCATTCGTATTTTGAGCGCAGGCATTCCAGTCATGGGGCATCTTGGACTTACACCGCAGTCTATCAACAAGTTCGGAACTTATGCCGTCCGGGCGCGAGAAGAAGCTGAAGCGCAAAAACTGATTGACGACGCCCGGCTGCTTGAAGAATTAGGGTGCTTTGGCATTGTGCTGGAAAAGATTCCTGCCACCCTTGCGGCCAAAGTGGCGTCGGAGTTGAAAATTCCGATCATCAGCATTGGCGCTGGCGGCGGCGTTGACGGGCAAGTGCTTGTCATGCACGACATGCTGGGCATCACCCAGGAATTTTCTCCCCGTTTTCTGCGTCGCTACGCAAACTTGTATGAAGTGATTACCAATGCGATACAGGCTTACATCAAAGATGTGAAAGACGGTAAATTTCCAAACGAAAAAGAACAATATTAATTCAGTGAACAATGAACAGTGAACAGTGAACAATATATAGTTTTCAGTTTTCAGACAATAGTTTTCAGTCTCTTACGGTCTTACATGTCTTACGATCTTACGGTCTTACGTGTCTTACGATCTTACGGTCTTACGTGTCTTATGTGTCTTACGGTCTTACGTGTCTTACGATCTTACGGTCTTCCCCAATCTCTTAATTCGTAATTCTTAATTCGTAATTAAATATATTTTATGGCAATAGAAATCAAAGAGTTGACTCCCAGGAGCGAGAATTATGCACAGTGGTATCAGGATTTAGTGATCAAAGCAGATATGGCGGAGAATGCTGCCGTGCGTGGATGTATGGTAATCAAACCCTACGGATATGCTATCTGGGAAAAGATGCAGCGTGCATTGGACGATATGTTCAAAGAATCAGGCCATCAGAATGCTTATTTTCCGTTGCTGATCCCCAAGTCGTTTATGAGTCGTGAAGCCGATCATGTCGAAGGATTCGCCAAGGAATGTGCCGTTGTGACCCATTACCGGCTGAAAAACGACCCCGAAGGAGGAGGCGTCATCGTTGATCCGGCAGCCAAGCTGGAAGAAGAACTGATCATCCGTCCCACTTCGGAAACCATTATTTGGAATACCTATAAAAACTGGATACACTCCTACCGCGACCTGCCGATTCTTATCAATCAGTGGGCCAATGTGATGCGTTGGGAAATGCGTACCCGCCTGTTCCTCCGCACCGCCGAATTTTTATGGCAGGAAGGTCATACCGCCCACGCCACCCGTCAGGAGGCAGAGGAAGAAACACTCAGAATATTAGACATCTACGCCACATTTGCCGAAGAGTTTATGGCCATTCCCGTCATCAAAGGAATCAAGACAGCCAGCGAACGTTTTGCAGGCGCTTTGGAAACCTATTGCATCGAAGCCTTGATGCAGGACGGAAAGGCCTTGCAGTCAGGTACTTCGCATTTCCTCGGTCAGAATTTTGCCAAAGCTTTTGACGTGAAATTTATCAACAACGAGAACAGGGAAGAATACGTCTGGGCTACTTCCTGGGGCGTTTCTACGCGGTTGATCGGCGCATTGATCATGACCCACTCGGACGATAACGGACTGGTGCTGCCTCCGAAACTGGCGCCTTTTCAGGTCGTCATTGTCCCGATTTATAAAAATGACGAACAACTGTCGAAGATCAATGAAAAAGCGTCAAGTATCATGGCTAAGTTGAAAGCATTGGGTATCAGCGTCAAATACGATAATTCGGACAACAAAAAGCCGGGCTGGAAATTTGCCGAATACGAGTTGAAAGGCGTCCCTGTGCGATTGGCCATCGGTGCACGCGACCTTGAAAACGGTACGATTGAAGTAGCCCGTCGCGACACGCTCAGCAAAGAAACTGTCCCGATGGATAATATCGACGTCTATGTGAAAGACTTATTGGCTGCTATCCAGCAAAATATCTATCGGAAGGCTTATGATTTCCGCGCATCTACCACACGTCCGGTAGATTCTTACGAAGCCTTCAAAGAAGAAATCGAAAAAGGAGGATTCCTGCTGGCTTACTGGGACGGCATGCAGGAAACGGAAGAAAAGATCAAGGCCGAAACAAAAGCCACCATCCGTTGCATCCCGCTTTCCGGCGACACAACGCCCGGTCGCTGCATGGTCACCGGTCGCCCTTCCCCCCAGCGCGTCATTTTCGCCCGCGCATATTGAGGTGAAAAAGAAAGGCGTTAACCCAAAACTTTTGAAGTAGCATAGATCGGATATATTTCAATATTATCAATTTTTCCAAAATTTTCCAACGAAACTCTGACGCCTTTTTTTACGTTTTTTACTGCCATAAATTGATACAAACTTTGCATGGCGCCTCTTGTTCCGGCTTTCACTTCGACGGGAACAATACTTGTGCCGTTTTCAATCAAGTAGTCGATTTCAGCTTGACTGCCGCGCTGTTCACGTTGCCAGTAAAAAAGTTGTGCAGGGGTATTACACGGCATGTTTTTGACGATTTCCAAACCGGCAAACATTTCGGCTATTGAGCCTTTGTTGATTTGCTCAAGTGTTTCGCCCAATAACAATTTTGAAATGTCCAGTTTTAGCATCTGTTGCATGATTCCCGTATCAAAAGCAATCATTTTCTGATGTTTATGATTAAGTTCTGCGGCAAGCGGAACGCCATTTGCCGAACTGTACGTAACAGGGTATACCAACCCCGCCATAATCAACATATCTACAGCCGATTTGATGCTTTCATGTTTCATGTTTTCAGCAGCCCGGGAGTAAATAAATTTGTTGCCCGTTTGTTCCATGATTGAGAAAAATACTTCTTTCAGGCGAGAAGCAGGAACCCGTTTTTTATATTTTGCAAAATCATCGTTATATGTCAAAATCAGGTCGTTGAGTATTTGCTGACATTCCTGCAAACTGCCTCCGGTAGCATAAGTAGCTACCACTTCGGGCATTCCACCAATGGCAATAAAACGTACTAAATGATTGAGGCATTGATTGTGAAGTGACTCGGACATAGGCTTTTCAACGGACGATGCGACAATTTTATTTGCTAAAGCGCTTAAATTCATGGCATTCAAATATTCATCAAACGACATCGGATACATAAACAACGACCGAATGCGCCCAACGCCAAACGAAGGTATTTCTTCCAATGCAAATTCCAACAAAGACCCGGCTGCAATCACATGCAAACCGGGCATTTCCTCGTAAAAGAATCGCAAAGACGAAATCGCAAACACACAGTTTTGAATTTCATCCATAAACAACAATGTTTTACCGGTATTTATCGGTACGCCGAACATTGCGTAAAGTTCGTCTGTGATTAACTTGGGCGAAGAATGGCGCTCAAAAATTCTTTTTGCTTCCTGATGTTCCTTTTTTTCAAAGTTGATTTCGAGAAAAAAATCAAATGTATTACCCAATTCTCTAACCGACGACGATTTACCAACCTGCCTTGCTCCGCGCAGCAGTAAAGGTTTCAGGTTTTTAGAGTTTTTCCAGTCCTGCAAATACCTGTCTATTTTTCTTTTAATATACATTAGAATTGATTCAATTAAAATATCGACGGCAAAGATAGTAAAAAAATCAAACCAAACAATCTGCTTTAAGGTAAAAAAATCAAACCAAACAACCAACGTTAAGGTGAAAAAGTCAAACCAAACAAAATTGTGCCGGATGAAAAAAGCAACAATTTGTTTCAAATCGGGAGTGAAAACGACTGATTTTTGTTTCAAATCGGGGGTGAAATGTTTTTACATGCCAAAAATACAACATGTTATGTTGACGATTAATTGGCGCGAACGCATAAAGGCTCGAACGCGCGAAAGGAAAGCAGAGAAACACGGGAAACAATCGAAATATCCGCTCAGCATTTGTTTTTTTGAACAGATATGCGTATTTTTGGCATAAAAATGCGATGAAGTATATCACTTACTTCCTTTTGCTCGGCGTGCTGGCAGTTTCCTGTCAACAGCAAAGCCTTTACCGTCAGTCGCTTGTACAGGCAGAACAGCTAATGGACGAACATCCGGACAGCGCTTATGTCCTGCTAAAAGATATTCCTGCCGGCAAACTGCCTGCAAGAGATTATGCCGAGTGGAGTTTGCTGCTGACCCAGGCCATGGACAAACAATATATGATCCCCACTTCCGATTCGCTGATACGCACGGCTGTCACCTATTTCGAAAAGCGCGGCAACGCCGTCCTCCGGGCGAAGGCTTATTATTATGCCGGGCGCGTCAACCAGGATTTGGAAGACACATCGAAGGCGCAGGAATACTACCTCAAAGCCTTGGAAGACGGAAAGACATCCGGCGACGCACACCTGTTAGCGCTTATCCACAGCAATCTGGGCATGCTTTACACATACCAGAATGTCTATGAAGATGCACTGCCGCAAATGGAAGAAGCCGTCCGCCTTTTCCTGCAATTGGGCGATACGGTCAACCATGCTTATGTCTTGCGGAATATCGGGCGGACTTACCATGTGATGGACAGTATCGACCTTGCCATCAGATACTACAAACAGGCTTTGGAGAATATTAACGCCTTAGGACGTCCTTCTGTGCTTAATGAATTGGGGGATTTATATATTGCAAAAAAATCTTTCAGCCAGGCGGAACTTTATATAAGAGAGGCTTTACAAACTGTATCCGCAATTGATTATCCAACTGTTTGTTTAGCTTTAGGTTGCCTGTTTGTAGAGACCGGCAAACCTGATTCCGCCCGTTTCTATTTTAATAAATGTACAGGCAGTTCACGGATACAAACGAAAGCAGGCGCCTATTATTATCTCAGCGAATTAGCCCGGAAAGAAGAACAATGGAAAGAAAGTACAGAAGCATTGTACGCATACACCATGCTGCTCGACTCTATTACACAACAAACTGACGCAGCATCCATACGCAAAATACAATCGCTCTATGATTTCAAACAAATAGAAGAAGAACGAAATATGGCTTTGCAACAGAAGTTCAAAGCCGAACGGGCAGATTTTATATCCATATTGACTGGACTGGCGATATCGGTTGCCTCTTTCTTTTGGTGGAGAAAATTTCAAAAACATAAAAAGGAAAGAGACAAACTCATACGTAAATACCAGGAACAGTTAGAACAGGTTACCATTATCATGGAAAAAGAGAAATTAATGATGGAAATGTTCAAAAATACGGAAATTTACAAACGATTGAACCAAAAGGGAAAAGAAATACTCACTAATGAAGAAAAGGACAAATTATATGCAACCATTGACGAATTGTGGCCGGAATTCAGGTATTCTTTGAAAACGCTTTCATCGAAAGTCACAGAGGAAGAAATTAAGATGTGTTGCCTGTTGAAAACCCATCAAAAGCAAGTTAAAATTGCATCCATGCTGTCTATTAGAGATACCGCCATCTCAAACAGGCGGGATAGTCTGGCAAAAAAACTGTTCGGAGACCGGGCTAACAAGCATGATTTGGATAACTTTATCTTTAGTAAAAAAGTGCCTGTTTGGGTATGAAAAAACAGAAAGTGAAGAAAACGGGCTATTGCGTGAACATTTTTGAAAAATCAGATGAAAAAGTGAAGAAAACAGCAAAAAGAGTGAAGAAAAAAAGATATGCCTTTCTGCGAAATCACG
>Ga0209629_10000202_pt1 | contig 30009 bp, 25 predicted proteins | sample TergutCu122P5_FD_187286 | JGI IMG/M metagenome (GOLD analysis project Ga0209629, IMG submission 187286) | Cubitermes ugandensis P5 segment gut microbial communities from Kakamega Forest, Kenya - Cu122 P5 (SPAdes) (version 2) | ecosystem: Host-associated > Arthropoda: Insects > Digestive system...
GAGCTCCTCCTGCCCCCACCCGGGCCCCGCCGAAAACGAAGTTTTCGGTGGGTGGGTTAGGGGGCGGGATAGAGTTTCTTACGAGCTTGTATCGCGAGTTAGAAACTCTTGGGTGGGGGTAAGCACACAGCACAAATACGAATTCTTCACCCCCACCCAAGAACTTGTAACGCCTCGCTATGCTCGGCTAACAAGTTCTATCCCGCCCCTCAAGGGGGCAGGAGAAGCTCTCACTCGCGGGGCAGGAGAAGCGCTCACCAATCACCAGCACAAGCCACCAGCACCCAATAAAAAATCGCCTTGCGGCGATTTTTTATTTCATTATGAAATGGACCGTGATGTCCGGCTTTTTGGTCTTGCCGAGCGTCGGGCGGATGACAGAGTTCACAGTGTTCTGGACAACTGTTTCTATGTTCCGCTGTTGCTTGCGCTCGGCCTTGCCCATGTCGTTCACGGCCTTGGTAATTTCAACCTGTATCTGTTTCTTCATAAATCCCATTTCGTCCGTTTCAAATATGCCCGCGCTGGAAACCTCTGGCGCGCCCTTTAAGAATCCGCGCTTGTCCATCGGCAGCGTCACAAACACCGCGCCGTGCAGCATCAGTTTCTTGCGCGTTTTGAATATCGGGCTGGAACCGGAATGCTCTTGCTCGCCTTCTAGCACAATAAATCCGGTATAGACCGTTTCCGTGACGTATGGCGGCTGATTCCGTTTTAGCGCGATGACTTCGCCGTTCCGGACCAGCATCATGTGTTTGGCGCCGCCGCGCTCTATCGCCATTTTCGCATGCAGCATTTCCGCCACGTATTCGCCGTGCATCGGAATGATTACTTGCGGGTGAACCATGTCGTAAAAACGTTCAAACTCCGGCCGGCCGGCGTGGCCGTTCGCGTGCACCTTTGGCGTATCGTATATCGTGTGGTAATGAACGCCCAATCGCGCCAGACGGTTATACAGGAACGATACGTCTTTCTCGCGCCCCGGGATGACAATCGCGGAAAACACCACGGTGTCCGTGGGTTGCAGCTGCAGCTCTTTCACGTCGCCGCGGCAGAGGCGCGTCAGCATCGCGTATTTTTCACCCTGACTGCCCGTCAGGAATATAACCTGTTTTTCCGCCGGCAGGTCGCGGATATCTTTGTGCAGGGCCAGGTCGTCTTTGGCCAGATAGCCCAATTCGGTTCCGATTTCGCGGAATTCCGGCAGACCGACATACGGCACCGCGCGCGAGTTAGAGCGTTCCTTGATCGCAGGCGTGCGGCCCGCGGCGCGCGCCGCCTCTGCCAGCATTTTCAAGCGGCCGATGCTGCGCGAATATCCGGTGACCAGAACGCGCCCCGGCGCCTTTCTAAAAATTTCCGTCAGGGTGTCGCGGACTTCCAACTCTGTCGTCTGCACCGGCTGGCGCGCGATTTCTGTGGAATCGCCGACGACGGCCAATAAATCCGGGTCGCTGCCGATCTCGCGCAGGCGCGCGTAATCCGTCATGGGTTCAATCGGATTGCCGTCGTTGAATGTCCAGTCGCCGGTATGCAGGATTTTTCCCTGGGCCGTTTTGATCACAATCATGTTCGCCTCTGGCACCGAATGCGACACGTGGAAAGTTTCCAACTCAAACGGGCCGATATTAAAATTATCGCCGTTGTGGTTAAAGATGCGGAAATCGTCCGGCTTGGTCTCTATCCCCACGCCGTTAAAAGTTTTGCGCATGAATTTTTCCACAAACCGCGTGCAGTAAATCGGCGCGCGGAATTTTTCCCAGATGTATTTCAATGCGCCGGTATGGTCTTCGTGCCCGTGGGTGATGACGAACGCCAGGACGTCTTTCTTGTGCTTTTCCAGGAATTTCGTGTCCGGATATTTCGTGTCCGCGCCTTCAAATTCCCCTTCTAGAAATCCCATGCCCGCGTCAACGACCAGGTATTTTCCGCGGTATTTATAGACATACATGTTCTGGCCGACATGCTCCAACCCGCCGAGCGCAAAGAAGTATACGGTGTCGTCACTTTGGTCGTTGGTCGTTGGTCGTTGGTCGTTGGTCGTTTTGGATTTGCCGGAATCTTTGGTTTTTGATCTTTGGTCTTTGGTCTTTGCAGTGGCGGTTTGCGCTGCGGCGATTGCCGCGCCCTTGCCATCCAAATCGTCATCCATATAATCGTCGCCGTTGGCCAAAAATCCGATGTTGCCTATCTTGTTTCTTTCATTATTATCGTTTTTTTCTTTTCTTAGTTTTACCATAATATATTTTCCTTTGTTTATATATTATGACTACCCCGGAAACCTAAGGGCGGCGGAGCCGCCGAGGTTTCCGACCCTTCTGAGAAGGGTATTTTAGCGCATTCGGATGTTAAACGAATGAGCGCGCAATTCCCCTTCGCAGAAGGGGAGGAAAGCTGGGAGCGCGCGATGTTGCGTGCGACCACAGCTTTCCGGGGTAGTCTTTCAAGTTATTATGCCGCGCAAATGCGCGGTGCTTTTCCCGCAATCCGGCAAATACATTGTCAATAAAGAATCGCAGGCGTTGCCCTATCTTTATCAAAAGTGAATCTGCCGGAATTCGCGGGGATTTTGCCCGACTCCGGGCGTTTGTCGCAATGCGACATCGGGCAATCTCTCGCCCGTCCGATGCAATATACTATATTCCAAATGATTTTACAACCAAAAAATGCAGATGCCGGAAAGCCTTAGCGTTCCAAGGCCTCTCTGCTCTTTTCCAGAACCATTTGCTTTGTGGTGTTCATATCCGCGTATACATTCGCCGCGGCCGCCAGCGGATGCCCGCCGCCGCCCAAAGCCTCGGCAATCGGCTGGACCAGTACTTCGTTGCTGCGGAACGAGACGCGGGTATACCCGTCCTCTTCTTTCAGCAAAGCGACAAATTCCACGCCGGCGATATCGCGCAGCATGTTCATGGCGCGCGAGCCCTTGTCTTCTATATTCGTCATCGTGCTTTTATATGCCGTGGACAGGGCCAGTTTCCCGTCAAAGAAAAATTCCGCGTCCGCGACGATGCGGGCGTTTGCGATGATATTTCCCTTGTCGGACTTTTCCAGCTTGTTCGCTACATTTCGCGGATTCGCGCCCAGCTTTATCAATCGCGTTGCGGCGGCGAACGCGGTCGTATCGTCTATCCATGCAAATCCGCCGGTATCGGAACGAAGCGCGGCATAAAGGCAGTTCGCGGCATCCGTCCCGATTTTCCATTTGGCCGCCCGCGCGACATCCAGAATCACCATTCCCGCCGCCGGCAGGATTTTCAGGATATTAAGCGCGCCGATTTTTCCGGCGGTTTCATGATGGTCAATTGTCGCGGTGTCGCGCGCGTTTTTGAATATCGGAATCGTGTCCTTCATCTGGCTGAAGACCGACGCGTCAACGACGATTGCCAGGTCAAATTTGGTGTCTTGCGGAATATCGCGCGCGTGTTTTGCGTCCATTGCGCCGGGCAGAAAACGGACATTAATTCCCATCTTGCCGTCATAGATGCAGGTGGGGGCTTTCCCGAAATTGTCACGAATCAGCGCGCGCAATCCCAACGCGCACCCGACCGCGTCGGGGTCGGGATTATGGTGCGTGATAATCGCGATGCTGTTTGCCGCGCGGATTTTTTCTATTAAAATTATTACCTTTTTATTCATATTTTATCCCGTTTTTTAAGATTTATTTTGACAAGCACCTATTTCTGCCGGAATAACCTATCGGCCTTCGCGCCGGCGGAATCCCAGGCAGCCGCTGTCTTCATAAACTCTGAAATGATCCTTTTTAGCAAGCTTTGCCAATTCCGAACAGTCCAGATCAATTTTACGCCAAAGCGGCGGTTTGATTGAATAACGGCATTTTTTACAAACTTCCTTGCCCCCGCAATAATCTTTATATTCCGCGTCTTTGAGGGTTGTTATCGCGGTTCCATCCGCTTTGGCGAATCCCGAATCCGTTGCGACAACAGCCGGTTCGTCCGGGGTGATGCCGAGCACGCCCTGGATTTCTTCTTTGATTTCCGTCAAGACCGCATCCGGGACGCTGTACAGATTCGCGCGGTCGTTATCGCTGTAATATTTTAAAATACAGTTCACGCGGGTAAATTCATTTTTTTCATTGCAGGTCGCGCATTCTCTGAAATTATCGCGCAGGTCGCATTCCGGCCATTTCCGAATATCCCGAATCATCAAAATATATACGGCCCGCTGCAGGTCCGATGGCTGATACCGGTCAAAAGGACGCGGCAGTTTGGCGGTATAAGTTTCAACCAGTTTTTCTTCGTATTCTTTTTTGCAAGCAAGATGCGTTTCTTTGATTTGCGCGTATTCGTCGGGATAAATCATTCCCATTCCCTTGTCCGCCAAGCTTTTAAACCAGCCCACCATATCCCCGTAATACGGGCATTTATCCACGTTTCGCAAAATCTCCGCCACTTCCCGATGGAGCTTTGACAATGATTCGTTTTCAGCGTTATCCATGATAACTACCTTTGCGTTGCCCCTCCCTCTTCTCTCCATATTAATATATTCACCCCACCCAAGACTCGCTAACTCGCTATGCTCGTAAGCCGAGTCTTTCCCGCCCCCGATGGGGGCAGGAAAAACTCATTTTGCTGCGTCGCCAATTACCGCCTTGATGCGCCGGACGCCGGCGGCGATGCTTTCTTCTTTCTGGATTTTAAACGCGCCCAAATCCGCGGTATTCGCCGCATGCGGGCCGCCGCAGATTTCTTTGGAGTATCCCTCTATGGAATACACCTTGACCACGTCGCCGTATTTGCTGTCAAAGACGCCGACCGCGCCCGCGGCGTGCGCGTCCGCCGGCGACATTTCCGTGCATACGACCGGCACAGCGGCCGCGATGGCCTCGTTCACGATGCGTTCCACTTCCGCCAGTTCTTCGGGCGTCACTTTGCGGTCGGATGAAAAGTCAAAGCGCAGGCGTTCCGCCGTTATATTGCTGCCTTTTTGGAAAACCGTATCGCCCAAAACGCGGCGCAGCGCGCCGTTCATCAAGTGCGCCGCGGTGTGCAGCTTTGTCGTTTCCTCGCTATGGTCCGCCAGACCGCCCTTGAATTTCTGTTCCGCGCCCGCGCGGGATTTTTCCTGATGCGCGGCAAACAGTTTGTGAAATCCGTCGGCATCAACCGAGATATTGCGTTCGCGCGCCAGCTCTTCCGTAAACTCCAACGGAAAACCGTAAGTATCGTAAAGCTTGAAAGCAAGTTCGGCGGGTAATTCCCCCCTCTCTTGGAGGGGGGCGGCGCCTGGCATCGGCGCCGGGGGGGAGGCTTTGTCGTTATCATTAAAAGCCTCCCCCCCGGGCGCGCGAGAAAGCGCAGCCCGCCCCCCTCCAAGAGAGGGGGGAATTAAACCATCCAAATATTTATTCGCGATTTTCATCCCCGCTTCCAACGTGCGGCCAAACAACTCTTCCTCGCGGTTCAGCTGGGCGATTACAAAATCGTGATTGCGGCCCAGTTCCGGGTATACCTCTTTATAATTATCAACAATGACTTGCGCGATTGCGGACATGGCGTTTGCCGGCGCGTTCATTTGCGTCAGATATCGGTAAGCGCGGCGTATCAGGCGGCGCAAAACATATCCCTGGTCAACATTGCTTGGCGCGATGCCCCGGTCATCGCCAAGTATGAATGTCGCGGCGCGCAGATGATCGGCGATAATGCGGAATGCTTTCAGATTATCGGCATACTTCTTGCCCGTCAGCGACTCGGCTTTTTTAATAACCGGAACGAACAGCTCGGTATCATACACGCTTTCCACGCCGTTTTGGATGCAGAGGTTGCGTTCCAGCCCGAATCCCGTATCAACGTTCTTTTGCGACAGCGGCGAGAATTTGCCAAATTCATCCTTGAAATACTGCATAAAGACGTTGTTCCAAATCTCTACATATTTTCCACAGTGACATCCCGGACGGCAATCCGGCCCGCATTTCGGCTTTCCCGTATCATAGAATATTTCCGTATCCGGCCCGCATGGTCCGGTTATTCCGGCCGGCCCCCACCAGTTGTCGGATTTGGGCAGAAAATTAATTCGTTCGTCGGGATATCCCAAACTGCGCCAGATATCCGCGGCCTCTTCATCCCGGGGGGCGTCCGCATCGCCGGCAAAGCATGTTACGGATATTTTTTCCTGGGGGAATTTCAGCGCAATCGTCAGGAATTCATGGCTGAACGTTATGGATTCTTTCTTGAAATAATCGCCCAGCGACCAGTTGCCCAGCATTTCAAAGAACGTGCAATGATACGCGTCGCCGACGGAATCTATGTCGCCGGTGCGCAGGCATTTCTGGCAATCCGCCAAGCGGCGCCCCAGCGGATGCTTTTCCCCCAGCAGATAAGGGACCAGCGGATGCATCCCCGCGGTCGTGAATAAAACGGACGGATCGTTTTCCGGAATCAGGGACGCGGACGCGATTTGCCGATGCCCGCGTTCGGTAAAAAAGTTTATATAAAGCTGCCTTAACTCGTTGGCGGTCATGGGATTTCCTTTTATTTTAGTGTGCGGATTGTAAAGCAGAAATTTGAAAGTATCAAGTAATTTGTAGGGGCAAATAATTATTTGCCCCTACAAGTCTTTTTCTGGTATAATTCAGCCATGAAGTCCGGGCTTTTTCTTTTCATTATAATTGTTATCGCCGTTATCGTCGCGGGGTCTTTCGGGCTGCAGCTGGCGCCAGGTCCGCACTATGACCTGGCCGATTCGGTGGCCGCGAACGCGCTGTTCGTATGTCCGGCGCAGAGCGAGACATTTGACATGGCCGCGCGGTCTTTCGCATCGGCGCAGGGAACGCTGGTCATTATTTTCTTTTTCGTCCTGATGCTGGTGTTCGCGCTTTACGCATGGGGGCTTTACAAGAATTTGCTGGCCGACAAATTTGACGCGAAAGAATATAAAAACGCCTGGTTTCTGGCGAAAACCTTGTTCTGGGCGACGATCATCGTCACCATTTTGATTCGCACGCCGAATTATTTCCGCACAGTTCGCGTCAGCGGCGCGGACGGGGCGTTCGTGCTGTGCGACGGCAACACGCCGGGCGCAAAACCAGTGCGGGCGGATGCGGTCGCAATCGGTCCTAAAATTCTCCCTTGACTTGGTTGGCGGAATTCTCTACGATTCGTCCGACCCTAACGGGCAATGCCTTAAAAACAGTGCCCCATAACGGTTGAAAAACCTAAACCCTAACTCTATAAAGGAAAGGAGAAGTCCATGAATAAATTTGAATTGGTAGAAGCAATCGCGAAAGAATGCGAAACAACGAAAGCGATGGCCGGCGGAATGCTGGACGCGTTCATCAACATCGTCACCAAAGTTCTGAAAAAGAAAGGCGAAGTTCGCTTGGTTGGTTTTGGAACCTTTACGACTGCAAAACGCAAAGCGACAACCGGCCGCAATCCGCAGACCGGCGCGGCGATCAAGATTCCGGCCAGCATACAGCCGAAATTCAAAGCCGGAAAACCGCTGAAGGATGCTTTGAATTAATATCTTCCCCCTTGTTAAAGGGGGAATTTTTGTTGATGACCAACCGCCGCTTTTGCGGCGGTTGTGAATTTACAAAAATAGGGGGATTATTTTTTGAAGAACGCGCGCCGTTCTTTAACTGATAATCCCCCTATTTTTCTAGGCTCGCTTCGTTCGCCAAGAAAAATTCCCCCTTTAACAAGGGCGGATAGGGGAAAAAATCCCCTTGCTTTCCGCGCGGAATGCGCATACAATGATTAGCGTAAAACCAAGAGGAAGGAAAATGCCAACAAAAAATACTAGATCAACCGCCGCGAAACCCGCGGCAAGACCCGCGCCCGCCGCCGCGGCCCAGGAATCCGCGCCATGCGGATGCTGTTGCTGCCAACGTTCGGGATTCTGGCACGGGGTCAAGAAACTGATTATCGTTCTGATCATATTCGGACTCGGCGTGGTCGCTGGTAAAATCCTGTGCTTTCACCACATGGGCATGATGCGCGGCCCCGGCGGATGGGGTATGGGATGGCAGCGCGGCGATATGTTCGTGAACGGATGCCTGGACATGACCAAAATCAGCTGCCCGGTGATGGCCCAGAAAGTTGCCGCCGCGGACGCGAACGGCGACGGATGCATCACGCGCGACGAAATGCGGGCCTGGAAACAATCCATGCGCGCAGCGGCGACATCCGGCGATGAATCCGACGAAGAATGCGATGATGAATAAAAGTCATCATTAATAAAAATGCCGCGAAAGCGGCATTTTTTATTTCACTCTGTACAACAAAACATCACTTATGACTACCCCGGAATGCTAAGGTCGCACGATACCAGTGCTCCCAGCATTCCGGCCCTTCTAAGAAGGGCATTTAGCACTCATAATTTTAAGCAAATGAGCACGAATTCCCCTTCTTAGAAGGGGAGAAAACCTTGGCGGCACTTCCTAGTGCGCCATAGGTTTTCGGGGTAGTCCCAAACAAATGTTTAGGGTGATAGCGTGTTGTATTTTATAAATTACTTTGGCAATATGGCCGTAACCTCAACCTCTATTTTCGCGCCTTGGCGGGTAAACCCATTTACCCCCACGAGGGTTGAGACCGGTTTTGAATTCTTGAAATATTCGGCGCGTATCGGCGATACAATGTCAAAATCATTTATATCCGTCAGATATATCACCGCCCGTACCACATCATCCAAAGAGGCCCCCGCAAGGCCCAGGCTTTTTTGAATTTCTTCAAACACCATTTTTGTTTGTTCCGCAACATCGTCCGTAACAACAACCTTGCTATTGTCGGCTGGCGGCTGGATGCCGGACACCAAAATCATATAGCAATGCCCCAGGTCTATCTTCTTGACCTGGGTAACGGGGGCCCTGGGGTTCCAATCTGCCGGGGAAAGATTTTCTATCGCACCGGTCATTTCAATTTAATCCCGTCCAGGCCGGCGACGGTAAACACGCCGTTGTTGTATTCTATTTCCATGGTCCCGGCGTCGGCGATGTCGTCTATTTGTTCGGGCTGGTTCAAGATATTCTTGTACGCGCTGCGGAAAACGCCGCTGTGCGTGACAATCGCGACCGTGTCCAGGCCCCGACCCACGATATAATCAAACGCGCGTTTTACCCGGTCGTCAAGGGATTTGACCGGCTCGCCGCCCTCAAAAGCCTTGCCCTTGTAATAGCCGTATGATTTGTATTCGTCGCTGTTGATAAGCAGGCCAAAAATATCTTTGGCCAAATCTTTGTTGACCCCGCACATAACGCCATATTGATTCCATTCGCGCAGGTCGTTTATGATTTCAACATCCACCCCAATTTTCTCGGCAAATATTTTCGCGACATTTTTGGCACGCTTGTATGGGCTGGCGTATATTTTTTGTATTCCCAGGTCGGTCAATTTTTCAGAATGCGCCCGCGCGGTTTCGCCACCATGTGCCGTCAGTTCAAAATCGGCGCAGCCGCCATAGCAATTCAGCACGTCGTCTTCGGATTCGCAATGCCTGATCATATATATTTTCATTTCTTACTCTTAATTATTTAATTGCCTGATACCCCTGGCTATTTCAATTTTTTCGTCCATTCGTTGTCGGGGAAATTCAGGCGCAGCATGTCGGCGTAACCTGTTGCCTGCTCCGGCAGGCCGATGGCGGTGTAAGCCTCGGTCAGTCTGAACAGAGCCTCTGGCGTCATAACTGTTTCCTGGGCGCCGGCCACTATCTGCTGCAACTGGTTTATCGCGGCCGGCCAGTTTTCGCGCGACATATCGCGGCGCGCGGAATACATGACCTTGCCCGCTATGTAATTTTTCAAAATCGCTATCTTGTTCTTTGCATTTTCCGCATACTCGCTGGATGGGAAACGATCAACCAAGGTCTGGAAAGCGTTCAGCGCGTAGACCGACATTCCCGGTTCTCTGCGCACATCGCTGACCTGTCTATAATAGCTCATCCCCCGCAAATACATGACGTAGGGCACGTCTTTGTGGCCCGGGTGGAACCGCATGTATCGGTCGGTTATAATCAGGGTTCCCGCGAAATCATCGTCTTTGTATGCGGAATACGCCGCCATCACCAGCGCATCGGGGGCCCAAACGGACGCCGGGAAAGTTTTTTCCGCGGTTTGGAATTCGTCCGCGGCCTTGGCATAATTGCCGCGGTTGAACTGGTCATACGCGGCGCTATAAATTTCATCCAATTGCCGGTCGGGCTTTATTTCTTTCCCCCCGCCGCAGGCGGAAAGAACAAAGAACAAAGAACAAAGAACAAATAGCTTATTAACTTTCATATCTTGATTTTCCTTTTGCCTTGGGAGTATAATAGCCCGGACAGTAAAATGAAAGCGGAAAATTTGAACGCGGGTAATTCCCCTTCGCTTTAGCGAAGGGGTGGATTGCGCCGAAGGCGCAAGACGGGGTAGTTATGATTAAAAACCTGCCATATAATCCTGATTTGCGCGAGCGGGCGCGATGGCTGCGCAATAATGCAACTTTATCCGAAATATTGATGTGGAATCAACTTAAAAACAAGCAATTCTTTGGATTGGATTTTGACAGGCAGAAAATTATAGGAAATTATATTGTTGACATTTACTGTCCGTATTTAGAATTAATAATAGAAATTGATGGCAAGTCGCATGACTGGAAAGGCAAGTATGATTTGGACAGGAATAATTATTTGATAGAATTAGGACTGAAAATATTGCATGTTAACGATAAGGAAGTAAAACAAAAAATAGAAGATGTGCTTTGGCGGCTGAAAGCAGTAAAAGAAAGGCTTGAAGCAGGAGATGCGCCCCCTGCGGATTCTGTGGAATGGTTATGTTGACCACTACCCCGTCAGCGGCTCCGCCGCTGCCACCCCTTCGCTAAAGCGAAGGGGAATTTAGACCGAGCACAGGAAAAAGGAAAATGTCAATTCATAGGCACATATTCAAAGTAGGCGCGTGGACAGCGGTGTCGCGGGTGCTGGGGTTCGCGCGCGATATGCTGTTCGCCAACGTGCTGGGCGCGGGGCGGCTTTCCGATATATTCCTGGCCGCGTTCAAACTGCCCAATATGTTCCGCGACCTGTTGGGCGAGGGGACCATGCAGGTCGTGTTCGTTCCGATGTTTACAGAGCACAGAAAGAGAGAGGCCGAAAACAAGGCCGACATCCCCAGCGAGCATTTCGCGTCCAATATATTCTCTTGGCTGATGGCCGCGCTGTTGGGAATCACGATTCTGGGACTGATTCTCATGCCGTTCATAATCATGGTCATAACCCCGGGCTTTGCGAGCGATCCGGAAAAAATGCAGATGACAATACTTGTCGGGCGGATATTGTTCTTTTATTTGATATTCGTCATCGGCACGGCGTTTTTATCCAGCGTGCTGAACGCTTTTTCCGATTTCGCCTGGGCGGCCGCGATGCCGGCCATGCTGAATCTGTTTTTAATCGGCGGGCTGGTTGTCGCGCGGCATTTCAGCGATGACGCGACGATGCTGTATATCCTCTCTGCGGCCGCGCTGGTCAGCGGGCTGACCCAGACCGTTATACTGTGGCTGCGTCTGAAACGGCGGAATTTCGGAATAAGGCTAATCCGCCCGCGTCTGACCCCGCATATACGGACATTGTTCAAGCGCCTGGGCGTCGGGCTGGTCGGAACGGGGTTTTACCAAATAAATATCGTAATCGGCACACTAATCGCATCGTTCCAGAGCGGCGCGGTGACCTGGCTCTATTATTCCGACAGGATTGTCCAGCTGCCTTTCGCCATGATCGGGCTGGCCGCCGGAACCGTCCTGTTGACCAGTTTGTCCGACGCGATCGCCAATAACAACACCGGCGCGCTGTATGCCCAGCAGAACGGCGCGATACGGAACAGCCTGATGTTCACCCTGCCCTGCGTCGCGGGCCTGGTGGTGCTGGCCATGCCGATTGTCGGAATTCTTTTTGAACACGGCGCATGGACCCATGAATCCACAATCGCAACCGCGCGGGCGATTATGATAATGGCGCTGGTCCTGCCCGCCATGACGACCAGCCAGATTTACAGCCGGACCCTGTATGCCGCCCAAGACGTCAAAACGCCGGTCGTCACCAGCATAATATCGCTGGCCGCGGCGGTCGCCGTTTACCTGACGCTGGTCGGATTTATCGGATACCTGGCGGTGCCGATCGGAACCGTCGTGTCGGGATACTTGAAAAACCTGCTGCTGGCGCGGATATGCATGCGGCGGAAATTGTTCAAATTCCAACGGCGGACTATTGTTTCCGTCACTTTGTTCGGCGCGCTGTCCGCTGTTATGGGCGCGGGCCTGTGGTGGGCGAACGCGGGCGGATATATCCGCGGGATCTTTTCATTGGGCATAGCGATTTCCGCCGCCGGCGCGGCATACCTGGCGATTGCGTGGACAGCGAATAAAAAAATCAAATGACCGAATTAATTCCGTAATTATGTTTTTCTGTCATTTTTTCCAGTTGAATACTGCTTTTTTTTATGATATTATACCACTATAAGTGAAAGGAGGGTTTCACATGAAGAAAATTATATCCTTGGCAGTTTTGCCATTTCTGTTGGCGGCGTGCGCCAGTGACAACACCGGCGGAACATACGGCACGCCATCCGGCAGTTTGGGCGAAGAATCGCTGACCGATGCCACGGTCCCGTCGCAAACGGATGATTCATACCTGTTGGCGCCCGCGCCGAAATTCTATATCGGCACGCCATATAAAGTGGAAGACACCCTGTATACCCCCGCGGAAGACATGTATTACAACCAGACGGGCATCGCGGGCATTATACCCGTTGACCTGAACGGCAGCCAGACAACAAATGGCGAAACATTTGACGTGAACCAGATGGTCGCGACGTCAAAGACTCTGCCGCTGCCCACTATCGTTCGCGTGACGAACCTGAACAACGGAAACTCGGCCGTGCTGCGCGTTAACAACCGCGGGCCGTTTATCAATTCCCGCATCATGGACGTGTCGCCGGCCGCCGCCCGCAAATTGGGCATGACCGGCCAGACCAAGGTTCAGATACAGGTGTTGGCCGACCAATCGGCCCAGGTAAAGGCCGCAACGCTGGGGACGGCGGTAACGGCCGCGCCGGTTGTGACATCGCCCCAGCCGACATACACGCCGCCCGTTGCGACAACCGGCGGAACGGGCCCATACAGCGTCCAGGTCGCGGCATTCTATTCGGAAGACAACGCGAATTCCATGGTGCAGAGAATGTCAAAATACGGCGACGCCCGCGTGGTGCAGGAATCCGGAATGTATAAAGTCCGCCTGATCAACATGGATGCCGCCGGCGCGCGCAGCACGATTGACGCGTTGCGCAGGAATGAAAGCATGGCCCCCGGACTGCTGAAAGACGGCAGATGGATAAATCCTGATTCAATATAAAAAATGCCGCGAAAGCGGCATTTTTTATAACTGTCACTCCGGAGCGGGCTATAAACTGTAGGGGCAAATAATTATTTGCCCCTACATAATTTCGTTTTGCTTTCGTATCATTGTATCGGTTTATAAGTTATGATGGATTAAAGCCCCACTCCGGCCGGCGCGGGAATGACAAAAGGGATGAGGAAATCCTTCCGATTTAATGTTGCCGCGACAAATGGTAAAATCAAAGCGCACAAACTAAAAGGATGCGCCATGAAAAAACTCTTTATCGCTGCCGCCGTTGTCGGCACGGCACTATCTATCGCCGGATGCTCTATGGGCAGCGGCCCATCGGACCAGCCCAGCGCGCGCAGCATGCGGCGGGCCAACGCCCCCGGGGTCCAGGATTCCGGAACGCGAACCAAAAGCTGTTACTGATAGTCTTCTGTCCCTTGAACGCCCACCGGATGGCGGGCGTTTTTACATTATGCGACTACCCCGGATTTCTTAAACTCGCTCCGCTCGTTAACAAAATCCGACCCTTCGGAGAAGGGTATCTAGCGCTCATTTAATTATTGATTTAACGTCCCCGGATATTTCCTGGCCGCGCTATCCCCGCCCAACAAAATCTCGCGATTTTGTTGGGACCCGGGTTCCGAGCACTGCGGAAATTCCGGGGATGACATATGCGGATAGCTTGATTATCCAAATTTAATGTGCTATAAATTCGGCATGAAAAATACTCATTCCGGTTTCATCGCCATCATCGGTCCGACCAACGCGGGCAAGAGCACCCTGATCAATCAAATCATGGAGCGCAAGGTTTCCATTGTCTCGCACAAGGTTCAGACCACGCGCACGCGGATCCGCGCCGTCAAAATGGTTGATGCCGACACGGGCGCATCCCACCCCTCATGCCCACCCCACGCGACACAACCAGTCGCGCGGGGGCCCCGGTGGGGGGGGGCGGCGCGCGATTTTACGGGCCTGGGGGGGGGCTATGATTCTGGTAACAAAGATAGCCCCCCCTCGTCGCCATCCCACCCAACGAAATCTGCGATTTCGTCGGGGCCCGGGGCGGCGACACTCCCCCCCAAGAGGGGGGAGACGCGCGCTCACTCGGACACCCCACCAGTCCAACTTATCTTCGTTGACACGCCCGGCGTTTTCAAACCGGCGCGCCGGCTGGATCGCGCGATGGTGGCCGCGGCCACGGACGCGGTGACGGACGCGGATGCCGTCCTGCTGATTGTGGATGCGATGCACGGGGTGACGCCGACAATCCGCCACATTGCCGAATTGCTGCAGAAATCAAACGCCGGGGGGCAAAAGCCTATTTTCGCGGTGATAAATAAAACAGATGCGGTGAAAAAGGCCGATTTGCTGCCCATTGCCGCCGAATTGTCCCAATTGGCGCCGTTCGGGGAAATATTTATGCTCAGCGCGCTGAAAGACGAATTGGGAAAGAATGGCCCGCTGGATAAAATGTTGCGCGCGCTGGCCGACGTTATGCCGGAATCGCCATACCTCTTTGACCCGCATGATTACGCGGATGTGCCGGACGAGCTGTATCTGGCAGAGCTGACCCGCGAAAAGATTTACAAATTCGTGCATCAGGAATTGCCCTATCATATTCACGTAGTGACGGAAAAGACCGAAACGGATCCGGAAGGCGTTTTGGAAATTTACCAAAAAATCCTTGTCGCGTCCGAGAACCACAAAAAGATTGTGGTGGGTTCCGGCGGCGCGCAGTTGAAACAAATCGGCACGGCGGCGCGGCACGATATTCAAGATCAATGGGGCGTGAACGCGCGGCTGCACTTGTTCGTGCGCGTGGAACCCGACTGGGAAGACCGCCGCGAGAATTACGAAGAGCAAGGGTTGGAGTTTAAGAAATAAACCACCCCGTCTTGCGGCTATGCCGCAAGACACCCCTCCAATAGGAGGGGAACCCCAGAGGACAAGGGTTGGAGTTTAAAAAATGAAAAAGAATACGAGATATATTTTAGACATTAACGGAGTTATACAAGAATATGCAGCAAATCAAGCTAAAAGATTTGGATTTTTCCTGATGTTTCGGCTGAAACTTACCCCGTGGGGGTTTGCAAGAATAATGTCGGATATAAAAAGAAATGGCGAAAACGCATCGCAAACGGCGCAGAAATTTGTAGAGATGTATTACGAGGCTGATCAGCATATAAAGACCCCATTTTTGCCCGGAGCGGTAAATACCGTAAAAAACTTGTTAAAAAATCATCCTGTGCATATATGTTCGGCAAATAAATACTCATGCAAGTCGGATAAAAAATATGCGGATTATTTGACCAAAGAAATCGGCAACTTTGAAGAAATATATTTTGTAAAACCATCAGAATCAAAATCGGGCTATTATGAAAGCGTAAAGGAAAGATTTCCAGACGATGAAATCATAGTGATAGAGGATTCGGGGCGTCATATAAATGATGCGGAGTCCATCGGATTAAAGACTTTGAAGTGCGATCGCAAAATTGGCATCGCCGGACTAAAAAGCTTTGCGCCCTAATGAAAGTTTCCGAATTTGATTTTGAATTGCCATCCGAATTAATCGCCCAGCATCCTTTGCCACAGCGCGATGCATCGCGGATGCTGGTGGTGGGAGAGAGCGCGTCTCCCCCCATAGGGGGGGAGTGGCTCGGCGCCGCTTGCGGCGACGGCCGAGGGGGGGCTTCCTCATTCAAATCTGCATTTGACCCGCACGAAAAACACTGCACCGCTCGCGCGCAATCGTTCGCAAAAATTTTGCGCAAGACGATGACGAAACATGAAGCGATTCTATGGAAACATTTGCGAAGATCCCCGTCCGGCTTTGATTTTGTAAAACAAATACCGATCGGAAAATATATTGCAGACTTTGCAAATCGCCGAACTAAATTGATTATTGAGTTGGACGGGGCCGGTCACGGCGAAGAACGGCAAATTTATCACGATGCCGAACGGGATAAATTTCTGCAAGATTCCGGATATCGCATCATCCGTTTTTGGAACGAATCTATAATCAAAAATATAGACGATGTCTTGGATACGGTTTATTATTATGTTACACACGAAAAAGAAATACCCCCGCTAAGAAATTTTTACCCAAAGGAAATAATCGGAAGAAGCCCCCCCTCGGCCGTCGCCGCAAGCGGCGCCGAGCCACTCCCCCCCTACGGGGGTGAGACGTACTCTCACTTGTTTGCAGACAAGCATATCGCTGACTTTATTTCATACCTGTGCCCCGGGGATGTGGTGGTGTTCAATAATTCGCGGGTTATCCCCGCGCGGTTTATTGCGACCGCCGCGGATGGTGCGGAATACGAAATCACGCTGCATACAAAAGTTGGCGGCCCCACTTCGCCAAGGCTACGTGGGGCACTCGATTTTGCAGCCGCGACAAGTCGCGGGCAAAATCGGTGGTGGGGATTCGCAAAGAAATTTCAAAAACTGCGCGTCGGGGAAACCCTGCAAATAAGCGGTTACGAAAACGATGATAAAATAACCGTCATTGAAAAAAACGACGACAGCGGATTGCTGATTCAATTCCCGTTCGGGGACGAAGAATTATTTCGCGTTCTGGATCGGGTCGGCAAGATGCCCCTGCCCCCTTATATGAAGCGAGACCCAGATTCATCCGACCGCGAGCGGTATCAGACGGTATACGCCGACCCATTGGGCAGCATGGCCGCACCGACCGCGGGACTGCACTTTACGCCGGAACTGATTGCCGCAATACACGATGCCGGCGCAGACGTTGTAAACATCACTTTGCACGTTGGCGCGGGAACATGGGCGCCCATGAAATCCGCCGACACCGACGGTCACAAGATGCACAGCGAGTGGGGCGTCATCACATCCGAACAAGCCGACATCATAAACGCCGCGCATGCGCGCGGCGGACGGGTGTTCGCGATCGGCACCACGTCGCTGCGTCTGTTGGAAAGCGCGGCGATTACCCCCACCCAAGAATCACTAAGCGACAAGTTGCCAAGTGATTCTATCCCGCCCCACAAGGGGGCAGGAGCCGCGGAGCGGCCGAGAGGGGGCCCTGGTTCAGATAGCGAACAAGCCCCCCCTCCGGCGTGCGATACAAGCACGCCGCCCCCCCCCAAGATGGGGGAGACGCGATGGAACCTGGTCGCTCCATTTTGCGGCGATACGGATATTTTCATCACGCCCGGGTATAAATTCGGGATTGTGGATGTGTTGCTGACCAACTTTCATTTGCCGAAATCAACGCTCTTTATGCTGGTGGCCGCATTTGCCGGATTGCCGGAAATGAAGGCCGCATACGCGCACGCCATCGCGGAAAACTATCGCTTTTTCAGTTATGGCGATTGCTGTCTATTATTTAGAAAAGATTAGTTTCACAAATTTTATACAAGCATTGTTCCGGTTGCGGCTGGACATTTAATCCCTATGCGTTATAATCATGGCGTCCATCTGCACGCCAATCAGCTTGTTGCGGCTGGACATTTAATCCCTATGCGTTATAATGAATTTACCTACCATTGAGAGCTCTGTTGAGTTGCGGCTGGACATTTAATCCCTATGCGTTATAATGCTGTGCCTGATAATCCATAGCGGGCAAATGTTGCGGCTGGACATTTAATCCCTATGCGTTATAATTGGCGATATGGAATGATAGATTGCTCTCCCGGTTGCGGCTGGACATTTAATCCCTATGCGTTATAATCTTTGCGTATGTCCCTTACGGAACCCACCAGTTGCGGCTGGACATTTAATCCCTATGCGTTATAATGGCGTTCATCCGAAGTCCAGCGCGGCGGCAGTTGCGGCTGGACATTTAATCCCTATGCGTTATAATCTCCGGCATAGATGTAACCTGGACTATTGCGTTGCGGCTGGACATTTAATCCCTATGCGTTATAATACGCCGGTAAAAACCCCTTGATTTTCAAGGGGTTTTTACCGGCGTATTATAATAAAAATGGTTAAATTTATTGCGAAAACGATTCGTTTTAATCTATTTTTTTCTATAATTTATTTACTCTAAGCCCGGTTTTTATAAAATAAATTTTAATTTTTGCTTAAACACATTCTAAGTTCACTACTATATTTTACTAAAAATACACTTGACAAATAATATATGCGGTGTATTATTATATTAAATGATGAACATAATTGAAGTTTTCAACGATAATCGTGAAATATCTGTTTACCGCGGATTTTTACGCATCAAGTCCGGCGGAGAAATCTTATCGGACGTGCCGCTGGACGATATTGGCGCGGTAATGGCGACGGGGCGGGCGATTGTCTGGACCAACAATGCCTTGTCGCGGCTTTGCGACGAAGGCATTCCGGTCATAATAGTTGGCGATAACTATCATCCGAATGGAATATTGCTTTCTTTCGTCGGGCAACAAAGACAAACGGAAATTCAGCAGGCCCAAATCGCGTTGTCAAAACCAATTCAAAAGCAACTATGGGCGACAATCGTTCGTGAGAAAATCAAAAACCAATCGCGCGTTTTGGATGCCTTGAATTGCAATAATGGAATCCGGGCCCTGCCCGATTTAGTCATGTCTGGCGACAAAACAAACGTAGAAGCGCGCGCGGCGCGGGCATATTTTCCGGCCCTATTCGGCGCGGATTTCCTGCGCCAGCCCACAAGGCCTGGAATTAATGCCTTTCTGAACTATGGCTATGCCGTGCTCCGCGGGACTTTGGCGCGAATGGTTGTCGCCGCCGGGCTGAACCCCTCGCTTGGGCTGCAGCATCATAACATGCTGAACCCATTCTGTTTGGTAGATGATGTGATAGAGCCTTACCGCCCGCTGGTTGACATGCTGGTTTGGCAATTGTTCGCCGGGACAGACAATCCCGACCGTATTCTGGGACCGGATGAGAAGAAAGTGCTGGCCGGGTGCGTCCACTGGGAGCTGCCTAATCAAACCGGCGGAAATTCACCGCTTTACATGATTATGCAGCGCGACATATGGAACCTGGTTCAATCAATAAAAGAAAAGAAGAACTTGCTGAGCTACACCCAAACTATGGTGAACAAAGATGTTTTCTAAGGCCCAAGGATTGAAATATATGTGGATGATGGTGATGTTTGATTTGCCGACGGAAACAAAGAGAGATCGCCACGAGGCGTCGCGATTCCGCAATTTCTTGTTGGACGCCGGATTTTCTATGGCGCAGTTCTCGGTTTACATGCGCTTTACCGGCACGCGCGAGAACTCGCAAAAATATGTGCGAATGGTAAAGAACAATAACCCAACGACCGGCGATGTTAATATACTGTTTTTTACAGACACACAGTTCGGGGACATAATACATCTGGACAAGACCGCGGGGCCGGCGCGTCTGGCCGAAATGCCAAACCAGTTGATGTTATTTTAATTCTCCCAGGGGAGATATTGTTACCTTTCTTACGTTTGCCGCTTTTAACGTCGTAGCACTTGCCTGCCAAGCCTTTGTATCTCCATCCTGTTGCGCTACGTGAATTGGGGTAAGGTATACGTTATATCCACTGGCTTTTTTTACACGGAATAAAATGTCAGCATCTTCATTGTCGCCGATTTGAGATTCCACCCATTCCTTCATATTAGGCAGAATTGATTTGTCACCTTTCTTAAATGTTGCACGCACGATATCCCCGATTCTCAACCTCATAATAAATTTTGAGCTAGGCTCTGAATCACACCAAAAGAATCTACCACGCCGCTGAAGGGCCCACCAGTTTGACATAACTTCTACATTCCATTTTTCCCTGCCATTTTTTCCGGTTTCGTAAATCTCTGCCGCATAGTTTCCTTCGCTGGCAAGCCATTTGAAAACTTTGTCTTTTGCTATGGATTCACATAGCGTTTTGATATTGTCTTCATTTTTCGGATTTTTCTTATATTCTGCATAGGCGGATATATATCTTGCCTTGAGATTTCTGTATTCTAAATGCTTTTTATTGAATACAGGAACCATAGAATCAAATGAGGATACCTCTATTTTATTTTTCTTGCCGTCAAAATGCTTTAACTTCAATTGTAATTCTCTCTTATTATTAAGGAATGTATCCGCCAAGCCGAAAGCAGTGTCCTTTGTAACGCCAGAAAAACTGATTTGTTCCAGACTGCGCCCATTTGGGAAAGTTTCTGTTGGCTTATTTTCTGATTCCAATGCTTGCTTTAATTTATCCGGAGACTGTTTTTCAGAAATAATTATGTTCTTCATTTTTGCTTTAAGCTTCCCCATATCAAACCCATCAAACGGGATTTTGAACTTGCCGTTATTTTTTATTAATCTTTTGCGCGTTTGATTCAAAGTCTCTTTTTCAGCCTCGTCATCATGCGCAAGGTTATAGCGCCTGTTTTCCAATTCAATTTCATTGGCCATAGAGTTTATGTCATTCGCCATTGAATTATTCATGCATGCAATAACAAATGCGTCCAAGGCATGATGGTAATGGTTGCTGCGATCTTTCTTGCGCGAAGATATTTTATAAAAATCATTGTCAGAAAGTTTTGCCAGTTCTGATTCCACATCATCGTTTAGCAACTTTTTAGCGGCTTTGGATTCATCTTTTCCTTTGCTGGCCATATTGTATTTATCCGAATCCGGCCCGGCCATAAGTTTCTCTTTTATCTTTTCCGCCATCAAATCGCGCTGCCACTTTTGTATATTCCAATACATATAATCCATCGGCAATGTCTCGTTAACCCCCCAGACAGATTTGAACAAATCGGTCAAGGCGCCGTTGCTGGCAAGCACTTTCGGGGTGCGATGCCCTTTCTCTGCGCCGCGCGTAAAGCCAGAGCATATATAAGACAGGTAATCCCGCGCCAATTTCGACATATACCGCGTATCGTTCAAATCGCGCGACTTGAACCCACGGTTCTGGCACTTCTCTTCCGCACCCGGTTCAAAACGCCACGCAAGTGAGAAAAATTTGAACTCTTTCTCTTTATCCTTTTTCTTAGCTTTCTTGGCCGATGCATCATATTTAGTTTTCTTGCTACGCCGCGCTTCATTTATCTTATCCAGTTCTTCGGCCCAAAATTTCGCGCGCGCCAATTGGCGTTCGGAAAGATACTGTGCCGGTGTCCGATCGCCTTTGGCGCGATTAGAGACAGCCTTGGTCAATATTTTGTTGCACCAGGTGTCATCTCCGCCAAGCGCGCGTGGGATTATATGGTCTATCTCGTATTCGGAAGTCAAAGCGGCTACTAACGGTATTGTCGGCATTTCTGAATCATTGTAATAATCATACCTTTTTTTGGCGTCAAATGGATTCAGGTTGAACCAAACCCTGTATTTCTCCATGTCCGTGGCGGTCGGTTCATAATCGGCATCGCCCTTTGCTTCTTTTATGGCCAAACGCGCGCGCATATTCATGTCTTCGTTTTGCGATTGTTTTCGCCTGTATTCGGCATACGCCTTTTGCCCCATTTTCAAATCGCGCGCCATTTCAATATTTATTTCACTGGGATGACCGTTGTATTTTTTTATCAGTTCATTAACTATCAAGCGTATTTGGTTAAGCCCAATATGAACCGTAACATTACCGATCTTTCCATTGGTCAAAGATTCAGGAAATAGAATTTGATAAGGTGGCAGTTGCGCGGGCGGATTATATCCGCCGACCAGGTAAGGACGCAAAGCTGAATGAGAGCCAAATATTTCTGCGGCCGCTTCATCGTATCTTTTTCCCTGCCTAATAAGCGGCAAAATCTTGCCGATGGCTTCGCCAGAAAGCTCTCCGTATCCTTTCGGCAACTTCAGCTTTAATAATTTTTTCATCAGAGAATCATCGGTAATTCCCATGTCCTGACGTATAAATCTTTCGGTTTCTGACCTGGACTCATAATAAGCGGTCAGCTTTTCAATAACTTTATAGTTATCAGCGTTGGGGTTCCATTTTGCACCAAGCAGTTTTGACATGACCAAATTAGTCTTGTTGCAAAGCAAGCCCTTGCGGCCGCCTTCTTCCAGATTGAATCTCGGACGATCCGGATTGAATTCAGCATCATCGGGACGGCCGGAAACCACGTGGTATATGAGGTCAAATGAAACTTTGTCGGCGGCGTCAGCCACGTCGCCAAACTTAGCCGGATCGTTTAATAAGTTAAAGACGGCATCGCGCTGACCTTCGGAAAGTGATCCGCCGCCAATCTTTAAATTGTTAATATCTTGCCAGATGCGGAATTCTTGATACAAAGGCTGGCATTTTGCGATTCTATCCCTTCCGGTAAATTTACATTTCCCAGGTTCTTTTTGCTTTAAGGGCCGTTGGTAATAAATTACTTTATCTTGCAGTTGAGTTTTTAATTCATCAGTTAACTCCGAGTGAAATCTTTTTTGCATATCCCAAATATAATTGAACTCTTCAATATACAGCTGTCGGCTTGGAAACCCGTCCATAAAACCGCTTTGATCGCCGCTGCCGTCTTCTTTTTTGAGCCCCTTGAAACTGAGTTTTTTCCCTTCTTGTTGCCGAGCGTATAAATACTGCCCCAGCGTCTTGTAATCGGCGGAAAGAATTTCTCCGCGCAATTTATCAATCCTGGCATTTACTGATTTGGCCTCTTTTTCTGTTTCCGTAGCATCTGCCGTATCTTTTGAGTTCTTCGCATCTCTGTCTGCATGGTTATCTATGTCCTGGTCTTTCTTGCCGGAAAATCCGCGATGTTTGGAAAGATGCCAAAATACGCGCCCAAGTTCATACAAACTGACTTCTTCGCGACTTGCCTTGTCGCGCAAATAATATGGATCCGTCAATCCACTATTGCCTTTTTCAGGATCCAAAAGATATTTTAGCTCTTTTTCATCTTTTGGTAAAAACCCATTTCCTTGTAGAATTTTCAATAGTTTTTCGCGGCGTTCTATTTTTCTGTCAAATTGAACTCGCATCTGGGCGGCAGATGAACGTTTTGCCGCATTGCTGATTTCCTTTTTCTGATCGTCGCGGCCGTCGGGAAATATCCGCACGCCCAGGTCAAGCAGGCCGATTATGTTGTCGTTGTCATCCAATTCCACCGCCGCCCAGCCGAGCGATGTAGAGCCCAGGTCCAGTCCAAGTTTGTATTTCATGCCGACACCTTCCTTTATTACTTAACTACAAGTTTACAGACATTTATTTATAAATCAAATTTTAATTTGACTTTCGCGCGATGATATGCGATACTTTTCGCAGTGGAAAATTCAGCATCTGAATTTTTAATAGGGATTAAATGTCCAGCTGTTAATAAGGATTATCCACCATTAAAACGGACACTTCGGTGTTCGTTTTTTCGTTGCATTTCCGCGCACAGCGGATATAATCCGCGCATGTCATTAAAATTCAATCTTATCGCAGCCGATGGAACCGCGCGGAGGGGCGCGGTAGAAACCGCGCACGGAACTTTCCAGACGCCGGCCTTTATGGCCGTCGGAACCGCCGCAACCGTCAAAGCCCTGACAATGGATATGGTCGCGGCCACGGGGACAGAGGTGATTCTGGGGAATACTTATCACCTGATGCTGCGCCCCGGCGGGGATTTGGTGGAACAGATGGGCGGGCTGCATAAATTTTCCGGCTGGCGCGGGCCGATTTTAACTGATTCCGGCGGGTTTCAGGTGATGTCCCTTTCAGAGTTGGCGAAAATGTCCGAACAAGGCGTGGAATTCACGTCCCACATTGACGGCGGAATAAAGCATTTCCTGACCCCCGAAAAATCAGTTCAGATTCAGCATCAGCTGGATTCCAATATTACTATGGTGTTGGACGAGTGCTTGAAATTGCCCGCGCCGCGCGCGCGAGTAGATAAAAATGTAGACATGGTCACCCGCTGGGCGCGGCGATCGCGCGACGCCTTTACCGACCGGCCCGGGTATGGAATTTTCGGCATTGTCCAGGGGGCGGATCAGCCGGATTTGCGCGCGCGATCGGCGGCGGCGCTGACCGGCATAGGCTTTGACGGATACGCCATAGGCGGGCTGGCGGTAGGGGAACCGCAAGACGTAATGTTTGATATAATCGCGAAAACCGCGCCCGCCCTGCCCGCCGACCGGCCGCGGTATCTGATGGGCGTTGGAACGCCGATTGACATACTCGGCGCGGTAGAGCGCGGAATTGACATGTTTGACTGCGTCATGCCCACGCGCGCCGGCCGCACGGCCCAGGCATTTACCCGGCGCGGCACGCTGAACATGCGCAACGCAAAATTCCGTGATGACGCGGGCCCGCTGGATCCGGAATGCGGGTGTCCGGCATGCCGTTTCCCCCCCAACGGGGGGGTGGCGCCTTGTATCGGCGCCGAGGGGGGTAACACCCACCCCGCCGCGCAATACCAGCGCGGCACCCCTCCCAGGGAGGGGAATTTATCCCGCGCGTATATTCATCACCTGGTGAAATCTGACGAGATTCTGGGGGCGATGCTGCTGACCCAGCATAACCTCTGGTTCTATCAAGACCTGATGCGCGGAATCCGCGCCGCGATAGAGTCCGGCCGGTTTGCGGAATTCAAAAAGCAATTCATTGAAACCTATACGGGCGGCAAAAACGGATAAGAAAAACTTTATATCCGATACTAATTACCGATTAAGCTTTACCGTTAATCTCGGCCAAGCTATCAACATGATACTACAATTTCAGTCGGGTGCGAGAAACGATGAACGCCTGCGCCAATTATGTCATAACTGGGCATACACTATACAGAAACGCGGGCCGAATCCGCAATTCAGCCGGACAAAGATTCTGCTGAACTACTTGAACCACGCGAAATATTTGGGTTAGGCGCCGCCGCATCCGGTCAAAATTTTGCTTGATTTCCCGGAAAATACAGTATAATATATGCGGGCTTTCATCCTTGGTCCGCCTGCGCTTTACGCTAGGGCGCGATTGTGGATGATCAGCGGGGTTGTAGCTCAGCTGGTTAGAGCGTCTGCCTGTCACGCAGAAGGTCGCGGGTTCGAGCCCCGTCAATCCCGCCATTTATTCCCCTCTTGCGGAGGGGTGGCAGTTTTGCGGAGCAAAATTGACGGGGAGGGTTTTTAGAATATATGATTCTGAATATTCTGTAACCCCTCCCCGCCTCGCTTTGCTCGGCACCCCTCCCAAAGAGGGGAATTTATGGTCCCATCGTCTAGAGGCCTAGGACACCGCCCTTTCAAGGCGAGAACCGGGGTTCGAATCCCCGTGGGACTGCCAATGGCTACGTAGCTCAGTTGGTAGAGCAAGTGACTGAAAATCACTGTGTCAGCGGTTCAATTCCGTTCGTAGCCACCAGAATTTCTTATGGTTTTATAAATGAAGACCGACGTAAATTACAAATTTGACGAAATGATAGATGTCTTGGATGAAAACGGCAACAAGACCGGTGAAATCCGCTCGCGCAAAGACGTTCATGAGAAAGGATTATGGCATCGTATCGCTTTGTTGGCGATCGCAAATGATAGAAATGAAATCCTGATACAACAGCGCGGCGCAAATGTATCTAAATTCCCAAACTTATGGGATTTGTCCGTGGCAAGCCATGTTGCAGCGGGGCAAACTTCCTTGAATACCATACTGCGTGAAGTCAATGAAGAAATCGGATTCCAAATACCACGAAAAATAACTGTTTTGGATTTTCAATTTATTACTTCTTTTCGTAATCATCATACGATTGGCAATATTATTGAAAATCAGTTTTATGATTTGTTTTTGTTGCGTGAAAATATAAATCTGGACCAGATTACCTTTAATGATAACGAGGTCCAAAATATTCAATATCTGAACTATACCGCAATACAAAAATTGATGAAGTCGGGCCAAATGCACCCGCGTGACGAATGGATAGAACCCATCATAGAAGCGATAAATAAGTTTTAATTTCCACACCCTAAACGAAAAACAACACGAAATATCTAAAATCCACCTATCCGGCGATCCGGCTCCGTCCCTGGCCACCACCCAAGCCATTCTTATCTTGGATTCTTCCATTCATTTTTTCTTTTTTTGAACCGCGTATTTATGATATAATCAGGTCTGATATATGCGTGAAATATAATAGAAATCAGAAAATCTCATTTTCTGATTGCGACTTGTAAAAGGCAAACGATGCCCTGTATTCGCCGACATTTTATCCATAAAAAACTGGGGGCAGTCATGCTCGTTTTTGGCGCGCTTTGGGTGTTCCCCGCGGTTGCAAATATAACCGAGCAGGCCTATGTGGACAGAGCGGTCAGCCCGAAAGAAAATGTCGCCAACAAGGTGACCACGATAGATGCGACCAGCACGGATGCGCAATACCCGTCGGCGCGGGCGGTATACGCCGTTACCAAGCCGGCCGTCCTTACCACCCCCGGAACACAGAGTATGGCCGGAACATACACCGTTACCGGCATGCTGAATGTGCCAACACCCCCTTTGCCCACCCCATAAATTCTGCTTTACTCGTATTGTTGCTTGCTGCTAGCATATTCATAATATCAAAGGGATGTAATGAGGGGGCTGTTTCGCTTTTTGTTCGCCGCTGTTTTTGTTGTGCCGGCCGCATATGCCGGACAGATTGCAAACGTAGATTACGTTCATAAATATATCGCCCAAAAACGGGGCGTAACCGTTCCGATAAATGCGCCGAATATATATCAGGCCGCGAACGTAAAATATCTTCTGTGCACCGTGGACAGCGCCAACCACATCTTTAACAACATTTTAAATTCGTCCACGACGCGGGAATTTTGCAACGACCCGCTGGCGACCACGCAGGCAATTGATACCGCGGCGGTGGACATTGCTGTGAACAATCTGGTCCGGGCATGCATCTTTAACACCCCCGCCCTCAGCACTGCCGCGGCCATTGCCTGCATCGGGCGTTCCGATACATGCGGCTATTGGCAGATGATAGACAGTTATACCGCAACGACCGGTAATTTGGTATATAAGCGGGTCGGTTCCGTCCCCCCTGGATTATACCGCATAGAAACGAATTATCCGGGCGGCGGTTTTGCATCCAACATCATCCTGACAAACGCGACGATGTATTACGGGTTTTCTGATATATACACGGGGCAAAGGACAGGCCTTAGTCTGTCAATCAAAAATCCATTTACGGTCGGGGCGCCATTGCCGACAGACGGCAGCCTTTGCGACTGGTATTTTCTCGTCTGGCCGAATTGTTATAACCCCAGTTATCCTGGAATAGGCATTTCATTGGACCAAAACGACGGAATAATGGATTATGTCATGGGGCCAATAACACCTGGGATTACGGCGCTTAACACAACGACCCCCCCAGGCGCAGCCGCGATATACGCATGGACAAACACGCCGACGGCATGTCCGGGTTAATCCGAACCGGCACCGAATATCTTCGCGAATTCTTTTATGAACGATGCGTGGCTGACGGGCCCCTTGCCGCTGTCGGATGCCGCCAATATCCCCGCCGATAAGATATCGCTCCTGTATAAACCCGCCGCTCTGCATGCGCCAGAGGCGGGCGTAGAGGCCGTTGCGGCGGCCGATAATCCGCGATCACATAAATCACCCCCCCCCCATAAATCTCCATAAAAATCCCGCCGATCGGGCCGGCGGCCGCGTAATAATTAAGCCTTGCCTTAATTTTGGTTTCTGATTAAAATCCTATCAGTTAGCAAAATGTTTTTGCTAGCCAACAACAAAAAGGAACCAAAATGAAAAAAATATTAGCATTCTTGGCGATTGTCGGTTTTGCGTCCACGGCGCAGGCCGGCCAGTATTTTGTCGGCGGCGGGGTCGGATTTAACTGGACGGAAGATACCGAAACCGCTTTTAACATCTCGCCGGAACTGGGCTATAAGATGAGCCCGAAATGGGATATCGGTCTTGGACTTGGGTATTCGTATTACAACGACCATCCAACCAGCACGGATATAAATTCGTTCAGCGTCGCGCCGTTCGCGCGCTATAACCTGGTTCAGTTCGGCAAGTTTAACGTCCTGCTGAAAGGTTCCGTGGATTTCTCGTATGCAAATGCGAGCGCCGGCGGATCCAGCATTTCCGGAACATCGTTCGGTATCAATATCGCGCCGATGGTGACGTATGATATATCCGAATCGTTCACGCTTTATGCTAATCTGAACTTTCTGGGTGTGGGGCTGAATAATTATTCCGGCGATCTTTACGATGCGCTGGGGGTAAGCGGGACGAGAATCGGGCTCTATCTTGATTCAACCGACGTATTCAACACCAACAATGTCCAGGTTGGATTCTATTATAATTTCTAAGACCATTATCATATGAAGCTCTTGAACTGGCGGACTTTGTGTTCGCCAGTTTTTTTATTCCTGGATAAATCCGCCGGATTGCATGCGCCAGAGGCGGGCGTAAATTCCGTTGCGGCGACGGACCAGCTGGGCGTGCGTGCCGCTCTCTATTATATGTCCATGGTCAATCACTATGATGCGATCCATGTTGCGCAAAGTGCTGAGGCGGTGCGCGATCGCAATCGTCGTGCGGCCGGCGGAGAGCTCTTCAAAGCTTTTCTGTATCGCCGCCTCGGTCTCGCTGTCCAATGCCGCGGTCGCCTCGTCCAGTATCAATATCGGCGCGTTTTTTAAGAAAGCGCGCGCGATCGCTATGCGCTGCCGCTGGCCCCCGGACAACTTTATTCCCCGGTCGCCCACAAGCGAATCATATTTCTTTTCCGTTTCGCTTATAAACCCGTCCGCGGACGCGCGTTTCGCCGCGCGGCGAATTTCGGCATCAGTCGCGCCCGGCCGGCCGTAACCGATGTTTTCCTTTAACGTGCGGTTGAACATGGTTGGCTCTTGCGGAATAAACGCAATGTTTTCGCGCAAGCTGTCCTGGGCCACGTTGCGGATATCCTGGCCGTCAATCAGGATTTCGCCCGCCGTCGGATCATAGAACCGCATCAGCAGGTTGACCAGCGTTGTCTTGCCCGCGCCGGAACTGCCCACCAGACCGACCTTTTCACCCGGTTTGATGGTAAGGTTGAGGTTGTCCAAGACGATTTTGGGGGCGCGAGTGTGTTTTTTTGGCGAATTTACATTCGCCCCTGCATGGGCGCGAGAACGCGCCCCCACGCCGTCGTCATTCTTTGGATCGTTTCTTTTGTATTTGAACGAAAGATTGCGCAGCTCTATCCGCCCGCGCGGCACGCGCAACGCGGGCGCGTTCGGGGCGTCGCGCACCTCTATGGGTTTGACCAGCTCTTTGTATGATTGCTGGGCCGAGCCCATGACATCCATGATATTGGGAATGCTGCGCGCGATATGCCCGATATTCCCCATGATAATCTGGTATGCGGCCAGGGTGAATACAACCTCTGAAACCTTCATCTGGCCTTTGGAATACAGCCAAATCATTATAAACAGCATCGCGCCGAACAGAATATCCCACAAGTAAACCGGGACAAGCCACATTAAACGCTGGATAAAGCTGGAATGAATACGGCGTTTTATATTTTCCCGACGAAACGGCCGCAGCCATTTCTTTTCATTTTCAGAGCCTGCAAACAACTTTACTATTGAAAATCCGCTGATGGAATCCACAACGTGTCCGGCCAGAGTGCTGGATGCTTCGGATGCGTTTTTTGACGCGTTGTTCACCGGCCGGACCATCGCAAATGAATAAATGACGCGGAATGCGAACGCAAAGCCGAGAATCAAGGCGACGTATAAATTTATCGCCAGCACCAGACCCATGTTAAGCAATATCACGCCTATCGTTGAAATTGCTTAACATGG
>Ga0209629_10000203_pt1 | contig 29987 bp, 24 predicted proteins | sample TergutCu122P5_FD_187286 | JGI IMG/M metagenome (GOLD analysis project Ga0209629, IMG submission 187286) | Cubitermes ugandensis P5 segment gut microbial communities from Kakamega Forest, Kenya - Cu122 P5 (SPAdes) (version 2) | ecosystem: Host-associated > Arthropoda: Insects > Digestive system...
CCTGCCGGGCCAGGAAGCCGGCCTTGCCGCCGCTTCCCTGCAGGCGCTGGCCGCGTCGCAGAACCCCGGCCCCTGGTCGCCCGACCAACTGGCCGACCGGTTTCCGTCGGTGATCGCCGGGGCGGACACCGGCGCCTGAGGGCGGTCGCCGGCCGTCTTGCCGACGCACCGCTTCGCGTCAGTGGATCGCCGGCACGTGCTTGTACAAGGCCCGCAACGGCGCTGGCGCCCACCAGTTCCACTTGCCCAGCACCGTCATGGTGGCTGGCACCAGCAGCAGGCGCACGAGGGTGGCGTCCGTCACGACCGTGATGGCCAGCATCACGCCGATCTGTTTGATGGCGCCCATCTGCCCGAACGTGAAGCCGATGAACACCGCCACGATGATCGCGGCGGCCGACGTGATGATGCGGCCCGACCGCTGCAGGCCCATCTCGACGGCCGCGTCGTTGGGGTGCCCGGCGTCCCAGAACTCCTTGATGCGGGCCAGCAGGAACACCTCGTAGTCCATGGCCAGGCCGAACCCGAAGCAAACCGCGCAGACGACGATGAAGGTCTCGAGTCCCAGCACCTTTGGCATGCCGAACAGGCCGTGCTCGAAGATGAACGACGCCGCGCCCAGCGACGCTATCAGCGACAGCGAGTTGATGATCAGGGCCTTCAGCGGCACGATCACCGACCCCGTCATCAGGAACAGCAGGATCAGCACGGCGCCGATCATGATGCCGAGCGCCGCCGGTGCGGCGTCCAGTACCGACTGGATGAAGTCGTGCTGCAGCGCCGCCGCGCCGCCGATCAGCAGCGGCACGCCCGCGTCGTAGGCGCGCAGGCTCTTGACGGCATCGGTCACCTGTGCGCCCACCTGATCGCTGGCGTCGATGTGCACGTTGATGATCGTGCGCGTGTCGTCGCCGGGCACGGCGGCGGGCTGGCTGACGAAGTCCACGCCGTCGAGTGTCTGCAGATACGCGTAAAGACGGGCGGCCTGGGCCGGCGGCTCCTCGGCCACGACGACGATCGAGGACTGCCGCATGTACGGATAGTCGTTCTGAACGGCGTCGTACGCCTGCACGGTGGGGTTGGTGCCGGGCAGGAAGTCGGCGAACACCGTGCGCATCTTGAGCGACCTGATCGGGGACGCCATGATCACCAACACGACGAGTACGAGCAGCATGATGATCCAGGGCCGGCGATGGACGCCGTGGGCCAAACGCGAGAAGAAGCCCGTGTCGCTGACCGAGTCACCCAGCGTGCGGGTGACCTGGCGGACGCCTGGGATGCGCGTCAGAACGGATCGCTGGATCAGCACGCGGTTCATCAGGACGATCAGCGCCGGCACCACCATGATGGCCATGAGCACGGCCAGCACCGTGACGGCGATGCCGGCCGTGGCGATGGCCTTGAGCATCGGCGACTGCATGGTCAGCAGGGCCGACATCGCGCAGGCGATCGTGACGGCCGAGAACGTGACGGTTCGTCCCGCCGTGGCGACCGTTTCCCGGGCCGCCGCCTTGACGATCTCCTTGGCCGCGAACTGGCGCGGCACGCGCGAGCCGTCAGCGGGGTAGCCCTGCTTGGCCAGCTCGCCCGACAGCTGCTCGCGGTAGCGCGAGACGACGAGCAGGCCGTAGTCGATGGACAGCGCCACTCCGACGATCGAGATCAGGTTCAGGATGAACGAGTCCACGGTCATCACGAACGTCAGACCCCAGACGACGCCCAATCCGACGACGATCGAGATGATGGCGCCGATCAGCGGCAGCCCGGCGGCCAGGATGCCGCCGAACACGATGATCAGCAGCACGAGCGCCACGGGCAGGCTGATCGCTTCGCCAGTGATCAGATCGGACTGCACCTGCGTGACGATCGTGTTGCTCAACAGCTTCTGGGAAACCTCGGTGGCCGTGGCGCCGGGGAACTGGCCGCCCAGGTCTGTGTTCAGCGTCGTCACCGCGCCGGCGATCGCGTCGCGGGTGGCCGCCTGGGCGGCGGAGTGGCCGGCATCGCCGAGATCGGCGTCGAGCGTCAGGCCGATCACGAAGCCGTCCTGGTTGCTGGAGATCAGCGCGGCCGCCTGCTGCTGCACGGCCGGGTCGGGGGCGGCCAGCATCTGGAACGGGTCGGTCTGCTTGGCGACGCCCTCGATGCCGGCCAGGCTGGCGCGGTGGCCGGCCATGAACTGCGTCAGGGCCGGCGCGTCGGCCTGGACGTCGACGCCCTGCACGACGATCGTGATCGTTTCGCCGCCGCCGTTCGCCGACAGGTTGTTGACCTTGTCGGAATCGGAACCGGGCACCAGCGAGGTCGAGTTGTCGAGGCGGGCGAAGAGCCCGCCCTGGCCGAAGCCCCACAGCACGCCGGTCGCGGCGGCGGCTGCCATGGTCAGCCAGATCGCGATGAACACCCACGGGTGACGCGTGACGCCGCGCCCCAGTGCCTTGAACATCTGCTGCCTCGATCCCGATATTCGAGCCCCGGGAGGGAGTCGAACCCTCGACCTTCCGCTTACAAGGCGGAAGCTCTGGCCGCTGAGCTACCGAGGCGGGATGTCCAATTCTGCCTTGTCCGCGGTCATGAACAAAAGCTCGGGCACTACAGGTGGGGCGCCGCCATGAAGGCTACTCCGTCGCCCGACACGAACGGCCGTTCGTCCGCGCCGACGAAGGCGGCCTGTCCCTGCACCAGTTCGCTGGCCGCGCCCGGCACCGCCAACTCGAGGTGGCCCTCCACGACGAATACCACGCGGGCCAGTCCATCGCCCGGCACCGGCACCGGGTCGACCCGATCGGTCGGCGTCAGCCGCCACAACTGGAACTCGGGATCGTCCGTCGGGTAGCGCCAGGCGACGGGTCCGTCGGCCACCGGGACGACGACGTCCGGCGGACCCGGGTCGAAGACGATCACGGACGCCAGGGCCGCGTGGTCGACATGCTTGGCCGTCAGGCCGGCGCGCAGCACGTTGTCGCTGCTGGCCATGATCTCGATGCCCGAGCCGCGGAGGTAGCTGTGCAGCACGCCGGCCGCGTTGTGAAGACCTTGGCCCGGCTCCAGCCGCACCTGGTTCAGCAGCAGGGCGGCCAGCAGCGAGGGGTCGCCCGGGTACTGCTCGTCCAGCATTATGGCCAGCCGGGCGAACCGTCCCACCTCGCCGGCGTCGTCGGTGTGCCGCACGGCCGCCGCCAGCACCTCGTTGAGAATGGCGCGGCGCGTGTCGTCGAGTGTCAGGCAGTCGAGGAAGACTTCGGCCACAGCGGCCGCCCCCTCGCGGAACCGCAGCGGCCCGAAAGTCGGCCGCATGATGTCGTCGTCCACGCCCAGGGCCTCGAACAGCGCCAGCGTCGCCGCGGGGTCGCGGAAGCCGCTGAGCACCTCGAACTCGCTCAGGGCGACGATCATCTCGGGCTTGGGCCACGGGTCCTTGAAGTTCCGGGTGGGATCGTCCAGTGGCAGGGCCCGCGCCTGCTCGGCCGCGTAGCCGGCCTCGGCCTGTTGCCTGGAGGGGTGGGCCTGCAGGCTCAGCGGTTGATCGGCCGCCAGTGCCTTCAGTAGGTACGGCAGCTGGGAGCCGAAGGCGTCCTGCTCGCGCCGGCTGAGGGCGGTCGGGTGATCGGACAGCCACGCGTCGAGCCCGGTCTGCGAGTCGTCGACGACGGCGGTGCCGGCGGGATGCACGCCCAGCCAGTACTCGGCCCAAGGCCGCCCGTCGGGTTTCTCGCGCAGCAGCTTGGGTATGGCATCCGTCGATCCCCAGTCGTAGTGTTTCACCACGCCCGTCAGCGACTCCATTGACGCTCCTTGTCGAGGCGAAAGTTGGCTCCCATCTACCCAACCACATTACGAAGCGGGGCACAAAATGACATCGCTGTGATTTGGGCTAGAATGATGCCATGACCACGGCACTGAGCGAACCGGCCAGCGGGCTCAGCCAGCAGGATGAGGCTCTGCTCGATTTCGAGGCCGGCTGGTGGCGGGCCGAGCGCTCGAAGGACGATGAGATACGCACCCGCTTCGGCTTGAGCACGCCGAAGTACTACCAGCGCCTGAATGCCCTGATCGACAACCCCGACGCGTTGGCCTACTCGCCGCTGCTGGTCAAGCGCCTGCGCCGCATGCGCGAGCAGCGCCAGGCGGACCGTTCGGCCCACCGCGTGGCCGCCCTGCGCTGAGCCGCCGCGTTTTCCACAGCCCGGCGCCGCCTGCCGGCGTCATCCACAGATCGCTCGCCCGCCGCGTCGGACGGCCGGCCGGTCGCGACAGTTGGGGTGACGAAAGGAACCTCCATGGACGCGCAAATCGCACTATCCGGAAACGTCGGCAACGATGTCGAGTTCGTCTCCGGCGAGGGATGGAACTACGCCCGCTTCCGGCTCGGCTGCACGCCGCGCTGGCGTAAGGGGGCCGAGTGGGTCGATGCCGAGACCACCTGGATCAGCGTGCGGGCCTCCGGGCAGACCGCCCTCAACGTGCGGGACTCCGTTCGCAAGGGCGATCCGATGGTCGTCATCGGGCGCCTGCGCACCCGGGCGTGGACCGACGAGGCGGGCACCCGGCACGAGCGGCTGCAGGTGGAGGCGACGTCTCTCGGACACGACATGACGCGCGGCGTCAGCACGTTCGTGCGCCCCGAGCGACCGGTCGCTCCCGTCGAGGATGACGAGCCGCTCGGACCCGACGAAGCACAGCCGGCGGCGGACGATCTGGAGGCAGAGGCCGCCTAGAATCGGCGCTGGAAAGGCGGTGTCCAAGCTGGCATACTTGGGCGCTATGGCCGAGTTCATCTACACCATGCGCAACGTTCGCAAGACGATCGGCGACAAGCTCATCCTCGATGATGTGACCCTGGCATTCCTGCCCGGCGCCAAGATCGGTGTGGTCGGGCCGAACGGGGCCGGCAAGTCGACGCTGCTCAAGGTCATGGCCGGCATCGAGACGATCAACAACGGCGAGGCGCAACTGGCCAAGGACGCCACCGTCGGCATCCTGCTGCAGGAGCCGCCGCTGACCGAGGGCAAGACCGTGCTCGAGAACGTCCAAGAGGCGGTGGCCGACATCAAGGCCATGCTCGCGCGCTTCGACCAGATCAGCGAGCAGCTGGCCGACCCGGCAGCCGACTACGACACGCTGCTGGCCGAGATGGGTGAACTGCAGGCGGAGCTGGACGCGCGGAACGCCTGGGACATCGACTCGCAACTCGAGCAGGCGATGGACGCGCTGCAGTGCCCGCCGCCGGACCAGATCATCGACGTGCTGAGCGGCGGCGAGCGTCGCCGCGTGGCGCTGTGCCGCCTGCTGCTCGAGCAGCCCGACCTACTGCTGCTGGACGAACCGACCAACCACCTGGACGCCGAGTCCGTCAACTGGCTGGAAGGGCACCTCAAGTCGTACCCGGGCGCGGTCTTGTGCGTGACCCACGACCGCTACTTCCTGGACAACGTCGTCGGCTGGATCTGCGAGGTCGACCGGGGCCGCCTGTATCCCTACGAGGGCAACTACTCGACGTACCTGGAAACCAAGCGGGCCCGCCTGCAGATCGAGGGGCTAAAGGACGCCAAGCGCGCCAAGATACTCGAGCGAGAACTCGACTGGGTGCGCAGCTCGCCAAAGGCCCGTCAGGCCAAGAGCAAGGCCCGTCTGGCCCGCTACGAGGAATTGGCCGCCGAGGCGGAGCGGTCCCGCAAGCTGGACACTTCCGAGATCAACATCCCGCCCGGGCCCCGGCTGGGCGACATCGTCCTGGACGTCGAAAAGCTGGTCAAGGGCTTCGACGGACGCCTGCTGTTCGACGGGCTGACGTTCGACCTGCCGAAGGCCGGCATCATCGGCGTCATCGGCCCGAACGGCGTCGGCAAGTCGACGCTGTTCAAGATGATCGTCGGCGACGAACAGCCGGACTCGGGCAAGATCAAGCTGGGCGAAACCGTGCAGGTCAGCTACGTCGACCAGGGGCGCGCGGGAATCGACGGCTCGAAGAACGTCTGGCAGGTCGTCAGCGACGGCCTGGATTTCATCAAGGTGGCCAATTTCGAGGTGCCCAGCCGGGCCTACGTGGCGTCCTTCGGTTTCAAGGGACCGGACCAGCAGAAGCCCGCCGGCGTGTTGAGCGGCGGCGAGCGCAACCGCCTGAATCTGGCGCTCACGCTCAAGCAGGGCGGCAACCTGCTGCTGCTCGACGAGCCGACCAACGACCTCGACGTCGAGACGCTGCAGTCCCTCGAGGACGCCCTGCTCGACTTCCCCGGCTGCGCCGTGGTCGTCAGCCACGACCGCTGGTTCCTCGACCGCATCGCCACCCACATCCTGGCCTGGGAGGGGGACGACGACGGTGAGCCGCGTTGGTTCTGGTTCGAAGGCAACTACGCTGACTACGAGGCGAACAAGATCTCACGCCTCGGCGAGGAGGCCGCCCGCCCCCACGCCAGCAAGTATCGCCGTCTGACCAGGGGATGATGACATGACGCCCGCACTGTTGTCGCCGCTCGACGTCCGCGGTGTGCGGTTCGCCAATCGGGCCTGGGTGTCGCCCATGGCTCAGTACTCCGCCCGGTTTCATGAGGGAATCCCGGTGGAATGGCACCTCGTGCATTACGGCGCCTTGGCGCAGGGCGGATTCGGACTGGTCATGACCGAGGCCGCGGCCGTGAGCCCGGCCGGTCGCCGCACACCCTACGACGTCGGTATCTGGACCGAACAGCAGGCGCAGCAGTGGCATCGCGTGACCGATTTCGTCCACACCCAGATGGCGCCCGGTCCAGACGGGCAGGCGGCCGGCATCAAGGTGGGCATCCAGCTGTCCCACGCCGGCCGGCGGGGGTCGTCCCGGCGGATCTTTCCCGGTGAGGCAGAGGGCGCGCTGGAGGCGATGGAAGGCGGTTGGCAGACGCTCGGCCCCAGCCCCGTGCCGTACCCGGGCTATCCGGTACCCGCCGCCATGACCGAGGAGGACATCGGCCAGGTCGTCAGGGACTTCACGGCGGCCGCCCGGCGGGCCTCCGGCGGCGGTTTCGACGTCGTCGAGATCGATGCGGCGGGCGGCGGGCTGTTGCACGAGTTCTGCTCGCCGCTGTCGAACCAGCGGGAGGACGGCTACGGCGGCGCCTACAACAACCGGGTGCGCCTGCTGCGCGAGGTGACCGGTGCGGTGCGCCAGGTCTGGTCCGGCCCGCTGTTCGTCCGCCTGTCGGCCACCGACTGGAGCCCGGGTGGCTGGGACGGCAACGACGCCGTCGCCCTGGCCGTGCTGCTGCGCGCGGACGGGGTCGATCTGGTCGACGTCGTGACGGGCGGCAACGTCGTCAGCGAGATTCCGACCCAGCCGGGCTATCAGGTGCCCTTCGCCGATCGCATCCGGCGGTTCGGCGGTGTGCCGACGGCGGTGTCCGGGCTGATCACAGAGCCGCAGCAGGCCGAGGCCGTCCTGCAGGCCGGGCAGGCGGACGCGATCTTCCTGGGGCGCGTGGCCCTGCGCGAGCCGCACTGGCCGCAGCGGGCCGCGCACGAGCTCGGCGTGACCGCGGATCTCGCGCCGTACGCGCCCCAGCACTTCCGGGGCGCATGGCCGGTGGTGCGCCAGGCGCCGGCCAGACGGCGCAGCGACGCATGAACGATCCGGTGTTCGACTACCGCACCACCAAGGATGGCCAGGTGTTCATCAACTGGCAGGGCAGAACGGTCACTGTTCTACGGGGCGCCAGCGCGGCGCGGTTCCTGGCGGTGGCCAACGGCGCCGACGGCGATGCGCTTCAACTGCTGATGGCGAGAGCCACCGGCAACTTCAAGCGCGGCAACGAGAAGGGCCGCTAGTTGATTTCGTCACCGATGCGGCAACCCACTATGTGATCGTTGACGACGCCGCAGGCCTGCATCGTGGCGTAGACGTTGACCGGGCCGACGAAGCGGAACCCACGCTCGCGCAGCGCCTTGGCCAGGGCCACGGATTCGTCGGTGGTGTCGGGACGAGTCGATTGCGTCGGCCGCTGATGGACCGGTGGCTCCGCCCCCCATACCAAGCCGTCCAGGGTCTCGCCGGCGTCGTGCATCTTGAGCAGCGCCTGGGCGCCCCGCACGCAGGCCGTGATCTTGGCCCGGTTGCGGATGATGGCGGCGTCAGCCATCAGGCGCTCGACGGCGGCGTCGCCCAGCGCGGCCACCTTGACGGGGTCGAAGCCGGCGAATCGTTCGCGGAACGCCTCGCGGCGGTGCAGGACGGTCCGCCAGGACAAGCCCACCTGGAAGCCCTCCAGGCAGATGCGCTCGAACAGCGCCGTCTCGTCGTGCACGGGCCGGCCCCACTCCTGGTCGTGGTAGGCCGCGTAGGCGGGGTCATGGGCGGCGTGCTGGCCGAAGCACAGCGCCGTCGCGTCCGTCGGTTCCATGGTGGTTCCTTTCGTCGGTCACGTGGTAAGCCCCGCGGCGCCGGACGAATGTGAAGCGATTCACAGATGCGCGGCCAGCAGTTCGGCCAGCGTCCTGGCCTGACGCCCGGCCAGGTCGGCCACCTGCTTGCGGCAGCTGAAACCGTCGGCCAGGATGACGGCGTCTGGCCCGGCCTGGGCGATGGCCGGTCCGAGGTCGTGCTCGAACACCTTGACGGAGACGTCGTAATGGGACGCCGTCTCCGGGTGGCGCCCCTTCTCGACGCCGAAGTTGCCGGCCAGCCCGCAGCAGCCGCCGACGGTGACGACTCGGGCTCCCGTCGCCTTGAGCAGCGCGGCCTCGGCTTCCCACCCCAGTACCGACGCCTGGTGGCAATGCGGCTGGGCGACGACCGTGTGTCCGCTCAGATCCGGCGGACGCCAGTCCGTGGTGGCAAGCAACTGGGCCAGCGTCTTGAGGGCGCCGGCCACGACGGCCACGCGGTCGTCGTCCGGCAACAGCTCGGGCGCGTCCGTCTTCCAGACGGTCATGCAGCTGGGCTCCATGCCGACGATCGGCACCCCGGACGCCGCGATGGGTCCCAGCACATCCAGGGCGGACGCCAGCTTGTGACGAGCCATGCCGTGCTGTCCGGTGGTGATCCACGTCAGCCCGCAGCAGGCATCCTCGGTGATGATCCGGGGCGCGAAGCCGGCCGTCACTAACACCTTGACGAGCGCCGGCAGCGCCGTTTCGTTGAACGCCAGCGAGAAGGAGTCCACCCAGATGGCAACCTCGGGACGTCCCGCCAGCCGGTCCGAGGCCGTCCGCATGGCCGCGGCGCCCGCCTTGACGGCCGAACCGGCCGGGCGGAACCGGGGCACGGGACGGCGGGGGTCGATGCCGGCCGCCGACTTGAGCAGGTTGCCCAGGCCGGGCACGGCGAAGGCCGCGTTGGCGATGCCGGCCAGGCCGGGCACGGCCGTCACCAGCCGGCCCCACTGCGGCAGCCAGCCCAGCGTGTAGTGCGAGACGGGGCGCAACCTGTGCCGGTAGGCCTCGTGCAAGGTGCGCGACTTGTGACGGGCCATGTCGACGCCCGTCGGGCAGTCGCGGCGGCAGCCCTTGCAGGCCAGGCAGAGATCGAGGGCGTCCAGCAACTCCGGCGCCCCCCAGCCCCGCACGATCGACCCGTTGACCATCTCTTGCAGCAGGCGCGCGCGTCCCCGCGTCGAATAGAGCTGGTCGCCCGTGGCCAGGTAGCTCGGGCACATGACTCCGCCGGCGGCCGTCGTGTCGGCCAGGCACTTGGCGTTGCCGACGCACTGGTGCACGGCGCGCACGAAGGCTGGGTCCTGGTGGCGCAGGGGCGCGAACACGGTCTGGGCGACCCGGACGTCGGCGTCGGTCGGCACCGGGTCGACGATGGTGCCCGGGTTGAGCAGTCCGCGCGGATCCCACACGCTCTTGATCGCCCCGAAGGCGCCGATGGCCTCGGCGCTGTACATCTTCGGCAGCAGCTCCGAGCGCGCGCGGCCGTCCCCATGCTCGCCGGACATCGAGCCGCCGTGGCGCGCCACCAGGTCGCCGGCGTCCTCCATGAACGCCCGATAGCGGGCCGTGCCCCCCGGGCTCTCGAACGGGAAGTCGATGCGGCAGTGCACGCATCCCTCGCCGAAGTGACCGTAGGGCAGGCCGTGCAGGCCGTGCTTGGCCAGCAGGGCCTCGAAGTCGCGCAGGTATGGGCCCAGTTGCGCGGGTGGCACCGCGGCGTCCTCCCAGGACGCGTAGGCGGGCTCGTCGAGCGCGACGCTGGCGTAGCCGGCCGCGTCGGTGCGCATGCGCCAGACGGCGGCAGCGGTGGCGGCGTCGCGTTCGACGTAGCCATCGGCGCAATTGGCCGCCGCGACGAGAGCGGCCGAGCGGGCGTCCACATCGGCGGCATCGTCACCGACCAGTTCGACGATCAGGTAGGCGTCCCCCCGTGGCAGCTTGGGCACCGCGGCCGGGCCCTTGTTGCGCCGCACGAGGTCGACGATGCGGGCGTCCAGGCCCTCGGCGGCCGTCGGGCGGAACGGCAGAAGGTTGACGACATCGTCGGCCGCATCGGCCATCGTGGAGTAGCCCAGGGCGATCGTCGAGCGCACGGGCGCGTCGCGCACCAGCCGCACCGTCGCCTCGAGCACGATGCCCAGCGTGCCCTCGGAGCCGACGAAGAACCGCTCCCAGGCCGGGCCGCTCTCGGGCGTCAGGTGCTCGAGCGCGTAGCCCGAGACCTGGCGGGAGAACCGTCCGAACTCGGTGCGGATCATGGCCAGATGGTCGAGCGCGATCCGCCGGGTCGAAGCCAGGGGAGCGGCGTCCGGATCGCAGCCATCGCCCAGCACGACGATGTCGCCGGTGCCCGTCAGCACCTCCAGGCGGACGACGTTTTCGGACGTCCTGCCATACCCGAGGGCGCGGGCGCCGCACGCGTTGTTGGCGATCATCCCGCCGAGCGTGCAGCGATCCGCCGACCCGGGATCGGGCCCGAAGCGCAGGCCGAACGGGGCCGCGGCGGCCTGCAGGTCGGATTGCACGACCCCCGGCTCGACGACCGCCGTCGCGCCCGGCGCGTCGATCGCGATGATGTGATTCATGTGGCGGCCCATGTCGAGGATCAGCCCGGGGCCGAGCGCCGACCCGGAAATGCCGGTGCCCGCTCCCCGGGCCGTGACCGGCAGCCCGGCGCGGAGCGCCGCCCGGACGACACGGATCGCCTCGGCCTTGTCGCCGGGCCGGGCCACCACCGTCGGCACCACGCGGTAGATCGAGGCGTCCGACGAGTAGTAGGCGCGCGCGGCCGACGACCAGTCGAGGCACCCGTCGTCGCCGAGCTCGGCCCGGAATCGGGCCAGCATCTCGTCCCGGCCGACGCTGGAGTCCAGCCCGCTGATCAGGGTGGGCGCAGGCATGTTCACGATGGCTAGTCTGCCATCGCGGTGACGGGGGCCGGACGCCGGTCTAGTATTCAGGCGATTCGGCGAGGCCGATGGCCTGTGTGACGCCCGTGGCGGCGATGATGCGGCGCATCGTGGCGTCCAACTCGGGGATGTTCTCGGGGCCCACGGCGTCGACGAAGATGCGCTTGAGAGCGGCGTGGTAGCGCGGCCGGGCCTGGGCGTACAAGGCTTCCCCGGCCGGCGTCAGCGCCACGAAAACGACGCGACGGTCGGTGGCGTGCGGTGTGCGCCGCACCCAGCCGCGCGATTCGAGGCGCGCGATCGTGTGGGACGACCGGGACGGCGAGTGGTGGGCGTCACTGGCCAGATCGGACATGCGCAGGTGTCCGTCGGGGGCCTCGGACAGCACCACCAGCACGCGGTACTCGCTCATCGAGAGCCCGTCGCGGGCCAGCGCCCGGTTCAGATAGGTCTCCAGTGTGTCCGTTGCGATCAACCAATCGCGGTAGGCGGTGTATTGATCCGGCGCAATCATGCCATCGCTACTGCTCATGGCCTCAGCTTACGGTATTTGCAGAGTCCTGGAAATGGGTGGTTGTTCTCGGGTGGCTCATCCAGCGCCGGAGGCCATTCTTTGTAGGTTTCGCTGACGTCCCGGGCAGCTCGCGCGACTAGTCTCGAAGGCGATGCCCCCTCGAGAGGACCGACGATGACCGTTACCGATGACCGAGCCGAGCTGCTGAAGACCTGCGGCACCAGCTATCCAGACATCTTCCGCCGGCGGGTGCAGGCGACTCCGGACAAGGTGGCATATCGCTACCCGGCCTGTACGGAACCGGAAAAATGGATTGCGCTGACGTGGTCGCAGGTCAAGCAGCAGGTCGACGAGCTGGCGGCCGGTCTGCTGAGCCTGGGTCTGCAGTGGGAGGAGCGCGTGGCCATCGCCTGCTCGACGCGCATCGAATGGGTGTTGCTCGACTTGGCGATCGCCTGCGCCGGCGCCGCCACGACCACGATCTACCCCAGCACGCACGCCGAGGACGAGGCCTACATCCTGACCGACTCGAACTCGGTGTTCCTCGTGGCCGAGAACTCCGCCCAGCTCGTCAAGGTCTTGGGCAACGCGGACCTCGACAAGCAGCTGCGCCGCATCGTCCTGATCGACGACGACTCCGGCGAGTCGCTGGGTGACGACCCCCGAGTGGTCACGCTGGCCGCGTTGCGCGAGCAGGGACGGGCGTACCTGGCGTCCCATCCGACGCTCGTGGACGAGACGGTGGCCGCCATCACCGGCGACATGCTGTCGACGCTGATCTACACATCGGGCACCACCGGGCGTCCCAAGGGTGTCGAGCTGCTGCACAGCGCCTGGGCCTTCGAGGGAGCCGCGGTGCAGGCCTACGACATCTGCTACGAGGACGACGTCTTGTACCTGTGGCTGCCGCTGGCCCACGTCTTCGGACGGGATCTGGTGGCGGTCGGCATCGACGTGGGATTCGAGTGCGTCGTCGACGGCCGCGTCAACCGATTGATGCAGGGCGTGGCCGAGACGCATCCAACACTGTTGGTGGGCGTGCCCCGCATCTTCGAGAAGGTGCGCGCCGCCGTCATCACGATGTACCCGAAGACCGGCATCAAGGGGCGGATGAGCCACTGGGCCTTCTCGGTGGGCGCTCGCAGCCGTCCCTACCGTCTCGAGGGAAGGCGCATGCCCCCGTGGTTGGCGTTGCGCCACTCGATCGCCGACGCATTGGTGTTCTCCAAGTTGCGCGCCAAGCTTGGCGGGCGCATGCGGTTCATGGTGTCCGGCTCGGCGAAGCTGTCGCGCCAGGTGCAGGAGTGGCTGTACTCGGCCGGCTTGGTGCTGATCGAGGGCTACGGCATGACCGAGACGAGCGCCATCGCGTCGATCAACCACCCCCGGCACGTCAAGTTCGGCAGCGTCGGGCACCCGTTGCCCGGCATCGAGGCGAGGATCGCCGACGACGGTGAGTTGCTGCTGCGCGGCCCCATCCTCATGCGGGGCTACCACCACATGACGGATGAAAGTGACCGCGCGCTCGACCCCGACGGCTGGCTCCACACGGGCGACATCGGCTTCATCGACGACGACGGCGACATCACGATCACGGACCGGCGCAAGGACCTGATGAAGACGTCCAACGGCAAGTACGTGGCGCCGCAGGTGGTCGAGAACGCGATCATGGCCAATACGCCGTACGCCGCGCAGGCCGTTGTTCTGGGCGAGGGACAGAAGCACGTGGCCGCGCTGATCGTCATGGACGCGGACGCTCTTGAGAGCTGGGGCAAGCACCACGGCCTGGCCGGCGCGTCGTATGCCGAGCTGTCGCAGCGACCCGAGATCCACGATTCCGTGATGCGCTATCTGCAGCGCGCGAATGAACGGCTCGAGCATTGGGAGCGCGTGCGCAAGTTCGCAATCCTGGACCGCGAGCTGTCGCTGGATCTCGGCGAGCTGACGCCCAGCCTCAAGGTGCGCCGCGACGTCGTGCTGCGCAACTTCGCCCCGCAGGTCGAGGCCATCTACGGCGACCACTCGACGCTGCCTTGGGTCCAGGACGTCGAGGTTCCGGCCGAGGCGGACAAGAAAGCCCCGGCTGACGCCAAGCCCCGGCGGGGCGGCAAGCACGGCGCCAAAGCTGTTGAGGGCGCGTCGGCCGAGGCGACTGTGTAAAACCCGCGGATTTCGCGCCGTCCTGTGCACAAGCCGGCGAGGCCGCTTCGCACCCCCGTACGCTGGCGGCGTGTTCACGCGATCCGGCCGGCTGGTCATGGTTGGGCTACTGTGCCTGGCCATGGGAGCCGCCGGCCTGGTGGCGGCGTGGTGGCGGAATAGCGCACGTCAGGACGTCTGGGTGACAGCGCGAGCCATCACCGCCGGCCGGGTGCTGACGCCCGACGACTTCGTCGCGGCCAGCGTGAACCTTGGCACGGGTGTGGCGGCGGTGCCGGCCAGTCGCTCGGTGGCCGGATTCGTGGCGCTGGACGACCTGGCTCCGGGGGCGGTGCTGCCGCCCGAGGCCCTCGGCCGGGCGTCGGGCCTGGCGGGCCTGGTGCGCCTGTCGGTGGTGGTCGAGGCCGGCCGGGCGCCCGTCGACGTCATGCGCGTCGATGACGCGGTCTGGTTGCTTGGGCCGACGGGGCAACCCATCTCGGGCATCGTGGCCGGGGCGCCGCAGCAGGACGGCACCAGCTGCCGCTTCGACGTCGCCGTCGCGTCGTCCGACGCCCCACAGGTGGCCCGCTGGGTGGCGGACGCCACGCTGATAGTCGCCGTTCCCTAGGCGCCCAGCCTTGAGCGCCGGCCCCCCGCATGGGAAACTTGGGTGGTGCGCAGTCTCGGTAGATCGTCCGGCCGGCCGGCCGCGCCATCGCCGTCCGACGCACCGACGCGGTCTCATGCGACCGTCGCCGAATTGACGCGTCTGCAGCGCGGCGGCCTGATGGTGGCGCTCTGCGTCGGCGTGTTGGCCGTGGCGTTCGAGATGTATGCGATCAACTCGACGATGATCATCATCGCGCCCGCGCTCAACGGCATGAACCACTACGCCTGGGCCTTCACGATGTTCGCGTTGGGGCAGGTCTTCTCGATCATCGTGGTGGGACGGCTGGTCGACCGTTTCGGCGCGTTCAAGCCACTGGCCTTCGGCGTGCTGTTCTTCATGGGCGGCCTGGCGCTGGCCGGGTCGGCCCATTTCATGTTCACATTCCTGGCGGCCCGCGTCGTGCAAGGCCTCGGCGGCGGTGCGCTCAACATCGCGCTGATGGTGGCCATCGCCGAGGTCTTCCCGGGGCACCAGCGCTCGACGATGATGACGCTCTTCTCCTTCTGCTACCTCGTGCCGGCGTTCGTCGGCCCGGGCGTCGCCGCGTTCATCGCCGTGAACCTTGGCTGGCGCTACGTGTTCTTGCTGATCATCCCGATCATGGTGGTGGCCTCCGTTTTCGGGTTCCGGCCGTTTCAGGTCATCTACAAGGACCGGGCGGCGAAAGGGTCATCGGCGGTCGCGGTGCCCGTCTGGGTGCCGCTGGCCGGCATCGTCGGACTGGCCATCATCCAGGGCGTGACGCAGGCGATCGGCCAGCAGATCGGCCGCGCGTTCGACTGGTGGCTGATCGGGCTGGCGGTCGTCGGCTTGGCGGCGGTCGGCATCGCCATGCCGCGTCTGATGCCGCCGGGCTTCTGGCGCATGCGACCGGGCATGGCGGCTCTCATGTGGGTGCGCCTGACGCTGGCCGGCGCCTTCTTCGCGTCGTCGTCGTTCATCGTCTTGATGCTGACCGAGGATCGCGGCATCGGCAAGCAGCAGGCCGGCTGGGCTCTGGCGTTCGGCGCTCTGGGGTGGACGCTGGGCGCCCTGCTGCAATCGCGCGCCTGGCTGAAGCTGCGGCGCGACCAGATCATCGTGATCGGGGCGGCCCTGACCACGATCGCCCTCGGGCTGATCGCCTTGTTCGCCGCCCGCCCGCACACGACGCTGTGGCTGGCGATCGGCGCGCTCGTGTTGGCAGGCTTCGGCATGGGCCTCGGTGTGGCCTCCACCTCGCTGGCGCTGATGACCTTGTCGCCGCCCGAATCGATCGGACACAACACGTCAAGCCTGCAGGTGGCGGACGGCCTGGGCAGCGCGTTCTTCGCCGGCGTCGCCGGCACGATCTTGGCGGCGCTGCACCAGACCCACACGATGCCGGTCACGTTCGGCTGGATCTACGGCGTCAACGCCGCCGTGGCGTTGGCGGCGCTGGTGCTGGCAATGACGCGACTCGGACGCGTGCGCAACGAGTCGTCCGGGTTCGGCTGAGCGCCAGGGCTGGTCTATCTTCCTGCCGCGAGGCGGCAATCGTGCCGCAGGCAGGACCCCCGGTGGGTGTTGGCGGCAGCCCAGACGGAGGAGTCAGGATCTCCGCAGTGTGCCGTCGGGATCGAAGTTGGCGAGTAGCCCATCAAGGTCGCCGTGGCTGGCCGGGAAGTCGCCGTCCATAGAGGCGGCGGTACCGGCGGCGATCAGGCTGGCGTCCGGGGCGACCGCCACACTGGCGAACCCGTCGTAATCGGTTCCGCCCATGGTTTTCGCCCACTGCAGGGTGCCGTCCGGGGTGAACCGGGCGAGCAGCCCATCATTGCTGCCGTGGCTGGCCGGGAAGTCTCCGTCCATGGAGGCGGTGCCGCCGGCCGCGATCAGGCTGCCGTCCGGGGCGATCGCCACACTGTTGAAGTGGTCGAAATCGGTTCCGCCCATGGTTTTCGCCCACTGCAGGGTGCCGTCCGGGGCGAACCAGGCGAGCAGCGCATCATCGATGCCGTGGCTGGCCGGGAAGTCGCCGTCCCTGGAGGCGGTGCCGCCGGCCGCGATCAGACTGCCGTCCGGGGCGACCGCCACACTGAAGAACCCGTCGTCATCGGTTCCGCCCATGGTTTTCGCCCACTGCAGGGTGCCGTCAGGGGTGAACCGGGCAAGCAGCGCATCGTCGCCGCCGTGGCTGGACGGAAAATCGCCATCTTTGGAGAAGGTGGTTCCGGCGGCGATCAGACCGCCGTCCGGAGCGATCGCCACACTGTAGAACTGGTCGTAATTGAGCCCGCCGGCCACGATCGGCGCAAAATGCGGCGACACGCCATGTCTGACGTTCGGGGCGCCTCTGCCGCCATGCAAAGCCGGCACTATCACCAGCCAGACGATCAGACCCAAGACCACCAAGCCGACCGCGGAGATGACGGCGGCCAGCTTGCCAGGAAGACGACGTCCGGCCCGCCCAGCCAGCGGGGAAGCCTGCGGCCAGGATTGGGCGGCAAGCTGCCAGGCGGGCGATGACACTGGTGGTGGGGGCGGCGTGCCGGCATCGGCGCGGCGCCTAGCCACCACTGCCGCGACTCCCGGGTCGCCTTGGGCGTCCAACCAGTCCAGCAGTGCGGGATAGGCGTTCGGATGGGCTGCCACACCCGCGTGCAACTGCGGGAAAGTCTGCGCGATCTGGGCCAACACTGCCGCCGGGGTGGCGGGATCAGCCAGTGCCAGTTGGGCCGATGAGGCATCGACGATCGGCGAATCGCCGGAGGATGGGCTGGCTGTCTGGCTTGTCACGATGTCTCCTGGAGCAGGCTTTCTCGCCTGCGAATCATACTGCTGCCGGGTCCGCAACGAGTCGTCCGGGTTCGGGTGATCGGGCGGCTCAGTGCTGCGTCTCGCGGGCGAGCTCCATCGCAACCACGGCGCACAGCACCTGAATGTCGGGCGCGCCGGCGGGTGTCTCCACGGCGTAGACGCCGCGCGGCCCCCAATTGCGCGAGATGTGGCCCTGGGCCATGCCGCCGGAGTCGACGATGTCGAAGTCGCGGCCCAGCCAGTCTCCTTGCACGGTCCAGCCCGGGCCCTCCAGCGCGAACTTGGGTCTCATCCCGAAGACCCGCCTGACGGTGAGCACGGTTTGGCCACCGATGACGACGTCGTAGGCGGGCAGCAGCGAGGGCAGCTTCTGCCTGATCTCGGCAACCACCGCGCCGCTCATGTCGAAGAATGTCAGCTGGCGGCCGATCGAGATGACCTTGCCCTGGACGGTCAGTACGGGCGTGCCTTGTCCGTCGTCGATCGTGAATTGATGATTGAACGAAAAGAGCTTCTGCGTGACGGTGTAGACGGCCATACCACGAACATACTCTTGGCCAAGGTCTGGTGGTCGTCGCCTAGACTGGAAGCGGCCGATCCCCGGTTGGTCTACTGGTAGGGCCCGCCTGACTTTGAATCAGGACTAGCGATGCAGGTTCGATTCCTGCCCGGGGAGCCCTGGCCAGCGACGAACGGAGAACGGCTGATGGGTGTCGAATCTGATTCCGGCCCGGTAGTGGTCGTGTTGGCGGCGGGTGAGGGACGCCGCATGAATTCGTCCCGTTCAAAACTGTTGCATCAGGTCGGTGGGCATTCGCTGCTGCGGCACGCGCTGGAAGCGGCCGAGGCGATCGAGCCCAGCCAGGTCGTCGTCGTGGTCGGCTATCAGAAGGAACAGGTGCAGGCTCACCTGGGCGATGTCGCTCCGGGCGTCCTGGTCGCCGTCCAGGAGCAACCGACCGGTCCCGGCGACGCCTTGCGGGCCGGTCTCGGTCTGTTGAGCGGGCTCGGCGACGACGCGACGATCCTGATCCTGTGCGCCGACCTGCCGCTGCTGCAGGGGGTCACGCTGCACGCCATGATCGCGGCCCACCGGCGCGACCACGATGCGGCCACGATTCTGGGGTCCGGCGACACCGGCGAGGACGCGGGCGCCTACGTCTTCGACCTTGGTCCGCTGTCGGCCAGCCTGGCGCAGGCCGGGCAGCCGCAACTGGCCGATGTGGTGGAGGGCATCCGCTCGGGCGGCGGCCAGGTGGGCACGTTCCCCGTGACGGACGCCTGGCAGACGCAGGGCGTCGACGACCGCGTGCAGTTGGCCGCCGTCAGCGCCGAGTACAACCGCCGGCAGGTGGATCGCTGGATGCGCGCGGGCGTCACCGTCGTCGATCCCGCCACCACGTGGATCGAGGCCGACGTCGACGTGGCCCCCGATGTGACGCTGCTGCCCGGCGTCATGCTGATGGGCGCGACATCGGTGGACACCGGGGCGACCATCGGGCCCGAAACAACCGTCAAGGACTCGGAGATCGGCGAGCGCGCGGTCGTGGCCCGCAGCACGGTCGAGTTGTCGGTGGTCGGCGCCGGCGCCGACGTCGGCCCGTATGCGCGGCTGCGCCCCGGCACGCAGATCGGAACGGCCGGCGTGGTGGGGACGTTCGTCGAGACGAAGAACGTGATCATGGGGCAACGCTCCCGGCTCGGCCACCTCGTCTACTGCGGCGATGCGACGCTGGGCGAGGGCGTGGACGTGGGGGCCGGCGTGGTCTTTGCCAACTGGGATTCCACCAATCGGGCCCGCGTCGAGGTGGGCGACGGCGCCGTCATCGGGGCCGGGTCGCTGATCGTGCCGCCCGCCCTCGTGCCGCCCGGGACGGTCGTGCCGCCCGGCGCAACGGTTGGCCCAGACGAGACGGCGCCGGAGGCAGAACCGCGCCGGTCATCCGACGACGAAACCCCCAGGCGGGGCATGGAGGCAGAACAGTGAGCGGTCAGGTAGCCACGTCAAACAAGCACTTGATGCTGTTCAGCGGCCGGGCACATCCCCTGCTCGCGGCCGAGGTGGCCTCGCTGCTCGACATCGAACTGACGCCGGCGCGGCTGATCAGCTACGCCAACTCCGAGATCTACGTGCGCTACGAGGAGTCGGTGCGCGGCTGCGACGCGTTCGTGATCCAGTCGCACCCGGCGCCCGTCAACGAGTGGGTCATGGAGCAGTTGATCATGGTGGATGCCCTCAAGCGGGCGTCGGCCAGGCGCATCACCGTCGTGGCGCCGTTCTACCCGTACGCCCGCCAGGACAAGAAGCATCTGGGACGCGAGCCGATCTCGGCGCGGCTGATAGCGGACCTGTTTCTGACGGCCGGGGCCGACCGCATCATGAGCGTCGACCTGCACGCCGCCCAGATTCAGGGGTTCTTCGACGGGCCGGTCGACCACTTGACGGGGCTGCCGGTGCTCGCCGACTACGTTTCGTCGCACTACGACACCACGAACATGACGATCGTCTCGCCGGACGCCGGGCGCGTGCGCCTGACGGACGCCTGGGCGGACCGACTGCGGGCGCCGTTGGCCATCATCCACAAGCGGCACGACCCGGGAGTGGCCAACGAGGTGCGCGTCCACGAGCTGGTCGGCGAGGTGGAAGGACGCACGTGCGTGGTGGTGGACGACATCATCGACACGGCCGGGACCATGAGCAAGGCCGGCATGGCGCTGCGGGAACACGGTGCCGCGCAGGTCATCGCGGCCGCCACCCACGCCGTGCTGTCCGGTCCGGCGGCCGGCCGTCTCAACGCGGCCGGCTTCGACGAGATCATCGTGACGAACACGCTGCCGATACGGCCCGACATCAACGTCGACAACATGACGGTCCTGTCGATCGCTCCGCTCCTGGCCCAGGCGATCCATGAGGTGTTCACGGACGGCTCCGTGACCCGGTTGTTCGACGAAAGCTAGCACTGGGCTGTGGGCCGTGTCCACGGATGCGGCCTCCGGCGGTGGCTCCGGAACCCGGGAATACACTGATCAGTCGGCGGCCGGGCCGCCAGGACTGGAGAGCCATCATGTTCAAGACCAAGTACGCGACGCGCGTCTACGGCGACCTGTGTGACCACTACGGCGAACAGGCGGAGTTTCTGCAGGCCGTCCAGGAGGTTCTCGTCGGCATCGAGCCGGAGCTGGACGCCAACCCGGCCCTCGAGCAGAACGCCGTCCTCGAGCGCATCACCGAGCCGGACCGCCTGATCGCGTTCCGGGTCACGTGGGTGGACGACGCCGGTCGCGTGCAGGTGAACCGGGCCTACCGCGTCGAGTTCAACAACGCGATCGGCCCGTACAAGGGCGGCTTGCGGTTCGCGTCCTCCGTCACGCCGTCCATCCTGAAGTTCCTGGGCTTCGAGCAGACGTTCAAGAACTCGCTGACAGGCCTGTGGATGGGAGGCGGCAAGGGCGGCGCCGACTTCGACCCCCACGGCCGCTCGGACGCCGAGGTCATGCGCTTTTGCCAGGCGTTCATGAGCGAGCTGTACCGCCACATCGGCCCCGACACCGATGTGCCGGCCGGCGACCTGGGCGTCGGCGGTCGCGAGATCGGCTACCTGTTCGGGCAGTACAAGAAGCTGACGAACCAGTTCTCGGGCGTGCTGACGGGCAAGGGGCTGGACTTCGGCGGCAGCCTCGTGCGCACCGAGGCGACGGGCTACGGCCTGTGCTACTACACGCAAGAGGTGTTGCGGCGCCTGCGGTCCGACTCGTTCGATGGCAAGACGGTGGCCGTGTCCGGCAGCGGCAACGTGGCCATCTTCGCCGTCGAGAAGGCGGCGCAACTCGGCGCCACGGTCGTGACGATGAGCGATTCGACCGGCTACATCCACGACCCGGCAGGCATCGACCTGGCTGCCATCAAGAAGATCAAGCTCGAGCAGCGGGGCCGCATCGCCGACTACGTCAAGGCGCGCCCCAAGGCCAAGTTCGTCGCGGGCAAGAAGGTGTGGCAGGAGGCCTGCGACATCGCCCTGCCGTGCGCGACGCAGAACGAACTGGACGCCAAGGACGCCAAGCAGTTGATCGAGCACGGCGTCAAGATGGTGGCCGAAGGCGCCAACATGCCGTCGACACCCGAGGCGATCGACGCTTTCCGGGCGGCCGGCGTGCTGTTCGCGCCGGGCAAGGCGTCCAACGCGGGAGGCGTCGCCGTGTCCGGCCTGGAGATGTCGCAGGACTCGGCCCGCCTGCAGTGGACGTTCGCCGAGGTGGACGAGCGCCTGCGCGCCATCATGACGAACATCGTGGCCCAGTCGCTGGCGGCGGCGTCCGACTACGGCCTGGGCGACGACCTGATGGCCGGCGCCAACATCGCGGGCTTCCGCCGGGTGGCCGGCGCGATGATCGCCCAGGGCGTCTGGTGACGGCCCGGCCGGGCGCCGGAGCGAATCATCGCTTGCCACGTCGGGAGGGCGGCGTTTGGGCGGGACGACAGTGACCGCTAGACTGGTGAGGTTGCTAGGCGAGGGGCCGAATGGCCCGTGATCGACGGGCCGCCCTCCTGGCTTGCAGTTGAAGGGCGTAGCACATGGCGGAAATCCAGCTTCAGGCGCAGGCGCGCGATGAGTTCGGCAAGGGCGCGGCGCGGCGCATCAGGCGTTCGAAGCACGTGCCGGCGGTTCTCTACGCGCATGGCTCGCAGCCGGTGCATGTGTCGCTGCCGGCCCACGAGACGCTGTTGGCCCTGCGGCAGGCGAACGTGCTGCTCGACATCCAACTGCCGGACGGGAAGTCGCAGCTGGCGCTGCCGAAGCAGGTGCAGCGCGACCCGATCCGCGACGCCATCAAGCACGTCGACCTGCTGATCGTCAAGCGTGGCGAGAAGGTGCACGTGGACGTGCCGATCCTGATCACCGGCGAGGCCGAGGACGAGACGCTGATCAACCAGGATCGCATGGTCGTCGCGGTGCTGGCCGAGGCCACGAACATCCCGGCCGACATCGAGGTGTCGATCGAAGGAGCCACCGTCGGCACGCAGATACTGCTGGGCGACCTGGTGCTGCCGGAGGGCGTCACGCTGGCCGAGGATCCCGAGGGCCTCGTGCTGTCCGTCACGAAGGCCCGTTCCGCCGCCGACATCGAGGCGGAGCTGGCGGAGGCCACCGCGGAGCTGGGTGAGACGCCCGAGCAGCCCGAGGCTGAGAAGGGCGAGCAGCCGGCTGCGGCCGCGGAAGAGGCCGAGAAGTCGGAGTGACAGTGACCTGGCTCGTCGTCGGCCTGGGGAACCCCGGCCTGACGTACGCCAACACGCGCCACAACGTCGGCTTCATGACGGCCGACGAGCTGGCCCGGCGCGCCGGCGAGCGGTGGAGGAAGGCCCGCGGGGCGCGGGCCCAGGTGGCCGTCACCACGCTGGCGGCCCTGCAGCCGGGCGGCGCCGCCGACCGAGTGGTGTTGGCCAAGCCGCAGACCTTCATGAACGACTCCGGCGACGCGGTGGCCCCGCTGGCGTCCTTCTATCGCGTCGATCCCGGCCACATCGTCGTGATCCACGACGAGATCGACCTGGATCTGGGCGTGCTGCGCGTCAAGCTGGGCGGTGGCGACAACGGCCACAACGGCCTGAAATCCGTGCGGGCCAGGCTCGGCGGCGGCGAGTTTTACCGCGTGCGGATCGGGGTGTCGCGCCCACCGGGCGGCCGCGATCCGATCGACTGGGTGCTGGGGTCGTTCCCGGCGTCCCGGCGCGAGGACGTCAAGCTGAGCATCGGCGAGGCGGCCGACGCGGTCGTCTCCGTGCTGACGGACGGCCTGACCGAGACGCAGAACCGGTTCAACAGCTAGGCACTCGACGGTGTGGGCGTGGGGCGTCGCCGGCCCAGTACCAACTGGAGGGCGCCGACCAGGCTGATCAACGCCAAGGCGAGCAGCAGCCAGTAGCCGATCTCGCGGTTCCACTGGATGCTGAGCGCCACGTCGACGCCGGCGTCGTGGAGGGCCTGCTGGGCCTGCTGCAGCTGCCCCTGGGCCACGTCCATCTTGGTTCCGCTGGGATTGACGAACAGCCCGACCAGCACGGCGCCGAATCCGGCGGCGGCCAGGGCAAGCGCCGACGCGTGGGGCGGCCGGTCGGTGAACACCCTGTTCGCGACCACGACCGCGGCCAGCAACAAGAGCACAGCGCCACCCCACAGCAGCATTCCCCCGATTTCTGCCCCCCAGGCCGAACTGGCCGCGACGCTGCCTGGTGGCACCATGCCACACGCGTCGGCGTCGCCGCTGCATGTGATCGTCACCGAGTAGTTGCGCAAGAACGAGGCGACGAACGCCAGCGGACCACCGGCCATGACCAGCCAGGCGGACGGCACGGCGCGGGCATTCACGGCAACATCCTAGACTGGTGCGGTGAGTTTGGTTGGCCTGGCGGATTGTCTGAGGGACGACGCCGGGCTGGCGCAGGTGCTGGCCGACGCCGAAGCCGGCGTTGTCAGTCGGCAGATCACGGCGCCCGAGGTGTCATACCCATACATCATCGGGACGGTCGCACTGAGCAGCCGGCGTCCGGTGCTGGCCGCCACGTCCACCTATCGCGAGGCCGAGCAACTGGCCGACGGCTTGAGGAGCCTGCTCGGCGACGATGCCGTCGCCTACTATCCGGCCTGGGAGACGCTGCCGCACGAGCGCATCAGCCCGCGTCTTGACACGGTCGGACGGCGGCTGGCCGTCCTGCGCCGCCTGAGCGGGCCGCGGGAGGGTCGTCCGGCCGTCGTCGTCGCCCCGGTGCGGGCGCTGCTGCAGCCGCAGGCCAAGGGATTGGGGGCGCTGACCCCGGTGCGGCTGATCCGCGGCCGCGAGTATCCGATGGACGACCTGGTCCGCGATCTCGTCGCAGCCGCGTACTCCCGGGTCGATCTGGTGGAGCGGCGGGGTGAGTTCGCCGTGCGCGGCGGCATCGTCGACGTCTTCCCGGCGTGCGCCGAGCGACCCGTGCGCGTCGACTTCTTCGGCGACGAGGTCGAGGACATCCGCGAGTTCGGCGTCGCCGATCAGCGCAGCGCGGACAGCGAACTCGCCGAAGTGACGGCCGACCCCTGCCGCGAACTGTTGCTGACCGACGAGGTGCGCGCGCGAGCCGCCGAGCTCGCGGAATCGCACCCCGAGCTGGCCGATCTGGCCGGACTGCTGGCCGAAGGCATCGTCACCGATGGCATGGAGGCCCTCACGCCGGCGCTCGTCGACGGCATGGAGCTTCTCGTCGACGTGTTGCCGACCGACGCGCTGGTGATGATCGCCGGGCCGGAGAAGGTGAACGGCCGGGCTGTCGACCTGGTGCGGACGTCGGAGGAGTTCCTGCATGCCGGCTGGCTGGCGGCGGCGGCCGGCGGCGCCGCGCCGGTCGATCTGGGCGCCAGCGCGTACTGGAATCTCGACGATGTCGAGAGGCGCGCCCAGAGCCTGGGCCAGGGGTGGTGGACGCTGAGCCCGTTCATCAGCCCGGACGCCGCGACCGGCGGACTGACGCTGGGGATCGAGCCGGCGCTCAGTTGGCATGGGGACGCCCAGGGTGCCGTCGAGGCGATGGCGCGCGACATCGGGCAGGGCAGCCCCGTCGTGGCGCTGGTCGAGGGCAAGGGTCTGGGCGCCCGCCTGGCCGAGTTGGCGGCCGATCAGGGTTTGGGCGTTCGTCAGCTCGACGATCTGGCCGAAGCGCCCGCCCGGGACGTCTTGACGATCGTCCAGGCCAATGGGCTCAGCGGCATCCGGTCGGCGCCGCTGGTGGTGTACTCGTCCCTCGACATCACGGGGCAGGAAGCCGTCGCCCGCACGGGGCGGGCGCTGCCCGTCAAGCGGCGGGGCGAGGTGATCCCGCTCGAACTCAAGCAGGGCGACGCGTTGGTGCACGAGATCCACGGAATCGGCCGCTTCGTCGAGATGGCGCAGCGCCAGGTGCAAGGCGTGGTGCGCGAGTACATGGTGATCCAGTACGCGCCGTCCAAGCGCGGGCAGCCGGGCGACCGGCTCTGGGTGCCCATGGACCAGCTCGACATGGTGACGCGCTACGTCGGCGGCGACGCCCCGGCGCTCGACCGGATGGGCGGGTCCGACTGGCGGGCCCGCAAGTCGCGGGCCCGGCGGGCCGTCCGCGAGATCGCGGCCGAACTGATCAAGCTGTACGCGGCGCGGCAGGCCACGCGAGGCCACGCCTTCCCGCCCGACACGCCTTGGCAGGCCGAGATGGAGGACGCCTTCCCATACGTCGAAACCCCCGACCAGTTGGGCGCCATCAATGACGTCAAGCGTGACATGGAGCAGGTGACGCCGATGGACCGGCTGGTGTGCGGGGACGTCGGCTACGGCAAGACGGAGATCGCCGTGCGGGCCGCGTTCAAGGCCGTCCAGGACGGCAAGCAGGTCGCAATCCTGGTGCCGACGACGCTGCTCGTCGATCAACACGTGGCCACGTTCACCGCGCGGTACGCGGGCTTTCCCGTCAACGTCGCCCCGCTGTCGCGGTTCTCGTCCGACCGGGAGATCAACCAGACGCTGAGCGACCTGGAGGCGGGTCGGGTGGACGTCGTGATCGGCACGCACGCGCTGCTGTCGCCGCGTGTCAAGTTCAAGGATCTGGGGCTCGTCGTCATCGACGAGGAGCAGCGGTTCGGCGTCGAGCACAAGGAGACGCTGAAGCAGCTGCGCGTCAACGTCGACGTGCTGTCGATGAGTGCGACGCCGATCCCGCGCACGCTCGAGATGGCGGTGACGGGCATCCGCGAGATGTCGACGATCGCGACGCCGCCCGAGGAACGCCACCCGGTGTTGACGTTCGTCGGCGGCTACGACGAGGGCCAGGTAGTGGCCGCGATCCGGCGCGAGTTGGCCCGCGACGGCCAGGTTTTCTTCGTGCACAACCGCGTGCAGAGCATCGACAAGGTGGCGTCCCGGCTCAAGGATCTGGTGCCAGAGGCGCGGGTCGTCACGGCCCACGGCCAGATGAACGAGCGGGCCCTGGAGGAGATCATGGCCGGCTTCGTCGACCACCGGGCCGACGTGCTGGTGTGCACGACGATCGTCGAGGCGGGGCTGGACATAGCGACCGCCAACACCCTGATCATCGACCACGCCGATGCGATGGGTCTGTCCCAGTTGCACCAGCTCCGCGGCCGCGTGGGCCGGTCGCGGGAGCGCGGCTACGCCTACTTCCTGTACCAGCCCGACAAGGTGCTGTCGCCGACGGCGCACGACCGGCTGGGGGCGTTGGCGGCCAACGCCGAGCTGGGGGCCGGGCAGGCGATCGCGATGAAGGACCTGGAGATCCGCGGCTCCGGCAACCTGCTCGGGGCCGAGCAGTCGGGCCACATCGCCGACGTCGGTTTCGACCTGTATCTGCGGCTGGTGGGGGAGGCCGTGGCGGATTTCCGGCCGGACGGCACCGCTGAAGAAGAGGACGAGCAGCCGATGCGCATCGAGTTGCCCGTCGAAGCCCACCTGCCGTCCGACTACATCGAGTCCGAGCGGTTGCGGCTGGAGATATACAAGCGTCTGGCCGAGATCCGCGACGCCGCCGGCATCGACGCGCTGCGTGGGGAGCTGGTCGACCGGTACGGTCCGGTGCCGGCGCCCGTCGAGGCGCTGTTCGGCATCGTGGCCTTCCGCCTGCTGTGCCGCTCCGTCGGGCTGACGGAAGTGGTGGCGTCCGGTGCGTTCGTGCGGCTGGCGCCGGTTGGTGGCGACAACGGCGCGGCCCTGCCGGAATCGCGCGAGCTGCGGCTCAAGCGGCTGTATCCAGGCACCATCGTCAAGGCGCCCTCGCACCTGATCTTGGTGCCGGCGCCCAAGCAGGCGGGACGTCCCGTCGTCGGAACCGCCTTGTTGGCCTGGGCGACCCAGCTCGTCGAGTCGGTATTCGGCGGCGACTGACGGCGCTGATCGCCGCTCTGCCGCCCCGCCGGCGCCGTCTCGCCTCCGCCACCGTCGTGCTCCATCCGGCGGCATCCCGTGACGCTGCGCGAGAGCCGGGCACAGCCGTCGGGCGTCCTACGGGGCCCTTCCGGCGGCAGGGTGATGTTCCTTGGTCCCGGCAGTCTGAAATCTGCCGGGTGGCGTGAAGACGGGATGCCCGTCGTCGTGGATACTGACGCTCCATTGGTCGCGCTGGAGGTTTCGGTCGGGTTCGATCAGGCCGTGATGGTGCGGGCATAGCAGCACCAGGTTGGCCAGGGCTGTGGCGCCGCCGTCCCACCAGGGCGTGATGTGGTGCGCGTCGCATAGTGCGGCCGAGGTGTCGCAATTCGGGAAGGCGCAATGCTTGTCCCGCAGGGTCAGGGCTCTTCGGATCGCCGGTGTGACCAGGCGGAAGGCGCGTCCGACATCGAGAAGTTCCGACTTGGTTCCGAGCACGGCTGGGACGAGGTTGGCGTCGCAACACAAACGGCGCAGGTCACCAGCGGCCAGCGGTGCGCCGGACGGCAGCAGGCCGGCATCCGCGGCGTCTTCCTGGAGTTTCCGCAAGTCGAGGGTGACGACCACCACGGGACGATCTCCGCCCAGTGTCGGCGCCGGATCGCCATTCTGCGCGTTCTTGACCAGGGCGATCAGCGCGTCAGCGCGGCGCTGGATGAAGGTGGTCTCCTCGGCTTGGGGGTCCTTCGCATCCTGGCTGTGGCGTCTGGCCTGGTTGGCGTAGGCGTCGATGAGGACGGTGAACGCCTCACCCTCCACCTGGGGCAGGCTGCCCTTGAAAACGATCGAACCGGCCTCCCGCCACCAATTCAGGGATCGGTTCCGCCAGGCTGCCACTCGCTCCCGCGACAACCGCTCGGCCTCTTTTCGCTCCGCGTCGACCGGATCGACCTGGCGGGCCACACTGGACGCTTCGCGGATCACGTCGTCGGGGGTGTGGTGCCCAGCCAGCCCCACCAGCAGCGATTCGGCCAGTTTCGTCTGGGTCGGCGTGAATGAGGATGGCATCTGCTCCATCGCCTTGCCCACCGCTTTGACGTGAGCCAGGCTGATCGAGCCGGCCAGGCCCGCCTCCCGCGCTTGCGGCAAGGCCTCCAGCCGCTGCGCCTCGAAAACCAACCCGGCGGCCTGCTTGCGCGTCAGGTTCGCCTGGGTGGCCAGGTAGGTGCTCGACGGTGTGCCCGCTGCCCGCATCGATGCGCCGTGGCGATCGGCCTCAGCCAACAACATCGACGCCAACACCTGCATCCGCGACGCCAAGCTGGCGGCCTGCGTCGCCAGATCCAGCCGCTGCCTGGGAGACAGGTCCCACCGGTCTTGGGGAAAGCCGGTCACCAACCCGGCGATCGCTTCCAGCCTCTGCTGCGAGGACAACCCGCCGGCCGCCGGTGGCTGCGTCGCCACCGGACTTCCGGCGTCCGGCCGGCGGCTGGGCGACGACCAACCGCCGGCGGCGCGAGGCGCTTGGCCGGATGGTTGGGTCGTCGGCTGGAACATGCTTCCAACCTATCCGGGGCCACCGACAATTCCGCCTGGAAATGGCCCATCAAGCACCACTTGACAAGCAAAGTTATCAAATCGTTACCTTGGCACCGGCAACTGGCAACTCGCCGCCAAAGGACGCATCGGCACCCTCGTCGCCCTCGGTGCCGGTGCTGGTGCCGCTACCGGTGCCGGAGGCGCGCTCCTCAACTGGACGATCCGGCTCGGTTCGCAGCTTTGATCCGTCCCAAACGGGCGAGTCATCCACCGATTCCGGCCCATCGCGGCGCGCCTCCCACACTTCGATGCGAGAAGCGATTAAATAGATGTGTCATGAATTCACATGACACATCCCAATCCCCAACGCTGGCCCAGCAGGCGTCCGCGTTCGCTCTGCAGTTCGCCCAACAGGGCCCCGACTTCCTTTCCACCCATCTGCCCGATCAGTTCGTCGTGGGTACTCCGACCGGGGCGAACTCGGTCGGCCGGGACCGTTTCATTCAAGCGGCTCTCGCACGGGCCTCGCTCGTGACCGGACAGGGCCTGACACCGCCTTCGCTGGTGGGGGTCGACTGCGTCGAACTGGGCGAGGCCTACCTACTGATCACCGCGCATTGGACGATGCCCCTGCCCACCGGTCAGACCCTCGATGGCTTGGCGGAGGACTTCCTCATCGACCGTACCGGGCCGCAGTGGATGTGCCTGGCGTATCTGCTGCGCCAGAACCTGCCGGGATTGCTGGCCGGGGCGGCTGTCTAGCGCTTAGCGCGTCGATGACAGTTTCTCGACGGGTGCCGTCACTCGCCGTCGTAGTAGTCGACCTCGCTGCTCAGCCGGAACGGCCCGGTGATCTCGCCATCGATGATGACGGAGAACTTGCCCGACTCCGGGTAGAACGGGGCGTCCACGGGGGAGGCGGTGTCGAAGTCCATGTAGCGCAGGGACTCGGTCGTCGACGGGTTGGTCATCTTGTGGGTTCCGCCGGGGCCGGGCGGGCAGACGATGACGTCACCGGGCGCGACGGTGTGCTCCCCGTCCACTGTGGTCAGTACACCGGTGCCGCCGATGATGTAGAACACCTCCGTCACCCCGGCGTGGTAGTGGCTCGGGTAGGCGGACTTGCCGGGCGGGATCTCCATCA
>Ga0209629_10000205_pt1 | contig 29884 bp, 19 predicted proteins | sample TergutCu122P5_FD_187286 | JGI IMG/M metagenome (GOLD analysis project Ga0209629, IMG submission 187286) | Cubitermes ugandensis P5 segment gut microbial communities from Kakamega Forest, Kenya - Cu122 P5 (SPAdes) (version 2) | ecosystem: Host-associated > Arthropoda: Insects > Digestive system...
CACGTTGACCACCACCGAGAATCTGGTCATCGTGGCAAATCCGGACAAACGTCTTACGGTTCCGATTACGTCCGTGGTGACATTTCAAAGGCAAACGTCTGCCTCACAAACACTGCAATCAAGTGATGCCTCTCTTCAATCCCCTTTGCTTTTCGCGGAAACATCGGGCGGACTTGAGCCTTTGCCAGGTTCGGACGCTGCTGTTCAGCCGGTCCTTTTGGAAAATCAGCAGCAGGAAATGTTGAACCCGTTGAGTGCCGTTGATCGTTTGTTTGAGACGACTTCTTCAGACGCAACACAAAATGCCGTCACAACGACAGGAGGGTCGTATTTCTTTTCCCCGGTGGACGAACAAAGCCTGCAACCGCTTGTGATCGAACAATTGCAACGGGAAAAATCCCGTTTTGCACCGGACTGGGGCGACACGGATTCGGACGACGACATGACCGACCTCGCGGCGTGTTTCGCGAAGAATCTGGAAAAATTCGACGGACTGGTCAAGTGAAAAAACCGAGGCTTCCCAAATGAGGCGATTCGAAATAACAGCCGGGAACGTCAGTGACCGGTTATACCGCAGCCGGTAGGAGCGGCAGCCTTCGGCCTCGCGCAAACGCCCTGCGTTGCAGTGCTTGCCGTATCCCGCTTCCGGAATTTCTAACCGGTTTCAGTATATTCCGTCTGAGGACTAACCCGTCACAGAGAGGTCGTCCGGATATCTGGAAAGAGCAGGAAAGAGAAAAAATGTACCGGACCTCGGACTTGAACCGAGATGCCCTTGCGGGCGGTGGATTTTGAATCCACTGCGTCTGCCATTCCGCCAGTCCGGCATTCGATGAGAAAGTATAAGATTAGCAAAAAATCCCCTGTCTGCAAGAGGGTGTTCAGGCACCAAATCAATCGCCGCTTTGCAGGAACTTGCCGATTATGTCGATAATATTAATTGGGTCATTAGTTACACTGATCATATTAAAATTAATGGATATTTCCATCCGCTTTCCAATCCAAATGTTGCCATGCGCATGTTAAAATTCACACATTGCGGATAAAATACGCAAAATAATGAACTTTTTTGAAAAGGAAAACCTCCATCATGCCGCGTCCTGTCCGTTTTATTTTTGCACTCCATAATCACCAACCGATCGGCAATTTTGAAAATGTGTTTGAGCAGGCGTATCAGGACAGTTATCTCCCTTTTCTGGATGTGTACGAACCGTTTGACGGCATTAAACTTGCGCTGCATACCAGCGGTTCGCTGATCGAATGGCTTGAAGCCAAACACCCGGAATATCTCGACCGGGTTGCCAAACTGGTGAAATTGGGCAGAATCGAAGTGATCGGCGGACCGTTTTATGAGCCGATTTTGACGATGTTGCCGTCTCGTGACCGGATCGGGCAAATCAAAAAATACAAATCCTGGCTGGAAAAACGGTTGGGGGGAACGATTCGCGGAATGTGGGTGCCTGAACGGGTTTGGGAACAATCGATGGTTCGCGACCTTGCCGATGCCGGGATGGAGTACACGATTCTTGACGACTGTCATTTTCGTAACGCTTGCATGAACGAAAATCAGCTTTCGCGGCACTATCTGACGGAAGACGACGGACGAACCATGTCGGTTTTCCCCGGCAGCGAGCGGCTGCGGTATCTGATTCCGTTCGGAAGCGTTGAAGAAACCATCCGTTATTTTGCCGAATTCGCCGAAAAACACGAAAACGCCGTTCTTGTGCATGGGGATGACGGTGAAAAATTCGGAACATGGCCGAACACGTCGCATCACGTTTACAAGGAACGCTGGCTGCACCGGTTTTTCGAGGCGTTGCAAAACAATGCCGACTGGTTGATCACTTCGACGCCGTCGGAAGTGAGGGACAAACTCAAGCCGCTCGGCAAAATCTATCTTCCCGACGGAAGTTACCGCGAAATGACCGAATGGGTCATGCCGGCGGAACGCCAGAACGAACTCGAAAATCTGCAACATGATCCGGCGTACAACGAATCGCTGGCGGCACGGGTCAAACCGTTTTTGCGGGGCGGTTTCTGGCGGAATTTCAAAGTGCGGTATCCGGAAACGGACGAAATGTATTCCCGCATGATGGCGACCAGTACGCGACTCAAAAAAGCAATTGACAACGGTCTTGCGGGCAGGGAAATCGAGGAAGCCAGGGAAGCGTTGTATCGCGGCCAGTGCAATTGCAGTTATTGGCACGGCGCGTTCGGCGGCGTCTATCTGCCGCATTTGCGTCACGCCGTGTATCAACAGTTGATCAGGGCCGACAACCTGCTCGATCATGCGACGGGGAAAAACGCATCGTTTCTTGAAGCCGACGTGTGCGATTTCAATTTCGACGGTCAGAAAGAAATCCGTATCGCCAACAACGAACTGATGGCATGGTTCGCCCCGCAACACGGCGGTACAATGTACGAACTTGACGTTCGCGAAATCTGTCACAATCTCGGGGCGACGCTCGGACGCCGCCGGGAGGCGTACCACCGCATGATCCGGCAAAGCAGTGGAAACCAAAACAATGGAAACGGCAATCACGACGGTGATTGTTCCAGCATTCACGACCGCATCGTGTTCAAGCAGCAGGGATTGCAGGATCGTTTGCAATGCGACAACTACTGCCGCAAGTGTTTCGTCGACCTGTTTTACGATGATGACGTATCGTTTGACGCGGTGCGAAACGGACAACAACGCTTGCACAGTACGTTTCACGAGTCGGAATATCATGCAACACTGTATCGGACCGATACACAGGCACAGTTGATCCTGCGCACCGAAGGAAACGCTTACGGTGCCCCGATCAAACTGCAAAAAACGATCACATTTACTGCGGACAGCCCCAAACTGCATGTGCTGTACCAGCTCAGTGAAATGCCGCGCGATTACCGGCTGCACTTTGCGACCGAACTCAACTTCGCCGGCCTTCCCGGTGGTGCCGACGACCGGTATTTTCTCGATGCCGATGCAGGGCGACTCGGACATCTCGGTTCGCAACTGGACCTCAGACAAACGAACATGCTCGGCCTGTGCGACGAATGGCTCGGCATCGCCGTGCAACTTGAGACCTCGAAACCGACCGATATTTATGCGTTCCCGGTTGAAACGGTCAGCCAGTCGGAAGGGGGGTTCGAGTTGGTGCAGCAATCGGTCGCGTTGCAGCCGCACTGGCACATCGTCCCCGACGCACAGGGCTGCTGGGCGGTCGAAATGACGTTGACGCTCGACACAAGCCGCGCCAGACAACGAAAACCGCAGCAGTTCGACCGGCAACTTGACCTGGTCGCACAATCAATTCTGGAAATGTCATCCCCCCTCGTGGAAATCAACGTCCCGGAACCTCATCTTACACCGGAACCGGAGGGAGCGACGGAAAAAACGACGCTGGACTTTGCAAAATTCTGATTTTATTGGTATGGACACAAAAGTTGAACCGCCATCAGATTTTTTGGCCACGAAGACCGCAGCTTCCGTTGGTCGCTGCTGTCCAACTCTTATGTCCAGGGCAATATCACAAGCATTTGTGTAAGAATAATTATTGCGCAACGGACCGGCACGGATGAAATACGGATTTTTGTTTTTCACCACGCAGTAGCGCGGGGGGAATTCATTTGTGCTTCCATGTCCATGTTGACATTGCCGAATCGGTTTATTATCAGGGACTGTTTGGCTTTGTTTCTGTCTTTTTGTTGATATAGGGAAATGGAATGAGAACCAGTTTATGCGTTTGGTTGTATCCGTAGAGCGCATTGATGGTATCGTTCATGAATTTTGGCATAATTTCTTTGTTTTCATCGGTCATGTCGCCGAGCCATACACCGTCTTCCTTCACTGGTAACAAACGAACAGTCCAGCGGTGTGGGTTGGTGACATTTCCCATGATGTCGCTTGTCTGTTTCTGAATGTTTTCAGCTTCAATCAGGACATACGAGGTTCCTTCTTTGAAAAGGTGTTCCCCGCCCTTGCAGGAAAATGACTCTTCCCGGGTCAGCCTGGCAACTTCAAATTTCGTGATATAAAACGCCATTGTACATATAAAACCAGGATAGGTCTCCTTAAATTCCTTAACCGATGACAGTGTGGTATATTTGGGAAGCTTGTACCTATATTGCATGTAAATGGCATCAACGCCCAGAAAAACACGTTGCTCTTTATTGACATCTTTGCCGTATCCGAATTTCCAAACGTGTTCAATCTCTGTCTTATTCCGCTTATGAGTCTCATATTTCCATTCAACCTCCGGATGCTCGTTACTTGCAAGAATGTGAAATAAGGTGCTTCCGGGGTTTCGGTAAACGATCCAACTTTGAGAAACCAATGAATTCAGCAGTTCATTCCCTTGATCGGGAACTCTCTGTGACATGACATCACCCATCAATGATTGGCGTGTTTTTTTTGCCCCTCGTCCTGTTATGGTGCAGGACGGATATGACGGTCTTGGAAAATTCTGAATGAAAATCGCCAATGTGCAGGAAATGATTGCAATGAAACAGATTATCCTTATGGCTTTCATGGCATTGCACCGGTGAGACAAAAAAAGTCATTTCTTCCCTGATCCCGTGCAAGAAAAATCGGCGCATAGAAAAAGGGAGCAAGTTCATGCATCCCCGACAGAAGGCTTAGGACGGCCCATACCAACAGACGCAAAACGTGCTCCCAAATATTATTATTTGGTCGCTGCGATCGCGCTTGTGTTGGTATGTCTACAAAGAGAAAGCCGTCGTAAATCTCCAGGAAATTTACGATCTCGTGTCGCTTGAAACAACGAGACTGTCCTAATTTTCTGTCGGTTCAAGCATCGTAAGCTTATCGCCCACTTTTAATAAGTTTAGCAAAACATACAATCAAAGTCAAGGTACTGATTTTCGTATCCACAGATTTTACAGATTTCGGTCTTGAAAAAACATCTGTGCAAATCTGCGTTATCTGTGGACAAAAAATATGCGGCTTGTGTTGCCCGGAAGTTGCGCTTCACTTCCGACTCTTTTTTCCCGGTTCCAGGAACCGGGGCAAAATGTCGTAAACTTGTGAGAGATATTATAGAATCAAGTCGGTTGAAAAATTCCGATGTCGGAGACGGAAGCCCTGCATCGCAGGGCGGTTGCGCGAAGCCGAAGGTGTCGCCCATACCGGTTGCGGTATACCAATATGTCCAGGGCAATCGTCAGCCGGTATCTTATTGGACGGACGTGAGTGCGATTCCGGACAGGGTCAAATAAGGACAGCAGATCGCTTCGTGGAATTGATGCACCGGAACGAAAGAATTTTCCGGAATCGCGGCAAGTTTTTCCTGAAATTGCGTGTTTCCCGATTTCACGACCGGAGGGCACGAAAATCCGGAAGGATCGGCAACCCGTGTCGCTTCGGCAATCACGGTGTCGGATTTTGCATTGACAGAGGGATTCAGGAGTGCTTCAAGCACCGGGAACGCATCGCCGCCGGTCAGTAAAAGCAGTGCCGAACGGGGACCTTCCTGGGCAAAGGCCAGAAACTGCCGAATCGCGCCGACCATTCCCCAAAACAAACCCGCTTCAATCGCTCCGACGGTGTTTTTTGCCGGGTATTCCGGAAAGCGAAGATCGTCCGCATCAATTTCCGGCAACTGACCGGTTTTGCTTTGAAGTGCCGCCGCCGCCGTTTGGAATCCCGGCATGATTGCCCCGCCGCGAAAACGACCATCCCCCGACAGCATGTCGAGTGTCACCGCCGTTCCAATGTCGACGATCAGCGACGGCTCGCCCGGTTCTTTCAAGTATTTGGCCGCAAGAGCGTTGCAAAGACGGTCAAGCCCGATTTTTTCAGGAGCGTCGACATCCATCGGAATCTTGAAATCATGGTACGTTAATATTTTCACGCAGTCGTCCGGACGATTGACCAGCATCCAATCGCAAAAACCGGTCAACATCGTTTCATTAACATTCGACACGATCCACTCGGTTCCCGGTGCCACCGGCGACTCGCGCAACCAGAGGTCAAGATTGATCATTTTGGCGGAACGTTCGAAATTCACCTGAACCGGCTGGGGAATCGGCCCGTTTTTCGACATCCCGCTTCGTTCGTAACGTCCGAATTTTATTCGGCTGTTTCCGATGTCAACAGCCATCAATTCGTTTTTTGCCGTCATAACCCTTTTCCTCAGTTATTGTTATACCGTAGTCGGTATGGACGGTAGCCTTCGGCCTTGCGCAATCACCCTGCGTTGCAGGGTTTCCGTGTTCAGCTTCAGGAATTTCTCACCGTTTTAAGTGTATTTACTTTGATTTTTTGGCGACCAACAGGATGAAACGACTGTCATTTAAAATATCACGATATTTATGTCATGTCCAGAAGAAAATTTCGTGTGGAACCTCATTTATGAACGATTTTCTTCATAACGATCATACAAAGCAAAAAGCATCTCGCGAATATTTCCATGTTTTTCGAAAAAAAGAGATTCGAGAAATTCATCGGAAAATCGGGATGATATGATTTTTGGAGTTGTATCGAAATGATGCAGTAAATTTCTGACGATCGCCTTGAATGTTTCGAGTGAAGTCGCTGTTTGGTGGAGTACCGGGACACCGCAAAAAGCATAATGTGTCGTGATCAATAACCCGCAACCGGTCGTTTTCTTGGCAAATTGCAGGAAAAATCTGGTCAAGTAACAAAGCTGTTCGTAGCCGTCAATCACAAGAATGGGCGGTTTGACTCCTGTTTTTTTGTATGGAAAAAAGCGACAATTTTCCGTTGGCAATTCTTTCCAAAACTTCCCTGGTAAAAAGCGTTGCCGGTCGTGAAGCGATACAAAAACAGTGTTGTGGCCGTTTTGTTGCAGCGTCGTCAATAATGCAGCGAGAAGAGTTGATTTTCCTGAACCATGCGGCCCGACGATTTGGGCGAGAAAATTGCTTTTTGCGAATGAATCATAAAGCACCTTCGTGTCAGAATTCGGCTGATTCCATTCAAAGAGGTAGGGAATTGTGCCCGGAGAAATATTCCTTGTCGAAAACGGATTGTGAGGAATTTGATCATCTGACACAATGAATTCAGCGGTAAGTGACCTGTTGGACCGGACGATTTGCCGTGACCGGCGTTGACATGGCGGAATCCTGAACATTGAGAATTCTGACATTCGTCGCCCCGGGAGATTCTCTCAGAAGTTGTTGCGTCGAAAACTGATCCGGCATGGGAGTTGCGGGGACAACCTGACCGCTTTCAACCGTTCGAGGATGCGGTGGTGTCACTGTTCTCGGCGAAAGCGGCATGGGCGATGACGTCGAATATTGCTCTTGAATCAACCCCATTGAATTCGCGTAAGGAGAATTCGGAACCGCTCTCGGTTGTGCCGTCGAAGAGGAAATTCCGGTATTGTCATTCCCGGAATAACCACTGGCAACCGACCCGGCTCGCATGAAATTTGTTGCAGATGAATTACGTACCGGACTTCCATTGTCGTCCGTATACGAAGCGCACATTTTACACCCGGAAAACAAAGGGATGCATAAAACAATGGAACAAAAGAACAAAATCCGCGACATTTTTGCGAAACTCCGCATTGTTTGACACCAAAATTGATGCCGCCTGTTGAAAACGACAAAAATTGACAAATAACAACAAAATTATTCTTTGCACATAAACTTTGATCGGCCAAAAAAGCAGAAAACTCCTTAAAATCGGAATATTTTAACAAAGATATCCATTTGTTTTGATTTTTTGCGTATTTTATCTCATTTTGTAGTGTTGATTGTCTATGGAAATCGAGGAAATGCGGTTACAATAAAACGATCTCCTGTTGCTTTCTTCATTCAATTTGCTAGTTTGTTATTGAAATTTATTCATCTTTTGTATTCTACTCAAGTTGACAAAAAAGTTTTCCGAATACATTAAATATCCACATTTCAAGTGAAATATTCACTTGAAAAATATACTTATCCTCTCAAGTTTTAGTATTTCTTGCTTTTGGCATAGCATCTGCTTGTAGTAACTGCTTCAAAGATGTCAGAAATTTCCAGGCAAGATTGAAGTATTCACTTTTCAAACTTTTGGCTTTTGGAAAATATGTTCTTTTCGAAATTTTGAGACCTTTTTTCGATTTTTGCATTCGTTATTTGGTGATTGGGGTGAATTTTTCTCCGATCACCCCAATATTTCAACGCAAAAAGCAGGAAAAACAGGTCAACAGCTTATGGAAAGTCACACACAACTATGATTACAAGTAACAATTCAGTGAGTGAAAGCACCCCAGTGATTTCCGCTCCGGTTTTCGAAAGGGGAGCGACAAAAAAAGAGCTTGGTCTGTTTGATATTTTTGAAATTGTCAAACGCCAATGGGGGTTGATCGTTTTTGGCGTTTTTCTGGGGATCGTCATTGGCATGATTTATTTTGCCAAGGCGGAAAGACTTTATGAATCGAAAGTGGTTCTTTCGGTGATCGAAAAGAACCCGGACGCATCCAAAATCATCGGAACCACTAATACGTCAAACTATTATGTTTCCGCACAAGACAGCGTCCTCTCGACGCACATGCTTTACGTGACATCGGATTGGGTGATCAGGAAAGCCTGCGACGAATTGAAGAAACTGAATGACACCAAAAGACTGGGTAATTTTTACGAACAGGAAAAAGAAGGAAACTTGTTCGAATACGTCACAAAAAATATCACGGTCACCAAAGGCGGTGAAGGAACAAAAACCAAAAACGCCATGGTGCTCAACGCGAGTTATGTCAGTCCTTCGAAGGAAGAGTCGCAATTGGTTTTGTCTTATATCGTCAAAGCCTACATAGAATACGTGGCAAAAACGTATGATGATCCGACTCTTCAGATCACGGAACAATATGAAAAGACCCGCGACAGTTTTACCGAGCAGGTCGCGCAGCTTTCCAACGATATTTCAGAATATATCAAAGAGGCCCCCCATTCATTTGTGGCTTTGCGAAAAGACGGGCCGTCCATGTATCAGCAAAAACTGGAAGAATATGAAAAAGCGTTGACTCAATTGGATTTGGATAAAAACCAATATGGCAAGCGTCTTGAAGCGGTTGATCAGGTGATTGCCGGCAAACCGGTCGACAAAATCGATAACAACGACGCCATTTCGCTGTTGGTGTTCAGCGGCGACAACACGGTGAAAGATTTACAGGCGATGTCGCAAAGTTATCTTGAGGCGGTCAATGCAAACATCAAGCGTTTTAGCGAGGACCGGAAAATTCAAAAAGATACGGCCTACAAACTGTTGCTCGATAAACAGTTACAAAGAAGTCAACTGATGCTCGGATTGGGGGCCGGTCGCGAGGAAGTCGCGATGGTTGACAGCGATATTGCCATTTTGGAAGACACGATCAAGAAAATCAGTCTGGCGGAAACGGGTTTTGCCGACCAGGAAAAATTCATGACGCCGTCCGATCTCCTCATGGTGTATCGGAACGGTCTCGAAAATAAATTAAAGGAAGTGGAAAGCCGGGCGACAACGATCCGGGAAATGGTCGAGAAAGAACGTGAAAGCAGTTCGGCTTTTGTCCGTTGGAGCAACGGTTACGATTCTCTGGTCGATCAGCGTAACATGAAAATCCAGGTTCTGAATGAAACCATTAAAAAACTGACCGATCACGATGCCATGCAAACCTCGGCCGGTTTTTGGGTGGATCAATTATTGATTCCGACGGAGGCAAAATTCCCCGTTTGGCCGAATCCGTTGATTGTATTCGGGGCGGCCGTTTTGTTGGGGGTCTTTATGGGATGTTTTTTGGCATACATTGCCGATTTGTCCGACAGAACATTCCATTCGCCTGCGGAAGTCACGGTAATGGTCGGTATTCCGGTACTGGCGCAGCTTCCCAAACTGCATTCGATTCAACGCAAAAGAAAATGGCTGCGTTCCACGAAACGCGCCGGTGTGATCGCGGAAGAAGTGATCACGTTTCATCGTCCCAAATCGCAGGAAGCGGAAACGTTTCGCGGACTTCGCACATCCTTGCTTGTCGGTTTGAAAATGGTCGAGCATTCCGTTTTGCAAGTGACGAGCACCAATCCGCACGACGGAAAAACGACTGTTGCGACCAATCTGGCCGTTTCGGTTGCCAATTCCAGACGTCGCGTGTTGCTGATCGATTGCGACTTGCGTTCCCCGAATCTGCATTCCATTTTCGGTATTGTCAACGGAGTCGGTCTTTCAAACTATCTTTACGGGGAAAAAACCTTCGAAGAGGTGTTACTGGCGACGCCGGTTGAAAATCTGACGCTCGTGACGGCGGGGACAAGTCGCACGAATCCGGCGGAGATGCTCTCTTCGCTGGCTTTCAAAAAGTTTTTGCAGGAAGCCCGTGAAAAATACGACCTCGTGGTGCTTGACACGCCTCCTGTCCTGGCTGTTTCGGATGCCTGTATCATGGCTTCGGAAGTGGACGGAGTATTGATGACCGTCCGAATTACGAAAAACGGACGTCCGGCGGTGTTACATGCCACGCACCTGTTGCGGGAAGTCGGAGCCGTCCTTTGCGGTGTCGTGATCAACAACTTCAGAAGTCACCGCTTCTACAATGCGGTCGGCGGACAAAGCGGTTACGGAAGTTATGGCTATGATTATAGTTACGGATATGGCTACGGTTACAGTTACGGGTACAGCTATGGGAGTGATTCCGATTCGTCATCCAGGAAATCTTCACAGAACCCGGCTGCCGTCAAGCAGGAAAAAACGGTTGTTTCCAAATAAAAGCGGAAATTCCGGAAAAACAAGCCGTTCTCAGGTTTTTTGTGACTTTACCTGAAAGAATGGCGTTGAAAAGACATGAGGGGAAACTCTCATGTCTTTTTTTGATCTCGCAACTTTTTGACTTGGGTGATTTGCCGGGAAAGGTATAATGGTATCATTCGGTTTTAATCGGAGCACGAAGTGTAAGCGAGTGCCCCGAATGTGTTTGCACGTTGATTTTGGCACTCGCTTACGCTTCGTGCTCTGGTTTCTTGAGCAGGGAACCACTAAAAAGAGTTGGAGAGAATAAAATGGGTTGGGATTACAGTGAAAAAACAAAACAACTTTTTATCGATGCCATCGAACGCAAGCCGGGCACACACATCGGGGAAGTGGAAAATCCGGACGGCTTGGGCGAACACGGCTCCATTGCCTGCGGCGACGCCCTGCGTTTTACGTTTCGCGTCGAGCGTGATCCGGTCGATCCGCTCAAGGATGTGATCACGGAAGCGCGATATTTGACGTTCGGCTGCACTTCGGCCATTGCCGCTTCGGAGGCACTTTGCTCCATGATCGAAGGGAAACGTCTGACCCCGATCGAAGCGTTGAAAATCACGAATCAGGACATTGTCGATTTTCTGGACGGTTTGCCGGAACAAAAAATTCACTGCTCGGTCATGGGAGCGGAGGCACTGGAAGCGGCCGTGTTCAACTGGGCGCAAAAACGCGGGGTGAACCTCAATCAACTCGGCATCGACATCCATGCGGAAGAACAAGGGGAGGGACGAATCGTATGTCAATGTTTTTCAATCACGGAACCGTATCTCAAGCGGAAAATCGTGGAACTGAATCTGCGGACGATCCCGGAAATCACCGGGGCGATCAAGGCCGGCGGTGCCTGTATGTCATGTCACCATGCGCCGGGCGGATTGCAGGATATTTTGTATGAGGTTTGGGGAAAAGACGGCACCACCTCCAAAAAAACCGCTCCAAAACCGCCGGCTGAGTCAAACGACGATTTGTTGCCACTGATTTCCGGAATGAATTCCACAGTCAATATTGAGGCGTCACCAAAAAACAGTGCCGGAACGGGCACCAGGCCGGTGGAAACTCAGGGGCGTCTGTCGCCGTATCAATTGACGAAAAGAGTGGAAAAGATGATTGATGATTACATCCGCCCGATGATTGCCCGTGACGGAGGGGATATTGAAATCGTCGATATCAAAGACAATGTGGTTTATGTGGAACTGACGGGGGCGTGTGCCGGATGCGCCGGGGCAGGGCAGACCATCAAGTTTTTGATCGAAAAAACGTTGAAAGATCAGGTTGACGAACATTTGCGTGTCGTCCAAGTCTGAGGTAAGGAAACAGGGGCAGGAAGTCTTTGAGGGGGCAATCGCAGATCAAAACGGGATGCGATTGCAGCGATTATTTGCATTGTATCGCCAAAAAAATTCAGGGCATTTATAGAAACATTGTGATTTTTTTCTTTTTTGTGGACGAAAAAACAAACAGTAGAGTATGATTGAACATTAGGATACTGTTGATTGTGTTGTTTTCCCTCCTTGGAAACCGAAAAATGCAAGTATATTCAAACCGGTTAGACATTCCTGAAGCTGAATACGGAAGCCCGATGGCGCAGGGCGGTTGCGCGAAGCCGAAGGTTGCTGTCCGTACCGACTGCGGTACAAAATATTCAAAAAAAGTGTTGGTTATTGATGACGAAGTGAGCATTTTGAACGAATTCGTTGATTTTTTGCAAAAAAGAGGGGGGTATGAAATCACCTCTTGCCTCACGGCAGAGGACGCCCTTGAAACGGCAAAAAATGACGATTTTGATTTGATTATTTCCGACATTAATCTTGGCACCGCCAACGGTCTTGAGCTTTGTCAACAAATTCACGAGATCGAGCAAAGCCACGACACACCGGTGATTTTTTTGTCCGGGGCGCAAATCCCGGATATTATTCGCCGAAGTCATTCTGCCGGTGGAACTTACTATGTTCGCAAGCCGTTCGATCCGGAGGTGATGCTGGAGTTAATCGACAAAGCGATGTGGTTTCCCGCTTTGGTAAACAACCATCTGCGACACGCTCCAAAACAGGAAATGGCTCGGGTTTAGATCGTTTTTTCAATAAGATGCAGTAAGATGAAGTGGGACGGGTTTCTTGATCAGAAATCCGTTCTTTTTTTTATCTTCACGAACACGATCATCAATTGTAGTGTATATTTGTCTGCTTTTATCATTCCATCAGGCTTTCACAAAATACACGAGGTGTGACCATGTTTCGCTTGTCAAAGGAAAAAATGTTGATTCTTGGCATGGTACTGCTCTTGTTGGGAGCGGAGCTCATGGTTGTGCAACGTGTTGTGTTGACTCGTGATGCGACTGTCTTTCTTGCCAGGCAGACAAATCATCCCCAACTCGCCGCCGCACAAACGATTGATCAGCTCACGGGGGCCAATAGTCTCGTTCAACCGCTTCAATATGACGTTTGGATTTGGTGGGGCAGAATCGTCGCCCTGGTCGGGTTCGGAATCGTCATACGTCATTTTGGCAAAGACTGATTGATTCCGTCCTGGCAGGCATTTTGGGTCGATCTTCAGGAAAATATCATGTCAAATTATCACTCAAACGGTATAAGCATTTTATGGAAATTGCTCTGCTGTATTTTCGTTTGTTGCGTTCTGGTTGTGCCTGGACGCCGGGAGGGTTTGCGTGCGCAGCGAAATACGCAGGGCATATCGGGTTCCAATCCAGAGAGTGCCAGTGAAAGCGACGAAATCAGTAGCAATATTCGTCAGAGTAAACCACGGACACTTCTTCGGGAAGGAACCATTGTCCGTAATCAAAACGTTGTGATCCGAATTTCGGGCGGTCGGACCATGATGACGGTTCTCGAGGATTCGCGTCGTTTTTATTGTCTGGAAAACTTAAATTTGGAACGAATTTCCAAAGTGATTCGCGACAACCCGATGCTGACCGATTGGAACGTCGATTATCTTGTGACTGAGTATCAGGAAAACAATTACGTGTTGATTCAACGGGCTGTTCTTGCCTCCCCCTCCACACAAACCCTGCCGTCACAAAATCCGGAAATGAAGAAATAAGATTCCACTGGAAAGTATGGTCCCCAATCAGAGGAGCGGTCAAAAACCGGTCACTGACGTTCCCGGCTGCTGTTTCTTGCCACTCGCTTGCGCTTCGTGCTCTGATTTTTTATGTTCTGATTTTTATGGCGTAACAACGTTCTCACCGCCCGCTTTTGTCAGCATGGCCTTGAGAATTTCCGGCTTGATGGTATCGGAAAGGAAAGTCACGCTCCCATCAACAAGTGCGGCATTGGCACCGCCCGAATGATTGCTGCCGATTCCTTCCTGCTTGCGGTCAATCCCCTCGCAGGCCGTATTGAACCGGATTTCGTTGTTCGGGTCCATCCAGCAGACGGGCAACAAACGCTCGACAATGCAAATAGTGTTCGATGTCCCGTCCCAAATATCGTTGAGTCGAACCGGTTTTTCGCCGGTGAACGGCGTTTCCGGTCCAAGAACGACGGAATAAAAACAATTCCCGCCTGTCGTCAGCTCCGGCCTTTCGCGCTGGATGGCTCCTGTCGCACCACGCGAAGGACATTGAAAATCGCCGGGGGCTTCCGCATGAAACTGTCGGTTGTACTCACTGTCCCACGGTTCATCAAGGCGGATTTTTTCATACAGCGCGGTCTGTTCGATATAAGGCAGAATCAAAACCCGCCAACTGTGCAGCGGCTTGCCGTTTTCATCAACGGTGTACGCCGGCGGGAACGACTTGTAATCATCGTGATAAGAGTGCAATGCAAGAGCGATTTGCTTGATGTTATTGGTGCATTGCATGTGTCTTGCCGCTTCACGGGCCGAAGGAACCGCCGGTAACAACAGGGCGACCACAAAGCCGACGACGATAATGACGGCAATAAGAATAATGCAACCGGAGGAACAACCTTTCTTTTTCTCTTCCGGTTTCTCCCCCTCTTCTTCCTGTTTCACCTCCGGTTTTTCTTTCGGTGTTCCGGTGGCATCGATCGCCGACCAGAAAATGGTCACCATGAACAGGTAAAAAAGCCCGGCAAAGACGCCGATGTGGAGAAGATGCACCCGGAGCGGTTGATAAGAAAACCGATCCATAAACAGAAGGCTGATAATGAGCAGCGGAAGGAATCCGCTCACAAGAAACAGCACGAAGAATCCGATTGCCGTTCCAAAACGTCTTTGAAGCAGTTGTCCCAAGCCGGGCAAAATCAGCGAACAGAAACCGTAAAAAGTGTTGACGGGGCGTTCAGGTTTATTCATGGTCTTCATCCCAATATTTATTGATATGGACACAAAAGTTGAGAGCGATTCCAACCGTATTGGCCACGAACACCGCAGCTTCCGTTGGTCGCTGCTGTCAAACTCTTATGTCCGGGGTAATAGTTTTTACAAAACATGAGTTCGACAACGCAATATATGTCGCAGCCGGTATGGGCGGCAGCCTTCGGCCTTGCGCAAACGCCCTGCGATGCAGGGCTTGTCGTGTTCAGTTTCCGAAATTTCCAACCGGCTTGAGTCTATCCATCAATAAAAAATTAAGTTTGATCAGGTACTACTCCGGATACGCTCTATTTCAATACCGCCGTGATTGTATACGTTCCCGAGCCGAGTTCGAGCCTCCCTTCCGCGTCAGGATTTGCCTTGACGCCGCCCAGCATGATCGAATCGTTCGAGTCGGTCGGCACGGTCAGCTTCGCCGTTGTCCCAACGGGAATCGTCACATCCCAAGTGAATCGGCCGTCTTTCTTTTGCCAGTGACTTTTGACGGTGCCGCGGACCGACTCGTATTCGGCGTTGACGAACGTCAGATCGCCGACGGGGAGCGGGGCCATGTCCAGCGTCCTGAAACCGTCATCCGATTTGATGCCGGCAAGATTCTGGTAAAGCCAGATGGTGAGGTCGCCGACGAGCATGACGTGATTGCCGCTGTTCATCGCCGGGTCCGCCGTGTTGCCGTTCCAGAGTTCCCAAACGGTGGTTGCGCCATGTTCGACCATGTAGCCCCAACTCGGGTAATCGGTGTTTGATGCAAACCGATAAGCAATGTCGGCACGACCGAACGAGGTCAACACGCGGTTGATCCATTGACCGCCGATCAAACCGGTGCCGATGTGGAAGCCGGTCACGTGTTCGATGTTGTTCATCAGCGTTGCGAACACCTTGTCGCGCTGATCTTCCGGAACAATTCCAAAGTACAACGGCAACACGCACGACGTTTGCGTGCCATTGTCGTACTTGCCGGTTTCGGCGTTGTAAAACTTCTTGTTGAACGCGGCGGTCATCATCGCCGCCTTGTCGAGATGGGCTTTCGATTCCTCGTCTTTGCCGAGCATTTTGGCATAACGTGCCAGCAGGTTCAGGTTGTGAATGTAGTAGGAAGTCGCAAGAATTCCCCTGGACGTTTGACGGGCCGGGTCTTCCGAGTGGATCAAATCCTTCCGCTCCGGAGGCACGCACCAGTCGCCGTAATTGTCGGCTTCGATGATGCAGTCCCTGACGAACCGGTCGAGGAAGTTCATCCATTTGACCATCGCCGCGTAATGCCGTTTGATCGGGCGATCGTCACCGTATTGTTTCAAGATGCTTTCCGGCACGATGGTGAACGCACTCGGCCAGGTCACGTTCGGGCTGTAAAGCGGCCAGAACGGCGGGCAGACGTCGGAAAGATTTCCTTCCGGCGTTTGCGATTCCTCAATATCCTGCAACCACTTCGAGTAGAGCGTTACGTTATCGAACAGGAACATTTCACCAAGCGATTCGGCGGCGCGGTCCCCTTGCCAGCCTTGCCGTTCGTCACGTTGCGGGCAGTCGGTCGGAATGCTGAGATAGTTGCCGCGGGTCCCCCAAAAGATGTTTTGGTGAATCTTGTTGATCATTTCGTTCGAGCATTCGAATTTCCCGGTGAACGGCAAGCCGGTATGCACGACGCAACCTGTGATCGTGTCAAGGTTCGGCTTGCCGGGAAAACCGGTCAGTTCGACGTAACGAAACCCGTGATACGTGAATCGCGGCTGGTATGTTTCGACAGTGCCGTCCCCTTTGCAGGTGTAAATGTCACGGGCTTTGGCACCGCGAATGTTGGCAACGTAAAGATTGCCGTCGTCAAGCAGAGTTTCCGCATGACGCATTTTGATTTCGGTTCCTTCTTTGCCCCGCACCTTGAGCCGGCACCAGCCGACCATGTTTTGCCCCATGTCAAACACCCAAACGCCGGGCGAAACTTCCTTGAGCGATTTCGGCTTGATTTCTTCCGTCACGCGCATCGCCGGCATGTTCTGCGCGACGAGTTTCCCTTTCGGGGCATCAACTTTTTGAACGTTTCGCCATGTTTGCGCATCCTTGAGATTCTTTTCCATCCGCGCGTCATAAATTTCGCCGTCGTAGTCGTTGTTGCCGCGAATCGGTCCATCGGTCATTATTTTCCAATGGTTGCCGCTGACGGTTTCCTGCGTCATGCCGCCGGCATACTCAATCACCATTTTGAAAAGCAATCTCGGTGTTCCGTAATCTTTCGTGAAAATCGGTTCGTCCGTTCGCGGTGCGTAAAAACGACCGTTGCCGAGGGTGACGGAAATGGAAATGTCTTCCGACGATTTGAGCGTTGCCGGATCGATCTTGTACGTCACATAAGGCACGCTGACGTTGTAATCCTTCAAAACCGGATCAAGAACATGGTCGCCGATTCGTTTGCCGTTGACATACAACTCATAATATCCGAGACCGGAAATATAGGCCGTTGCACGAACGATCGGTTTGGACTCCGGCTTGAACGAATATTTGAGATACCTTGCCGGGAGATCGACGCGCGGCTGGCCTGTTTTGACTTCGCCCCAGGGACCATCGCCGAATTTTTTGAACGCGACGGCATTCGTCCAGGAAGAATCGTCAAAACTTGTAAAATTCCAGCGTTGCGGAGCACTGGGGGCTGTTTTCCAACTGTCGTCGGACACGAGATTGAGTTCGGGACTGTTTTTGAATTGAACCTTCACCGCGCCGAGCATCCCGGCGGGATTCGGTGCGTTTCCGACATTGGCAACCTCAACGGCGATCAAATTTTTTCCCGGCTTGAGATGTTTCGCGATGTCGGCAACCGGTGCGTTCTTGAAATTCGTCCCTTCGCTGACCTGTTGCCCGTTGACGAACACCTTGCACTCATTGTCACCGGTGAAAGCACAAATGGCACTCGTGATTTCATCCTTAGGCAACTCGAACGTCTTGCGGAACGTTGCGACTCCGACCCGGCAATCGCCGCGATCGTCCGGTTTTTCGCTCCATATCCAACGCGATTGACTCAAATCAGGAACGACCGGCGTTTCGGCCTTGTCGTCGAAACCGATCCACTCGGCGTCCCCCCACGGGTTCGGATTTTGTTCCGTTGCAAACAGCCCTGTTGAAAACGCCGAAACGACCGGTTGCGATTCCACGCCGCTTTTGTCCGTCACGACCAACTGCCATTCGTAATCTGTTCCCGGCTTCAACGGTTCTCCCGCATATTCGATATTGACGCTGTTACCGCTTTTGACCACACCCGTGTCCCAAACCCCGGTCGCTGTTGCCGTAGCAGTCGCCGTAGCTGTAGTATGCACGCTGCCATTATCAATCGTAACAGGTCCCATCGTAACAGGTCCCATCGTAATAGGCCCCATCGTAATAGGCCCCATTGAGCAGACGAAGATACGGTACGCCGTTTGTTCGTCGCCGGGCACGTCCGACTTCAATTTCCAACTGAATCGCGGCGACGGTTCGTCAATCCCTTGCGGCGTCGTCATGTATTCGACCCGCAGATCATACGGCGTGATTGAACTTTTCGCTTTTTCCTGCTGGGCAAACACGTCCGAAACACCCCATGCCGACAACACTCCGGCAATCAGTAACAGTGCGATTGTCTTGACATTTATTCGTTTCATTCAATTCTCCTCTCAGATGTTATGTTTAGGCATTTGCCAGGAAGTTTTCCACAAGAACGAACGCAGTTTTCAATGGCAGCCGGGAACGGAACGTAGCGCAGTGACCGGATCGAATGCGGGATGATCCAGTCGCTTCACTTCGTTGCGCTCCCGGCTGCCATTGTTATTTGTTTATTGTTTCTTATTGGTATGGTCAAAAAATTTCAATGGTCTTTCCTCATTTGTCGACCGCGACGTATTTTTCCAATTTTGTCTTGTCAATGGCAAATCCGATGCCGTGCCCCAGGGAAAGGCGAAGCAAGCCGTCAACCGTTTCCAGCGTCTCTTTGAAAATGCTTTCTTCCAATTGCAAGGGAAAACACTCGTTGCCGTGGGAAAGAGCCGGGAGCGACGCCGCCAATTGCGTCATTGCCGCCGCCAGAGGGCCGACGGAATCAAGCGAACTGACCGAAACGCGGATGCCCGCCGCTTTGGCGACCGCGGCACACTTTTTCATTTCAAGCACACTGCCGATCTGTTGCGGATCAAGCATCAGCCAGTTCAAATTTCCCAGTTTTGCCATTTCAAGCACGTCTTGCGATGAGCGGATGCATTGCCGGACCCCGAGCGAAATGTTCGTTTGCTTTTGCAATGCGGAAATCCCATGCAATGTTCCATCAATCAGGGGATCGATAAAAACCGTGATTCCGGAATTTTCGCAACAGGAAAGGAATCGCAGGCAATCGTCGTGAGAGTACATGCCGGATGCATCGATTCGCAAATCGACGCGATTTTGCGAGACCGCGACGACTTGCTCCACCGCGTGCAAGTCGTCATCGAAACGTCCTGAAAGCGGAAGCGACTGCCAATGATATCCGCGACCGGCAAATTCCTGCGACGTGTATGCGATTTCGTCCACATCTTTTCCTGAAAGTCTTGCTGTGATCGGAATGTGATGCCGGTATTCCCCGCCGAGAAAACGACAAATCGGATGTTTGCAGATGCGACCGATCATATCCCAGCAAGCCATTTCGACGGCAAAACGAATCGGCGGCGACTGGAGCGGTTCGAGCCGGGTCATCTCTTCCAGGTCGAAAACGCTTCGCCCGAAAAGAAACGGGAGCAAATACTCACGCCGCAACGACAACTCGTCTTGCCGCCATGCAATACCGCAGCCGGTATGGGTGCCAGCCTTCGGCCTTGCGCAACCACCCTGCGATGCAGGGCTTCCATATTCAGCTTTCGAAATTTCCAACCGGCTTGAGTGGAGATTGGCTTCGCCCCAGCCTTCGTGTCCGGAGTGTGACAAAAGACGCACGATCAGCGAACGTCTTCCCGACGCGGATGACGATGAAGGGATTTCCACCGGATAAAAATCAAGGTCACTGATGATCATTTTGTGATTCGTCGCGCGATGCTGATTCGGTCTGCTCTTTTTCCGCATTTTCACCCATGTCCCACGCCTTGACCCAAGTGGTTTTCACAGGCTTCATATTATAATCATTTTCAAGCCGCTCTGACATGTCATACAAATGAGCCGCGCCATAAAATATCGCGATTTTTTTCTTTCCGCTCTTGATCGCCTCTTTCAGCTTTTCGAATGCGCAATCGTTTCGCTCTTTGATGAGCGTCGAACCGTCGTCCCCTTCGAAAATCCAGATTTGATCATCAATCTCCTTGCTGATTTCAGCCGACATCGCCCGTTTCAGGGCCATTGATTTGTCACGGGTCGCCAAAAACGTTCCAAACATCTTGCCGGCGGACTTGTCCGAATCGCCCCCTCCCGACTGCTGAAAACTATAGATCATCGCTCTCGCGAAAATTTTGCCCATTTCACCGTCGTCGATCATCCGCTTCAAAAACAGGTCCGGGGCCATGTCGGCATGTTTCATGTTTTTTTTCGTGTAATCGACATGATGCAATTGATGCACAAGTTTTAAAATGCCGGCCATGCCGTTTTGCACGCCGCCCACCATGCCGGGCGATTCTTTTTCGAGCATTTTTTTGTCGATTCGCGTCCCTTCTTCGGCGACGAGTTCATATAAGACGACGTCGTAGTTTTCGAAAAGCCTGTTCAACCGCTCGTAATACTCCTTGTCGCCGATGTGGATGGCGCCGATCAAATCAACCGTTGGACCGTTCTGTTTGCCGTCTTTGGATACGAAATGTACGACGGCCGTATCCATCGCGATCGGTTTTTTGGGGGATTTTTCAGAATACCTGAGACGCACAAACGTCAAATCCCGGTCTTCCGATGCGCCGGCACCATTCATACATGAGAAGATGATCAACACAAGTCCCATAGCGGAAACACGAGATGTTCGCATGGCAATGACTTTCAATATTAAAGACCAGGAACGCCCGGGGACGCACCGGAGAAAAGAAAAAAATTAAAAAGTTACTTAAACAATGCCAAAAGATTTTCCCAGCCGCGTTGCCAGAGGTGCTTGAAATTAAGCCCTCCGGAACGCAAAATAAACCAGTCTTTCATGAGGATGCCGCGTTTGAGCTGCCTTTTCATGCGTGACATGGGGACGCCGGGCAGGTTCATGCAGGCTTCGTGTTCGTCGAATTTCATCCAAACTTCATTCGAAGCTCCATTGTAGAGGTTGTATTTGTTCGCGATGGAAAACAGCTTCGCGCCGGGCATCGGCGTACAGAATTGCCACGACATGTAACTGATTGCCTTTTTCCTGAACATGTCCCATGCCCAACGGAGAGAACGATCCACCTCTTCCGGAGTTTCGAAGCAAAGTTCGTCGTTTTCCTCCCATGCCTGGTACAACATCATGAACGCGAAAACCTTGATCCCCGCCCGGGAAAGCGTCATGGCCGCGTTTTCAATCTGCGACACGGTCACGCTTTTGCCGATCCCCCTGAGGACGCGGTCGTTAGCACTTTCGATTCCCAGGTGGATCATCCAGCAATTGATCGAAGCCAGTGCCTTCGCAAACTCTTCGGTCACTTTGTCGGCACGCAAATTGCACTGAAAATAAAGGTCTTTGTACTCCAATTTGCGAATGGCGTCGCAAAGCGTCATCGCCCAATCATGGCTGAAATTCATCTCGTCGCTGCTGAGGTAAATTTCGCGAACGCCTCGCGAGTACAGCAGCCTGATCTCCTCGCAAACGTTTTCCGCAGTGCGGGAGCGAAGCCAGGGTTTTTGCAACTTCCAAATCGGTTGCGAACAAAACGTACAGTAAAACGGACAGCCCCGACTGATCAAAAGTGAGCTTTCGACCGGCTGTTTTTTCAGATGCATTCCCGGATAATCCTTGAAGTCGATCAAGTCCCATGCCGGGAATGGGATGTCATCAAGGTTTTTGATCAAGGGACGGTTGGGATTGCGAATAAAGGTTCCGTCGGCCAGGCAGGCGATTCCTTCCATGGCGTGCAAATCCGGTTGGGAGCTTCCCAAGTAAGCCTTCACCAGCTCGGAAAAGGTCCGTTCGCCTTCTCCGATGCTAATTGCGTCAAAGGGAAATTCACGCATCACTTCCTCCGGCATGACCGTCGGGTGTGGGCCGCCTGTGATCAACTTGGTTTGCGGGAGGATTTCTTTGACCGCACGAAACGTTTCCAACGCCCTTTTCGTTGATTTGGAAGTAAATCCCGCCGCATAGACGGCCGGCTTGTAATCCTTGACAAAATTAATATGTTCCTGGAGAGTTTGATTCGGTCCAAGGTAATCAATTTGGACGTCGCGGCCAAAGTCATGCCTGATGGTCCCGGCCAAATAGAGCAACCCAAGATTGGAGTAACTCCCGTCGATATTTGTTCCTTTGACCGGTTGATCTGCAAGTAGGATTTTCATGATTTCGTAAGTTCAAATATTTGGTAACTGTTCGCGGTATTTGTTTCACGCAAAGACGCCAAGCCGACCAAGTCCGCAAAGAGTTTTTATCGAGTCTTTGCGATCTTTGTCTTCTCCGCGTCTCTGCGTGAAATCCCCAAGGTTACCATGATTTTTTCGTGCTTTCCGCGGCAAATTATTATTCTGGTTTCCGCGGCGTGCGTTCCCATTTCTTGGGACGCCAGATCAGGAATGATTTTGCGGCGATTTCGAAATACTTCAGGATAAATACGGGAATATAAGCCACATATTTCAGTCTGGTCCAAGTGACCCCCAGAACCAGCACTCCCAAGGCTACGTATAAAAAATATAATACGACAGTTCCCCCCCAAATGGCAAGTAGCAGATTTGACCAAAACGAAGGAAACAACAAAAAACTCACCAAGGCAAGCAATCCCGATAAAGCGACCTGGCAAAAGACGATCGGCCGGCTAATGTAAAACATGGACACCGCGGCATCCAGCGCGATGAAATTATGTTTGAAAATCCCTTGACGCAATAATTGTCCGATCGAATTCCAAATTGCTTGAAGTCCGCCGAATATCCAGCGTGCCCGTTGCGTCGCAAACTGGTCGGCTTCCACAGGAAACGGCGAAACCAAGCCGGCGTCACCGACAAAGGCAGGTTTAATCTCATTTTTAATTAAATTGAAGCAATATTCAAAATCTTCATTCAGGCCGCCGCTTCTCCAAGGAAATCGTTCAAGAATCTCCCGATGTAAAATCATACCGGAACCGATGAGAAAACTCGAAAGCCCCAATTTCGATTTGGGCCAATAAAACAGGAGGTTTTCCATCGTGCGTGCCAACGACTGGCAATAACTTCGGAACGAAACATCCGAATTGGACACAAGATAGGGCAACTGGATCACATGCTTTCCCCTGATCAGCTCAAAATCGCAGGCTTTCAGCGATTGCGAGTCGAGATAACAGTCGGCGTCAAGAATCATCACCGCATCAGGGTTGTTTTCAAGAATCTGCGGCAAGGCCCATTCAAGGGCTTCCCCTTTGCCGCGTTTTTCGTTGTCGAACCGCTCAAGACAGGTCACCCCGCATTCCTGCGCGATCCGGGCTGTGTCGTCATGACAATTATCCGCAATGACAGTCACGGAATAAAGTTCTTTCGGATAGTCCAGCGCGTGACAACACTCCAACACAGGGCGCAACCCGACGGATTCGTTGTGTGCGGGAATCAAAATGGCAATAAACTGGGAAGGTTTTTGAGTAAATCGCCGTTTTTTACAGAAAAAAACAGAAATCAAAGCAAAAAACATCTGGTAAACCGCCCCAAACGCTGTGAGGAATACCGCCACAGAAGCCAAGCTGAGGACAATCACTTGCCAGATTATTGCAAAATTATTCATTATTGTGAAATGTGTTGGATTTCAGAAAACAGAGTAGTTTTACCTAAAATAATATATATCGTCATTCTTTTGTCGTATCAGACAAAAACCGAAAAAATACAAAATGTAAAATGATCAGCAACAACCCCAACGAGGCGACAATCAGGTATGTCCATGATGACAATCCTGTCGCGTGTGCCAGGATTTCAAGAATCCCTCCGCCGAGTCCAAGCCCGACGATGGAAAATCCCACCCAAAACAGGGGCAAATGACTTTGCGTTTGCTTTTTTGATTGGTTGGGAATTGACATGGTGGTTCTCCATAATAACTTTACTGTCTCATTTATTTTTTCATCGGCCACGGATTGACATGGAAAAATGAAAAAACATTTTTCGTCTCATCAATGTTCCACCTTATTGTGCCGACAATAAAAAGTCTCGCTATTTTGTGCGCATCAACAATGTCGGCGCAGCAGGCAGCCTTGGAAGCAGTTCAAATTTTATGATCGCATCTATAATCAGAGCACGAAGCGTAAGCAAGTGCCCCGAAATGTGTTTGCAAGTTGGTTTTGGGCACTCGCTAACGCTTCGTGCTCTGATTTCTTGGGGTTGAGACGGTATCATACACATCATAACCCGCGTTGAATCAAAAAACAAGAACCGTCACGTCTTTTTACCCCGTCGCTTACGCTCCGGGCTGCTGTTCTTGATCCTGCGCTCTGCGCTTAAACGGCCTCATCGTTTGACTGGTGGGCCGTTTGTAACACTTCGTCGGTGCAGGTCGGGTCGACTTTACGGCAACATGCGGTCAGTTTTTCGATCATGTCGCGCAAATCGGTCTGCCATTCGAGAATGGTCGTGCCCGGCGGGGTGAACGGCACGAATTCCTCGATCAAAAGAATCAGCCGCAACAAATGGCGGAAGATCACCCCTTCCTGTTTTTGCAGCGACTGGCTGGTGACGTACTTGTTGAAATCGCCGTGGAATGCCAAAATTTCCCCGGCTGCCCAAACGGAATTCGTGCGGAGCGTCACATCAGGGTCTTCGTAATCGAACAGACGCCGGAGTTTTTCCGACAGCGTCAAAACGAAAACCCGCTCTTCTTCGTACTCGCCGAAATTGCGGTTTTTTTCACGCTGTTCGTCCCGGTACGCCTGGTTCGCCTCCCACGAGAGTTCCTCCGCGGTCGCAATGCCGTATTGCAAAAGAAGCGGGTCAAGCCGTTGCGTCGCAAGCGGTCCCGGCGGCAACACGTCCGGTTTCGGCACACGGACATAAGGGGCGACACTCCCCGGCAATTCGAGAATGCTTTCCAACGCCTGCAAACGCTCCGCGCGGTCGGCGATCCCCAAATGTTCGATCAGAAATAGTCCGTAAATCGGATTGACACCGCGAAATTTCAACAAATCGGGCAATTTCTCCGTCGCATAAGCAAGTTCGGGTTTGTATTCGTCACGCCGGTCTTGTGGTTCGCTGGTTTGCGATTCATCATCCTTCAACTCTGCGTTTTGCTCTTCGCGCTCTGCACTTATGGAATCGTCGTCAAAAATGCCGAACCCGAATGGCTGGTTTTTCTTTGCTTCCGCTTCCTTTCTTTTCCGTTCGCGGAGGATTTCGAGTTCGGCGGCCTGGGACGCCTGATAACCAAACTCGACCGGATTCGGTTCGAGCCGCACGAAACCGCGTCGCCAAAGGGTCAGCAACATCTGGTCGAGTTGTTTCTGGCCGGCTTGCAAACGTTTTTGTCCCATCAGGCGTCTTGCCACCAGCTTGCGAATCAGCGACACATCCGGCGACGCTTCAAGGATATGCGCCAGCAACCGCCAGGGGAATTGCCCGCGACTCGTCAGATGTCCCGGCGGTGCCTTGCGGAGAAACTCGAACTGCTGTTCCGACCAATACTGCTCCGTCGTGCGGCGCGTCGGCATTTTCTTTTTGAGTTTTTTCTTCATTTCCCGCAACTTCGGGTCTTTTGTGTCGTCCGGAATCTGGTCGTATTTCTCTTTGAACCTCGCAATTTTGACATCGTCTTCGTGTGCCAATGCAAACACGTAACCGTGCGTGTCGAATTGCGGGCGACCGGCACGCCCGAAAATCTGGTGCGCCGTGCTTGATTCGACGAGTTTCTTTTCCCCTTGCGGCCCTTTCAAAATGCTTGGCAACACGACGGAACGCGCCGGCAGATTGATCCCTGCCGCCAGCGTCTCCGTGCAAACGGCGATCGACAGTAATTTCTGCTGAAACAACGATTCGACGATGCGCCGGTAACGCGGCAGAATCCCGGCGTGATGAATCCCGACGCCGCGAATGAGAAGCTGCTTGAGTTTCGGTCCCGCTCCCTGCGTCCAATCATGTTTGTCGAGCAATTCGGCAAGAATTTTCTGCTTTTCCGGGGTGATGATATTCCGCCCCTTGATCTGGTCGGCGACATTCCAGCATTCGTCGCGGTTGAAGCAGAACACAAGTGCCGGCGTCAAATCTTCGTCGCACATCTTTTCGAGTTGCTCGGTCAGCAGTTCATCGCCGACCCAACGATAGGTGAGCGGCACCTTTCGCTCGTCGCTTTGCACCATCATCAGCGAACGATTGGCCGTGTCGCGCAACCACGAGACGAATTCGTAAGCGTTTCCGACCGTCGCCGAAATCAGCAGTGTCCGCACATGCTCCGGCAACAATCCGAGCGAAAATTCCCAGACGATTCCCCGTTCGTAATCGGCGAACGAATGAAACTCGTCCATCACGACCGTCGACACCTCGTCAAAATCGAACGCCGGCGGAGAGTTTGGTGTTTGAAGTGTGGAGTGTGGAGTGTGTTTTCCTTTACTCCACACTCCACACTCTGCCCCCCCCCCACTTTGCACTCTGAACTCTGCGCTCTTCACCAGCAACAGGCGGTTGAAGAGGATTTCGGCGACAACGACAAGGATTTTGGCGTCCGGGTTTTCACGGCGATTGCCGGTCACCAGGCCGACGTCGTTCCGGTCGAACCCCCAACGGACTGCTGATTCCTGGATTTCGCGATACTTCTGTTCGGTCAGCGCGATGAGCGGCGTCGTGTAATAGGCACGCTTGCCTGTTTTTAACGCCTCGAACAATCCCGCTTCGGCAATGAGCGTTTTCCCCATTCCGGTCGGCGCACAGACAAGCACCCCCTGTTTCGAGGAAAACCATGCAAAGACGGCCTCTTCCTGGAACGGATACGGCGTAAACGGTAATTGTTCCAGATACTCCAATGCCAGTTCGTCACGGGGCGGTTCGTTTAACATGTTAGCGGTATTTGTTTTTATCCACAGATGAACACAGATTTTTTATTTTAAAAACCACTGTGAAAATTCTGTGTCATCTATAGAAAATGCGGTTTTAAAATAGCAGCCCGGAGCGTAAGCGACGGGTTAAACCGGTCACTGACGTTCCCGGCTGTTATTTCTTGCGTCTTATCTTTTATGAGACAGGCAATAATACAATTTGTTGTGATCATTTGATTGCGCCGTGGTGGTATTTTGCACTACTCCACGCTCTTTGTATTCAGTGGCGGCAAACTCTTCTTTTTGGGAGTATATTGCCCTGGACATAAGAGTTGGACAGCAGCGCCCAACGGAAGCTGCGGTCTTCGTGGCCAAAAAATCAGGTAGCGGTTCAACTTTTGTGTCCATGCCAATAAACACTGATGTCATCGTCATCATTTTTGTCGCTGTTTCCGATGCTGTCAAGCTGATACCCCGCGCCAGGCTCTTGCGGTGATTGCGCGTCCGATTGCGGTTCCCGCGAATAACGAAACGGTTGGCCGTCGGTGTACGGATCGGTCGGAACAGTCACAAGATATTCTCCGGTCAATGCGTCAAGCGATTCAGGATATTCCCCGTGATCGTGTTTGTATGCCTCCAATGCAAACGCAATCTCAAGCATCCGGGAACGTGCCAATGCTTGATAATAACGATCAACGGAAGATAAAAACGAATCATATGCCAACGCCAAATTTATTTTGGAAATGATTTGAAACATACCGCCGCCTAGTCCCTTCCAAAATATTTGTCGCAACAGTTCCTTGAAATCCGAATTGATTTCTTCACAGGATTTTCGTGTTACAAACGCTTTGATTTGTGTCCGTCCCGGCGGCAGAAGGGCGATTTCATCCAATACATCGAACTGTTTTTGAAAATCCTTGAAAACCGGCGTCCAAACGGTGATTTTCAGGAGCGGGACGAGCAAAAAAGACTGGACTTTCGCAGCGGTCGGCGGCGGAGAGTCTGCATTTGCCCGAAACCGATACGAAAGCATTTCTGCAAGGGTTTGCATGCTTTCCATGCGTGCCAGGAACACAAGGTCGGAAACCGGCATGATATAATTATGCTGCCGCCATTCCCCGCGAAGTTGTGTCCGTTGTTCGGGCGAAAGTTTCCCGTAACGCATTGTGTCGATCATGGCCTTCGCAGCTTTTTCCTGAAAGCCGGCGGCAAGCATGAAATGCAATTGTGAGGACGCATGTCGCATTCGGGCGTCAGCCAAACGAGCAATCGTCGAAGCATCACGGATTGCCTGCGCCGCGTCGCCGCCGGTCAGCGAACACATGATTCGGCATTGCAAGCCTTCGACCATATCCCGGACAAATCGCTCATCATAAAACAAAAGTTCACACAAGAGCGTCCGTTTGTTTTCTCGCACGATCGGGGAGTCATAATCGGGAAACCGCACCGCTTCGCCGAACAGGTACAGAGCCTTGTCGTTGGCCTCGAACCATTCCTTCATTTCACGCATCGCGGTCTCGTCCCACGACTTTTCGATGAGGGCGTTGACTTTCTTGTATGCCTTCTCAAGCGGTGTCAATACCCGCTGTTCCGCCTCGACGGCATCATTCGCGTGTTCTGTCGTGTTTTTTTCCGTATTGAACTTTTCCGTAAAAAAACGAACAGGCGATTGATACGCGGCATCCGGCATGTTGTTTTCGGGGATGGCCAGTTTTTGATTCAGGATGTCGCCATACGTTTTCCGTTTTTCCGGCGACGCATCGTAAAAAACGCCGTCGATTCCGAAGTGTTCGAGCAGGAACCGAAAGCCGTTCTCATCCGGCCTGCGTTTCGAGGCAAAGCATTCCCCGATGGCACCGATGATGTCAATGAAACCTTCGTCGTTGCGCGGCCCGGTGACGTGTGTCGTTTCGGGAGAAATCGCGACGGGCGGCACGAAATACCGCATGAAAAGACTGATGACACAAAAATACAAAAGCAAACCACAGTAGAACAGCCCAAAACGACCGAGATTTTTGAAGGAACGGCGTTTATCCATTTTGCCGAATCGTCGCTCAATCAGTTTGGCAATCAACCACGCTCCGCCCAAAACGGCGACCATGAGAATCAGCATCGGGATGTTTTGCAACAAAAACGTTTTGAAGCCGAAAAGAAAACTCGAGAAAAACACCCAGCAGAAAATGGTGAGCCAACGGCTCCACCACCGTTTATGTTTGGGTTCCGCGTCCGCCGTTTGGTTCAATGCGTCGCTCATGTTTTGAGCCTTTTCAGAATAATGAATTTCACCACGAAGTCACGAAGAAACACGAAGAATTTTACCACAAGGAACCCAAAGTTTTTCACAAAGGACACAAAGACGGATTGTTCCTTGTAAACTTTGTGGTAAAAAGGTCCGTGAATGGTGACTTTCTTTTCACTATCACCTCTTGATTCTTCGTACTCTTCGTGACTTCGTGGTGAATATTGTGGCGGCGAGAAAAAATGCACAATGCTTCCACGGCTGCCAGTTGCGCCGAAATGCGAAAAACTCGCAAAATAGGATACTTGATCGATTTCGGCGAGACCGGCGATTCACCGGACACGCTTATTTTTTATTTCCAGCACAATAATACTTGCGTTGTCGAACTAGAACATTTGGTTTTCATCTTCCATGACCGCAAACTGCACAACTGTCGACGTGTCCCGCAGATCAAACGCTTTCAACCGTTTGACATCGAAACGGCAGCCGTGTAAAAAAACGACCGGCTCGTCGATTCGGAGTTCGAGACCGGTGGCTGGCTCAAGAATGACCTGCGGAATTTTTTGGAAAGCCGGCAAAAAC
>Ga0209629_10000206_pt1 | contig 29860 bp, 19 predicted proteins | sample TergutCu122P5_FD_187286 | JGI IMG/M metagenome (GOLD analysis project Ga0209629, IMG submission 187286) | Cubitermes ugandensis P5 segment gut microbial communities from Kakamega Forest, Kenya - Cu122 P5 (SPAdes) (version 2) | ecosystem: Host-associated > Arthropoda: Insects > Digestive system...
ATCCCGATGATTACATAAGCAAGGACAAGCTCTTTTATGCAACTAACAGATGTTTGAACAACGTCGGAAATCTCTTGTACATTAATTTTTCTCACTTTAATATAAACTAATTTTTACGATGTACTTAAAAATAATTGTTATAAAGTCGTTACATGTACGTCGGATATTACTACGGAAACTGTGTTTGATGGATTTACGGTAAGTGATGGTAACGATATATATGTAAATGGAAATTCCGGAATTGAAACATTTGGAAATACAGTAATACAAAATTGTGTATCATTCAATAATGAAGGATTAGGAATATTTAATTCGAAAGGAGTGGTAACAAATTGTTACATACACTCAAATTCATGGTCGGGCATATATAACTATGGCACAGTAAGTGATTGTACCGTTGAGAATAATTCCATTTATGGGGAATTTGGAGAATATTATGGTGGAGGAATCGCAAATAGAAAAAACGGAAATATTATTAATTGTAAGGTAATTGGAAATCAGGTAATCGCATGGCAGCCAAACATTAAAAATAGTTCAAGTTCTTTTAATGATGCAGAAGGTGGAGGTATTAGTAACTGGGATAATGGAATAGTTGACAGATGCCTTGTAATGAATAATACTGCTTTCAGTTATAATGTTGCAACATCAGGAAGCAGTCAAGGTTACGTTTCCGCATATGCGCGCGGAGGAGGTATTTTTTCCACAGTTTATGCAGTAGTAAGTAATTGTTGCGTATTCAATAATAAAGCAGTAGCTACAAAAAGCACCAGCAGTCTTGGAGCTGAAGCAATCGCAACCGGAGGTGTTTATGGTGGTAATAACTACAACTTAACAATAGCCAATAATACAGGTGTTGCAGGTTTTTATTATGAAAATGGTAGCGAGATTAACTTTTCTTCTGGACCAAAAACCGCAAATTGCATAACCGATGCAACAAATATAGGTCAAAACTTTGTTCGACCCACCTCATTTATTGGCATTGCTACTTCAGGCGCTCAACTAACAGAATTGCTGAAAGCAGATTGGCACTTAAAAGCCGGTTCTCAATACATCAACGCCGGAACACTAACCGATTTACCCGACTGGTTCACCGGCGGAACAGACCTTGCCGGAAAGCCAAGAACACATAACGGCAAAATCAGCATTGGCGCTTATGAATATGATGCGTCGTACACCGGAATTAATGAGTTACAATTATCCAACATGACTGTTTTCCCCAACCCTGCTACCGACCAAATCACCATTTCCGGTTTGCAGTCCGGTGAAATGCTCTACATTTATGATGTCAACGGGCAACGACTGCTCTTGCGTAAAGCAACAGAAGAAACAGAACAATTCGTAGTCAGCCAGTTGCCTTCAGGCATATACTTTGTGAAGACAAGCAATGGTCAAGTGTTGAAGTGGATAAAGAAATAAACCACCGAAAGGTATAATACCGTTTAGTTTAAAAAATATTCAACCGAAAGGTATAATACTATTCGGTTTAAAAAATATTCAACCGAATAGTTGAAGATTGAAAAACTATTTATACCTTTGCATCGAAGAAAATAAAAAATTCATGAAGCTTCCATTTCAATATGGTAAATTAGCTGAAGGTTTGTCGTTTGTAAACAGGGTGAAAGAAAAACGAACGCTGAAGAATAATCTTTCGACAGGCATCAACACCATGCTGATTTCTCCTCGCCGGCTGGGAAAATCGTCGCTTGTGAAGGCGGCGATGATTGAACTCGAAAAAGAAAATTCAGACATAAAAGTTTGTTTTATAGATGCATTCACAATAAAAAGCGAAGAAGAATTTTATCAATCTTTTGCGCGTGAAGTGATTAAATCACTCAGTGGCAAGTGGGAAACATGGATTTCGACGGCGAAGAAATTTCTAATGGCTTTTTCGCCTAAAATTTCGATAGGCATTGATCCGACGACCGATTTTTCAGTTGGTTTGGAATGGAAAGCCATAAAAGAAAATGAGTTGGAATTGTTGGATTTACCGGAAAAAATAGCCCAAGCGAAAAAAATCAGGCTGATAGTTTGTATTGATGAATTTCAGAATCTGGCGAAATTGAAAGACTATGATTCACTCGAAAAAAAAATGCGTAGTGCGTGGCAACATCAACAAAATGTAACCTATTGCTTATACGGAAGTAAACGACACATGATGATGGATATTTTCAACTCTCCATCAAAACCGTTTTATCGTTTTGGACAAATAATGTTTCTGATGAAGATTTCTGAAAATGAATGGGTGAATTTTATTGTGACAGCTTTTGAAACGACTGGAAAAAGCATTTCGGAAACGCTTGCACTAAATTTGGTGCAAATGGTTGATTCACATTCATGGTATGTTCAACAATTAGCATATTTTGTGTGGAATTTAACGGAAAACGAAGTGAATGGGGAAATCTTACAACAGGCAATTGAACAGGTAATTAACGCCAATTTACCTCTTTATCAAAAAGAATGTGATGACCTCACTTTAACTCAACTGAATTTACTAATGGCTATTGCCAACAATGAACAGTATCTGACTGCTGTTGAAACGCAGAATGCGTACAATATGGGAACGCCGCAAAACATATCAAAAAATAAAAACTTGTTACAAAACCGCGATATTATCGAAAAAACAAAGGATGGCTTTATTTTTCTCGACCCTGTTTTCAAGCGTTGGTTTGTGAAAGAGTATGCTTAGCTGTATGATAGAAAAGTTCATTTAAATAAATACAATATGGATCAATTAAAAAAAGAAATAGTTAATTACCTGAATGCAGTAAAAGGCAGCGGTAAATTTGTCAGTATTGATACCGTGAAATTTGTGTTTCCCGGACTGACCGTAGAAGGGGTGGGAGAAATTGCTTATCCGATAAACGAAGCGCAAGCCAAAGCGCTGATACAACAAGCACATAAAGCGCCTTACGGAAAAGGGCATGAAACTGTTTTTGACGACACTGTGAGAAGCACTTGGGAGATTGATGCCGACAAAATCAGTTTTAAGGGAAATCAATGGGAAGATGTTATAAATAAGATAATCAAAAAAATAAAACCTGAGTTAGGGTTGGAGGACTATACCATATCGGCGCATTTGTATAAGATGCTTATTTATGAAAAAGACGATTTTTTTCTTATGCACAAAGATTCCGAGAAGGAAAAAGGTATGTTTGGCACGCTGGTAATCAGTTTGCCATCGACCTATACGGGCGGAGAGTTGGTTGTACGTTTTGATGATGGGGAAGAAGTAGCTGATTATACCGCAAGTTCCAACAATTACGACATCGGCTACGCCGCTTTTTATGCTGATTGCGACCATGAGGTGAAACCGGTTACAAGCGGATACAGGATTCGCCTTACCTATAATCTTGTGCAACAAAAAAGCGCCGGTAAACTTCAACCTTTTTCCTTGGATACTTATGTTAAAAAATTAGTTCCGGTATTGAAAAAACAGCAGGAAGAAAAATCAGAACCACTCATCGTATTGTTGGGGCATCAATATACGCCGGAGAATTTTTCTCAAGACAGTCTGAAATTGAACGACCGACCCAAAGCGGCGCTTCTTCTGCGCGCTGCGCAAAAGGCAAATTGCTATGCCAAATTGTGCTTGGTAACTTCCTACGTTGCAGGAACTCCCTCCAGTGACAGTTGGGATTATTACGATGATGATGTTGACGAAGATGCGGAAATGGAAGATGTGTATGAAGAATCGCTGTATATTGAACATTGGCTGAAAAGTGATGTTCCGAATTTAAGTCATCTCGAGTTTGAAGAAGAAGACCTTGTTGTTTCGTTCAAATTAGCTGATGGCGAGCCTATAGTAAAAGAGTCAACAGGTTATATGGGCAATTGGGGACCCGATCTGATGCATTGGTACCACTACGGAGCCGTCGTAATATGGTCGCACGAAACCAATGCGGAACTGTTGCAGGAACAAAATTTACAAAGCCAATTGGGGTGGATCAGTTATTTTAACGAACACCCGGAAGCATTAACCAATAATGAGTTAAAAATAATAGACCGCATATTGTTACAAGGGTTAAACCGTTCAGATCATTCAGAAAACGACAAAAATACCGATTACAACGCCATCGCCAACTGGATAATCAATAGGAATGACAAGGAGTTTTTCTTGAAGTTAGACAAAGAACTTTGTAAAACCTATTTTGTTAAAATAGATGCCGATCATTGGTTAGCGTTAATTAATTTTTTGGGAGAAAATGGTACGGAAAATATTATTGACCGACTTACCCGGGAAATTACTTATCCGATCGTAGCGCGATTATTATCCGTGTTGTGTAAACTGCTTGAGAGTGGAAAGTACAACGCCCTTCTGACATCGCAAACAGACAAATTACAGGACTATCTTTCAGACCTTTTAGAAAAAGAAAAAGAATTTACTCCGTCTGCATCTGTTTTACAAAATCTATTTAGGATAGAAAATTCAATTCCTCAAAGCGAAGCATGGTGTCAACGTATGGCAGAAATACTTACCGCAACGAAACAACGAAAATACATTAATCAGGTACTTGTACCTCAATTGCTTCAACAGAAAGATCACACGCCGCTTATCAGCAACCTGTTACTTGCCTGTGAGCGCTATTTGCAGGAAAAGGCGGATAATAAACCGCAACCGCCGGCTGACTGGCGCAGGGAAATGCCGAATACAAAAGAACATAAGAAACAATGGGCAATATTGAGCGGCTTTCTGGCATCGGCCATAGAACAAGTTTTTGACTATCGCGCAGTGCAAGCGGAACGAAGTGACATGGAAGCCGCAATAAAAAGAGTTACCATTGATTTGAAAATGGAAACCATTCGGAAAGGTTCCCCTCACACACTCAGGATAACCAAGACGCAAGATGCTTACCTGCAAAAATTAAAAGAATGGGATGAAGATGTAGCGTTGTTAGAGCAGTTAAAAAAAACGCTGCCTTAAAAATAAAGCTATCGCTGTCCCGGCTTGCTGTTCCTCTCCCAAAAGATCCCGTCGGAATAACCCTGGATGGTTTTATCGGTTGTCGCTTTTTCTAAACGTTTCTCTGTCCAACAGGCATATTCGGGATTCAGTTCGATGCCGCAGTAATTGCGTCCTAATTTTTTAGCGGCTACTGACGTAGTACCCGAACCAAGGAATGGATCAAAAACAAATCCGCCCGGAGGACAGGAAGCCAATATCAGTTTGGCAATTAATTTTTCGGATTTCTGCGTAGGATGATCGGTGTTTTCAGGCATCGACCAATAAGGCACCGTGATGTCGTCCCAAAAATTAGACGGATGTGTCATCCGGAATTTTCCTTCTTCAGACTCTTCCCAATCTTTGGGCTGTCCATCTTGCTTGTAAGGCGCTAATACTTTCCGCCGAACTTTCACGGCATCAACATTGAAATAATACGCTTGCGGATCACGAACAGCAAACCAAATATCTTCCATACTGTTTTTCCAGTTTTTCTCGGAGCCGCGCCCTTTTTCCCTTTGCCAAGTAATTCGGTTCAAAACAGTGAGGTATTTATTCATTATCCGATAATGTTCAGCCGTGCATTTCCAATCGCCGCACAAGTAAAGCGAACCGTTGGACTTCAAAGTTTTCAATACTTTTGGAAACCACGATTCAAGGTAATCGAAATAATCTTCATCTTTCATCCGCTTGAATTTTAAGCCGGAAAAGTTACGATCCAGATTGTAGGGTGGATCGATAATGATTAAGTCGGCAAAAGACGGAGGAAGAAAATCAATGATTTCCAATAAATCGCCTTGAATGGTTCGATTCATAATTTGATTAACTTCCGCCGGAGAAGAAAGCATCAATAATTTACTCCTAAGCGTAATCATTTCCTCATCGGATACTTGCAGCGTCCGGTTCATTGCTGCGCGCTGTTTTTCCTGTTGCATATTTATCGCTTGTTGAATACAAATTGTAAGCCTTGTTTTTCGTAGTATTTGAACTTTTTATCGGAAGAAATAACCGGTATTTTGTCGGAGATAGATTGAGCGATAATTACATGATCATTGGGGTCTTTATGATCTTCTACCGCTTCCAATTCGGCGTAAGCATATAAATGTTTCTTTGTTACCGGTACTATATCATAATTTAGTTCTTCAATAGCAACCAGTAAGTCTTTACAGGTTTTATATTTTGATTTTTTAAATTCACCTTCTTTATATAAAAGAATCAATTCTTTTATGGCAACGGTACTCACAAGAAATAAATTAGAATAATCGTCAACCAAATCAATGACATTATTGTCTAATTCATATCTTCTATTCAATAAGACAAAAATTAGAATATTTGTATCCAGGTAGTATCTCATCGCAATACAGCACGCATATTAATTATTTCTCCGCTACTGCCATCGGGATAATATTTTTCCCAAAACAATCTTGTTGCCGACTTGGGTTTTTGCTCAGTAACTTCCTCTTGTTTCTTGATCTTTTCAGGACTTTTTTTGTTTTTTGTTTCCATAATTTTCTTTATTATATGACGCAAATGTACAACAATTTTTGAAATATTATTCTATTTTTTTATAATATCTTAATTGAAAATCCGGAAGCAAATCCGGATGAAAAATCCTGACCATATCTTTCAGAATCCCATCCGGATGAATGGGGAGGTCTTCGTAATACGAAACTTTTCCCGTGTTACAAAGATAAATATTTCTTTTCTTATGTGCATCAAAAAGCGCATAATTAGAATTTTCCTGAATTAATTTATTGTATGTCATATCTTCAGGATTATTATCTTTTATCAGCCAATAATCTGCTTTTTCGGCTTTTGCAAGTACGGTTTCAAACGACAAGGCAATGGAACCGGTATTCGTATCTTTTTTCCAAAGATAATCCGCTCCAGCATCGCTAAGAAGGTGAGCGACATAGCTGTTGCCTCCGGGTTGATACCAGATGCCGCTGTAAATTGTTTCCATAAAGACAGACGGACGCTTTTCGACATTCGCTGTTAGCCTAACTAATTCGTTATACCGACTGACGGTTTCCTTGAATAAAGAATCGGCGATTTCTCTTTTGTCAAAAAACAGAGCGAAAAAGCGAATCCATTCGGCGCGTCCCAAAGGAGTCGACTCCATGTAATCGACACATTCTATCATCGGAATTTTCAGTTTAACCGCCTGTCCGTAGCCCGAATTATCAATGGGTGCAGTGAATAATGCTTCCGGTTGGATAAGCATTATTTTCTCCAAATCGGGATTTGCCGCCTGTCCCAAATCGGCAATCTTTCCGTTCCGGACATTTTCCCTGACGTAAGGAATATTGATGTATTGTGGCTCACATACACCGGCTAAGGTTTGTAAAACGTTTAATTCGGAAAGAAAAACGCATTGCACCGAGCCGTAGCAAACCGTGCGGGCAAGCGGCGTGCGAATCAGAATACCGTCAGGTAAATTTTTCGGTAAAGTATCCGATTTAGGTACAAGAACATAGCGTTGCAAGACAAGCCGATTATTCCAAGGATTACGAATCGTCGCCAACGTACAGCCGGTGTATGTTTCAATTTGAAAGCCTTTGGCATAAAATATACTGTCGGCAATAGGATTGTCGGAATAAACATTTGTCCTGCTCTGTTCCTTTTTTTGGCAGGAAAAAAGGAGTAAAGAGAAAATATATACTAATATTATGTTAACGGAGAACTGTCCCGCACGGGACAACACTTTATTAACCGTAGGTGAAGCGAAGCGTAACCTACGGAGAAGCACGTCCCTTCTTGCTCCCAAGTCCTGCAAGGACGATACTTTTTCTACAAAGTGTCGTCCCTGCGGGACTTGTAGAGAGAGTGTAACGTTCCTTCTCCGTAGATTGAAATCTACGGTTAATAAAGTTTCGTCACTGCGTGACTTTGTTGTCGAGTAAATCGCAAAAATCACAATTCAAATAATTAATAAAACACGAACTTGCATGGAACGATTCCTACTGTAAATTCATTGATTTTCTTTCCCTGCGAATCAAAAATAAAGACGCTTCCCGGATTGACATAATCGCCCGCATCGGAAATATATACATCCCCTGTTTCCGGATGAACAACAATGCCGTAAGGAGAAACCATTGATACATTGCCGGTAATGAGCGGACTAACTGTCTTTGAACCATTAGCGGCAACAGACATTTTTCCAAATGAAACTTCTGTTGAACCTGTGGAATCATAAGTAACATCGTAATAATAAATAATACCATTAGCAATAGCAAAATCTGCCTTTGGAGAGTCGCTCACAGTAACTACCGAGTTGTCGCGAACATCCATTCGCTGGAAGCCGCCGGGAACTCCTTCCCACGAAGTACCCTGATAGCTCAGGTAAATGTAATTGCCGTCGGCTCGCACAATGTTGGGATTTGTTCCAACCGTAATTTTTCTCAATTCGCTGAATGTAGCAATATCAACTACCGAAACAGTATTGCCGTATCCGTAACCGGAATTGGCGACATAGAATTTTCCGTTGCTTTCGGCAATGCCTTCTGGATACGAGCCAACACCGGTCTGCGCTTCCCAAACCAATGTGGCAGTATCAATCCGGGCAACGATACCTTCCTCGCCATTGTAGCAGGTCGCATAGATTTTCCCATCATAAGCAGCTAAATAGCGAGGCTGGCAGGGTATTCCGTCATTGAAAAACGGAATGGTCTTTACATCCTGTTTGGTTGCCACATCCAACACACGGATAACGCTGGAGCCGGTAATGGCTATGTACAGTTTACCGCCGTAAATCAGCATATCCTGCGCCAAATTACCCAACTGATTGTTGGCAATGGAAGAAATAACAACGGAAGTTTTACCGCTTTCCGGACTATATGTCCATAAACTGGCATCATTGGTACGCCAACCTCCCTGATTCAGAATAAATACGCCGGATATTGATTTATCGGACTTCGATACCGGATCCTTTTCACAAGCTGTAAACGCTACAGCAAGAAGCATAAAATAAATAAAAACCTTTTTCATATTTTACATTGTTTAGTTGGAACACAGATGACACAGATTATGCGGATAATTGCGGATTATTTTATCAGCGTAAATCAGTCACATCCGTGTCATCCGCGTTCCATAATTAATAAATAAATTTTACTCCCAAACGAAACGACCGCCCCGGCATCGGATAGCCGTGTACTACTTCATATTGCAGATTTGTTCCATTCAAACATTCTGCCGAAATATGCAAGCGATAATCTTTATATACTATCGTTTTTGTAATTGAAAAACCTTGGTCAACATATCGTTTAACCAAATATTCCAACTCCGGCGTTTCGTTATAATAACAATTGCCTCGATAAATCAGATTGTAATTCAAATCACACCAAGGGGTTTTCAGCGTAGCCAAAGCCGTTGCAAAATGATGCGGCGTATAGCGCAACATTTGTTTTTTCTCGTTCAACGCTTCCTGTCGGGTATAATTTCCGTTGATTTCCGCCAAAAAACCGGACGATAGGCGGATATGCGCCGCAACATTCAAATCAATACCTTTAATATCGACTTTTCCGTAATTCATAACCGACCACAATGCCAAGCTATGGAAAGGAAACGCTACAATTTTATTTTCTACCTTATTATAATAGGCATCTACCGAAAAAGAAAGATAAGGCAATGCTTCGCCCCAAGAAGTAACTACGACTGCGCCCATATTGAATTGATGCGCATTTTCGGGTTGTAATTTCAGATTGGGAATATTCGGATAATAAATATCGGCAAAAGTCGGCAAGCGATAAGTATTCCGGTAAGAAGCCCGTAAGCGAAGCGGATACCGTTCGGCAGGCTGCACCGACAAACCGGCAGACGGAGAAAAGTGCCATTGGTTTTTCAATGCTATATTTGCTGTGGACGTTTCACCTGTCCATTGACTTATTCCGCTTATATTCAAAGTAAAGCGGGCGGTTTCGTATTTTCCGAGTACGGCGCTTAGCCAAGAGGCGCGAGAAGCGGTCGTGCTTCCGTCCTTTTGAACAGCGCGAAAATTCCCCACGCTTCCATCGTTCGCCCACGAAAACGACAAGCACTGCGACCACCGGTAGAGCCAGGTAGTGTTCAGGTAAGTTTCCTGCTGATAGTAGCGGCTGTCTATTTTGGGAAGCGAATTAGAATATTTCGTGGATGTTGCATTGTATTTCGCATTCATCATCCACGACCATTGGCGATTCAGTTCCTGTTTATAGTTTGCCTGTATAAAACCGTTTCGGTCTTTCATGTTTTCTCCCGCATAAGTATTTTCGGCAATGGCGGAACCGGGGATATTCCTGTCCGAGTCATAATAATAAATTCTTATTCCAAGTTGTCCGTTGTTTTTCAATTTTCCGTTCAGGCTGCCTTCCCATTTCCAGTTTTCCACTTCCGAGTTATTCCTTCGCCGTTTTTCTAATTTCAATTGATAAGGATAATTGCCTTGCGAACCGAGATACTCGCCGGAAATATTCCATGTAAAAGTTTTGTTCAACGCTCGGCTGTAAGAGGCAAAAGGGTTGAACATTTTCCACGAGCCTGTTTTCAAATCAACTTTTATTTCATCTTGCCTGTTTTCGGTAGGAGTAAACGATTGAGGAATGATTTGAATTAACCCGCCCAAAGCCAGATTGCGCGCCGGCTGGAAAATATCGTCATCGCTGCCGGTTGTCAAACGGATTTGCGCAACATTGTCCAACGAGAAACGTCCCAAATCGATTTGTCCGGTCTGATAATCCGAAACCGTGATGCCGTCGTAAGCCACCGCCGTGTAATTGGCTCCAAGGCTGCGGATAGAAACAGTTTTCAAGCCCCCTACCCCACCGTAGTCTTTCACTTGTACGCCTGAAAAATATTTCAGCGCATCCGAAACCTGCAAAGCATTGATTTGCTCCAATTGGGGAGTTGATAAGGTTTGCAACGGCGCCGTTGAGAGAAATGCCGAAGGGCGGGAAGCCTTGACTTCTACTTCGTTCAGCGGGTGCAATACGGTTGAATCCGTCACCCCCCTCTCCTTTTGGAGAGGGGCTGTGGGTGAGGTCTGCGCATCCAAAATGCCATTTATTACAGAAATAAACAGACAAAATAAAATAAAAAAATAACGAAATGCAATCATATATTTCAAGCTCCTTTCCGCGAAAGCTTATGAAATTATTATTTTGCACACGGCAGGTTTTCTGACTTGCTCCGGTTTGCATTGCCTTCCCAAATGATGATTATTCAGTGGCTAAAGAAATATGCAAAACCTTAATAGAGCTTACAGCAGCGGGACTGTCCGGGATTTTCACCCGGTTCCCTTTTAATCTTTTTCCCGCACGGGAAAAATGAACCGTTGCGGGGGCAAAGGTATAAAATATTTGCAACAATTTACTTGTAATTTCAGGAAAATATCTATTTTTGTATTAAAAAGTAAAAAGCAATCTTTAACAAAGTGCAACGTAGTTTTCTGGATACGATTTAACATATAAATGCCTTCGTTGTTTCTTCAAATCATAAAAATCATCTTAAAATACAAAGTAAAATGATTGCAATAAATTCATTTAATCTATTTTAAAAAATACTTTTGGAAAACTTTTCAACAGTTTCAAATTTTTATTTTATTATATATCAATTATATAAAAAATATTTTAGAAAACTTTTCAAAAAGAATGTTTTTATTGATAAAATAATTTATTACTTTTGAACCTTATTTTTGAAAAACAAATTTTCTAAAATTTTTACTTTCATCTCTTATGAAGAAGGATATTTATTCTTTTGATGATGCGTATAAAGCATCGTTGGATTATTTTTGCGGCGACGAATTAGCCGCTAAAGTGTTTGTAACAAAGTATGCCTTGAAAGACGCATTCGGCAATATCTACGAAAAAACGCCTGAAGATATGCACCACCGTTTGGCAAGCGAAATCGCCCGTATTGAGAAAAAATATCCGAATCCGGTTTCGGAGAAAGAATTGTTTAATTTATTCAGCCGTTTTCAATACATTATTCCGCAGGGAAGTCCGATGACCGGCATCGGAAACGAGTTTCAGATTGCATCTTTGTCGAATTGCTTTGTCATCGGTTTGGATGGTCCGTCCGATTCCTACGGAGCAATCATCCGTATAGACGAAGAACAGGTGCAACTGATGAAGCGGCGGGGAGGTGTCGGGCATGATTTATCGCACATTCGTCCCAAAGGCTCTCCGGTCAAGAACTCGGCGCTGACTTCTACCGGCTTGGTGCCTTTCATGGAGCGTTTTTCCAATTCTACCCGCGAAGTGGCGCAAGACGGCAGGCGGGGCGCGCTAATGCTGAGCGTTTCTATTAAGCATCCCGATACAGAGTCTTTTATTGACGCAAAAATGACGGAAGGGAAAGTTACCGGCGCCAATGTTTCGGTCAAGGTGACCGATGAATTTATGGAAGCGGCAATCAACGATTCTCCTTTCGTCCAAAAATATCCGATTGATTCCAATCAACCGCAATATACCAAAGAAATTAACGCCAAAGAACTTTGGGATAAAATTATACACAATGCGTGGAAGTCGGCGGAACCCGGCGTTTTGTTTTGGGATACCATCATTCGCGAATCGCTTCCCGATTGTTATGCGGATTTGGGTTTCCGAACGATTTCTACGAATCCCTGCGGCGAAATTCCTTTGTGTCCTTACGATAGCTGTCGGCTACTGGCAATTAATTTATATTCATACGTAAAGAATCCGTTCCGTCCCGATGCGACTTTCGATTTTGATTTATTTAAAAAGCACGTAGCTTTGGCTCAACGAATCATGGACGATATTATTGACCTTGAAATAGAAAAGATTGAGGCGATTCTTGAAAAAATCAAGACAGACCCTGAAAATGAAGAAGTAAAACATGCCGAGCGCGTACTTTGGGACAAGATTCGCAAAAAAACTTTGATGGGTCGTCGAACGGGCGTAGGGATTACAGCAGAAGGCGATATGCTTGCAGCTATGGGATTTCGTTACGGAACGGAGGAAGCTACCGATTTTGCGGAAAAAGTGCAAAAATATTTGGCTTTGGTTGCTTATGGATCGTCGGTACAAATGGCGAAAGAGCGCGGCGCCTTTGAAATCTTTGATGCGGCAAGAGAAGAAACCAATCCGTTCATGAATCGCCTGAAAGCGGCTGACCCGCAATTGATTGAAGATATGAAGAAATACGGTCGCCGCAATATCGCTTGTCTGACGATTGCGCCTACGGGAACAACTTCGCTGATGACGCAAACGACTTCGGGCATCGAACCGGTTTTCCTTCCGGTTTACAAGCGCAGAAGAAAAGTCAATCCGAACGATGGTTCTGCTAAAGTGGATTTCGTGGACGAGGTCGGCGATTCCTTTGAAGAATACACCGTATTCCACCATAAATTTGTGAACTGGATGGAAGCCAATGGATATTCGACCATCAAAAGATATTCGCAGGAGGAAATAGAAGCGCTGATTGAAAAATCACCTTATTATAAAGCGACTTCCAATGATGTGGATTGGATGCATAAAGTGAAAATGCAGGGAAGGATTCAACAGTGGGTCGATCATTCGATCAGCGTTACGATTAATCTGCCGAACGATGTGGATGAAGATTTGGTCAATCAATTATATGTCGAAGCCTGGAAATCGGGCTGCAAAGGCTGTACGGTTTATCGCGACGGCTCCCGGAGCGGAGTGCTGCTGGCTGCCAACGATAAAAAGAAGGATCGTGACTGCATCGAGCCGCCGGTGATTGTTGCCAAACGTCCGCGCGAATTGGAAGCGGATATTGTGACTTTCCAGAATAACAAGGAAAAATGGATTGCTTTTGTCGGACTGCTGAACGGTCGTCCGTATGAAATATTTACAGGGGTCAACGACGAAGAAGAAGGTATTTTTCTGCCGAAAAATCTCACGAAAGGCTCCATTATCAAAAATATAGATGAGTATGGCAATAAGCGTTACGATTTTCAATATACAAATAAAAGGGGCTATAAAACGACCATCGAGGGCTTGTCGCAAAAATTCAATCCGGAATACTGGAATTACGCTAAATTGATTTCCGGCGTGCTGCGCTATTCCATGCCGGTAGAGCAGGTAATCAAATTAGTGGAAGGTTTGGAATTAAAAGATGAATCAATCAACACTTGGAAGAATGGCGTGGGACGCGCTTTGAAAAAGTACGTTCAGGACGGCGTTCAGGCAAAAGGACAAAAATGTCCGGAATGCAATCAGGAATCATTGGTTTACAGGGAAGGCTGTTTAACCTGCACCTCCTGTGGATTGTCAAAATGCGGATGAAACAATTGTTCAAAAAGGGTGGAAAAAGTCACAATCCGGTATATGGGGGATTGGAGATTTTAAAACATATTGGTCCCGGATTACTTGTTACTATGGGATTTATCGATCCGGGTAATTGGGCGACCAATATTGCAGCAGGTTCTATGTTCGGCTATTCGCTCCTGTGGATAGTTACCTTGGGAACGGTTATTCTTATTGTACTGCAACACAACGCCGCTCACTTGGGTATCGTAACCGGCTTGTGTCTTTCGGAAGCAGTTACCAAATATACGCCTCCGGCTGTTTCTCGGACTGTGTTGGGAACCGGCATGCTGGCTTCCGTATCAACTTCTTTGGCAGAAATATTAGGCTCGGCAATCGCTTTGGAAATGCTTTTTCACATTCCGCTCAGGGTAGGAGCCGTTCTTTCTACGGTAATGGTTATCATTTTATTATTTACTAATTCTTATCAAAAAATAGAACGGTGGATCATCGGTTTTGTATCATTGATAGGCGTTGCCTTTATTTATGAACTGTCATTGGTAGATGTGGAATGGGCGCATGTGGCAAAAAGCGCAGTGGTTCCTTCTTTTCCCAACGGATCGCTGCTGATTATTCTCAGCGTGTTGGGAGCGGTGGTAATGCCTCACAACTTGTTTCTCCACTCGGAAATCATTCAAAGCCGGCAGTTGCATAAAAATGACGATAAATCCATTCGCAAATTGTTGAGATTCGAGTTTGTCGATACCCTGTTTTCAATGATTGTAGGTTGGGTAATTAACTGTGCCATACTGATTATGGCAGCCGCCATTTTCTTTAAGGCGGGAAAACCGGTGGAAGAATTGCAGGATGCGCATCAATTGCTAATCCCACTCTTAGGAACCAACGCATCAGTTATCTTTGCCGTAGCGTTATTGATGGCGGGTATTGCTTCGACGGTTACATCGGGAATGGCAGGCGGATCCATTTATGCCGGTATCTTTTCCGAACCCTACGATATTAAAGACAGCCATTCGCGCTGGGGCGTTCTAATCTCCCTCATTGGTGCATTGGTTGTTATCTTTTTCATCTCCAATCCATTTCAGGGATTGCTTATTTCTCAAATGTTACTGAGTATCCAACTGCCTTTTACGGTATTATCACAGGTCTATCTCACTTCCTCACAAAAAGTAATGGGTAAATACGCCAACTCAAAGCCTGCATCCATACTTATTTTGATCATAGCGACTGTTATAATCATTATGAATTTTGCGTTGCTGCTGGATGTAATGGGGATGATATAACTATCATAAATACTTATATATGACTTGGTTAAAGTATAATGCAGAACGACTTTCTGTGTTGTAATCCAATATGTTACAGATAACATTTTAGGGCTAAGAATATATGGGTTAAATAAATTTGCACGGGAGCAAAAAAAATCATATCTTTGCACTCCCTTTTGCGACTGTGGTGTAATTGGTAGCCACGCCAGACTTAGGATCTGGTGCTGAAAGGCGTGGGGGTTCGAGTCCCTTCAGTCGCACTTGCTAAAAAGCAAAAATCATACAAATCTCTGAAAACCACTTAGTTTTCAGAGATTTTATTTATGCAGTAAGTGAAAAAATACGGAATTAAACCATAATTCACCGTAAATCGTAAACTGAATTGGCGCAACTTTTGATTTCTGTTATGTTATGATAAAGCGGCAATAGCAGAACCAATCAGATTGGGTTCTCCCATTTCGTCGATAATAGTAACGCTAACTCCTTTAGGCAATAAATGTTTTAATTCTTTAGAAACCAATTCTTTATAATAAGGTTCCTTGTTTTTATCTTTCCCCCAGAATACGCTACCGTCTGCAGCGAGACATATCTTTTTAATAGATGAATCCTGAGCAGCAAGAACTTGAACCAATCCTGCCAGCGAAGCGGCGACAAGTTTTGCCGACCGGTCGTAAATCCAGCGGGCAACAGCGACTTGTTCTTCCGGATTTTCTTTCGGATGGTTTATCATTTTAGCTAAAGCTCCGCCATCAAACAAATAATTGATTTTTTCGTGAGAGAAAACCGTTTTGAATATTTCGCCCAAATAACCGCCGGAAATTGCTTTTTCAAACCGTTGATTTCCTTTGTTGTTCGACATGGCATCCACTAAACCGTCTATAATGGTCAAGTAAGGTGGATAAAAATTACCTGATTCAAGATTGACTGGAATGGAGCCGACGTCTTTGTTTTTCAATTTTTCAATTTTATCCAAACGCATTAAACTCGCCATATTAGTACCCGTTCCGACAATCAATCCCATGTATGAATCATATCCGGTTACGCTCAGTCCGGCAAAAAGGCAAGCTACCGTATCGTTAATTACTTTGATATCCGTAAACTTCGTCTTAATACCTTTGTAGTTGTTCAAATAGGTCATCAAGGGTTCTCCAACAGGTTTTTCGATCATATCCGGGATGTCGATTCCTTTAGTCCACCGGAGGAGAATAGCATCTCCGTTCAACCGGGAAGCGGCAGGATAAGAAAAGCAATAACCAATCTTAGTTACGTCTTTGTCTAACTTTTTCAGTTCACAAATCCATCCGGCCATTTTTTCATGCAACTTGTTATGGTCGAATCCAACGGTTTCTTTTGCCGACAAAGGATATTTTTTATCTTTCGACAAAGTTTCGATAACCTTTGCATTCCCGTTTTTAAATTCAACAATTGCAGCTCTGAAATTGGTTCCTCCCCAATCCAATACCAATACTTTTCCCTCTTCCACATTCTTTTTCGGTATGATGTGCGTGGGAATACACGAAATTTCCATACCGTCTTTTTCAAGCCCCTCTTCAATTTTCTTTTGAAGATTGTTGGCAATGTCTTTAAGCTCTTCTGTTGTCAGTTCGAAAATATTATTTTTCATGTGTAAAAAAATGTTTAGTGATAATTTGCGGTAAAGGTACTTATTTTTTTTTGAAATATGAAATTGTGAATGGAATATTCTCTCATCTTGTATTTTTAATATTCTATCTTCTTATATTTTTAAAAATTAAGAATAAATGTATTTATGACACGGCGAATTTATCTATAATTATAAAAGAAATATCTAAAATTGAGATTCTATGATAAAAGAGTGAATTACTTTTGTTATGCTTATTTAGATAGTCATAATTAGATAGTCATAAATTATTATTTAATAAAAAACAATAAATACAATCGTTGCCCAATGAAAAAACTATTGTCTATATTGTCGCTTATTGTATTCTCATGCATAATTTCAGCGCAGAACCCTTTCATCAAGGATCAATTTACCGCCGATCCGTCAGCAAGGGTATTTAACGGTAAGGTTTATGTATTTCCGTCTCACGATATTATCAGTCCTACCGAACCGGAGAGGAAATGGTTTTGTATGGAAGACTATCACGTGTTTTCTTCCGACAATCTCGTCGATTGGACAGATCATGGTGTTATCGCAACTCAGAATAAAATTTCATGGGTGCGCGAGGATTCCTACGCCATGTGGGCGCCGGACGCCATTGAAAAAGATGGAAAATATTATTTCTATTTTCCTGCTGCCGCAAAACCAGAATTTGGTCGCGGATTTATGATTGGCGCCGCTATTGCCGATAAGCCGGAAGGACCTTACGCTATAATTGATAAACCCATTGCCGGCGCAACCGGAATAGACCCTTGCCCTTTCATCGACAAAGACGGTCAGGCATATCTTTACTGGTGCGGACGTGGTATGTGGGTTGCCAAATTAAAACCCAATATGATAGAACTTGACGGTGAACCTCAACAAGTTCAGGGACTTCCTGCCGGAGGAGGATTGAAAGAGGGTCCATTCGTCTTTGAACGCAATGGTATTTATTATTTCACATTCCCATGGGTGAAAAACAATACGACAGAACTCCTCTATTATTGTGCAGGCGACAACCCAATGGGACCATTCAAAGATGGAGGCGTTATCATGGACGAGTGGGCTGACGGTTGCTGGACTAATCACCATTCTTTCATCAATTTTAAAGGTCAATGGTATTTATTCTATCACCATAACGATTATTCGCCTGATTTCGATAAAAATCGGTCGGCGCGTATCGACAGCGTTAGATTCAATCCTGACGGCTCTATGCAAAAAGTCATTCCCACATTACGCGGAGTTGGCATAACTGATGCCCGGAAAGAAATAAACATCGACCGTTATACAAGTATTTCCGACACTACTGTTACCATCTATTTTCTAAATCCTACCAAACCTTTCGAAGGCTGGAAAACTATTTTTAGTAAAGAAGGCGGATGGTTGAGATACAATAGTGTCGATTTCGGACAAAATCTACTTAAAAAGGTAAAGGCGCGCGTTTATTCAGCTCGAGGTGGTATGCTTGCAATCAGAGTTGGTAAAAACACAGCCGAATCCGGTATTGCAAAGATTGAGGTTTCGGCAAGCGGAAGATGGTCGGTAGTATATGCAGACCTGACACGAACAGTAAAAGGAGTGCAAGATTTGTTTGTGTCGCTTGAAGGAAAAAATGCTGTACAGGTTGATTGGATAAGTTTTGAATAAAAATCGTAATAAATAATATTAGTAAGTATGAAAAAGTCTGTCATTCGATTTAGTTTACTGTTAAGTTTCAGTATATTTGCAGTTATACAACTTACTGCACAAACTCAGAAATATGTTATAGAGCAAATGCCGCCTGCCGGATTTGATATTGCAAAGAGTAATATTCCGCACGGAAGCATCTCAACCATAACCTATCCTTCTAAAACGGTAGGTACTGATCGCAAAGTCATTATTTATACCCCGCCGGGTTATTCCAAAAGTAAGAAATATCCGGTATTGTATTTACTCCACGGTATCGGTGGCGATGAAAAGGAGTGGCTGAACGGAGGACATCCCGAAGTCATTCTCGACAATCTGTACGCACAAGGCAAAGTAGCCCCGATGATTGTAGTGATGCCTAACGGACGGGCAATGAAAGACGACAGTCCAGGTAGCAATATCATGGCGCCCGACAAAGTGGCGGCATTTGCAACTTTTGAAAAGGATCTTTTGAACGATCTAATTCCCTATATCGAAAAAAAATATCCGGTTATAAAAAATCGTGAAAATCGCGCTATTGCAGGATTGTCGATGGGTGGTGGACAGACGCTCAATTTCGGATTCGCCAATATGGATAAATTCGCATGGATGGGCGCTTTTTCGGCTGCTCCCAATACCAAGCAACCGAAAGAACTTCTTCCCAATCCTCAACAGGCTAAAACGATGAAACTTATTTGGATTTCCTGCGGCGACAAAGACGGTCTTATCGGAAACAGTACGCGCACAAGCAATTATTTGAATGAAAACAGCATACCTCATATTCTCCGCATCACTCCGGGTGGCGTTCACGATTTCAAAGAGTGGAAAGACAATCTTTATCGTTTCTCCCACTTGATTTTCAAACCGGTTGATCCGGAAATGATTGCCGCATATAATTCGCTAACTCCGCCTGAATTTCCTGTCGGGTCATTTCCAAACGAACACAATTTAAACGGGGCTCAATGGCCAAGGGTAGATGCAAAAGGAAATACTTATTTTAAGGTATATGCTCCTTATGCAAAATTGGTGCAAATCAGTTTTCGCGGACCTATGAATCGGGAAGCCGACGGGTATTGGACATATAAGTCTCCGGAGCCCGAGGTGGTAGGGTTCCATTACTACCAAATCATTATTGATAGCGTATCCGTAGCCGATCCGGGCACAAAAACTTTCTTCGGAATGAGTAAGTGGGTAAGTGGTATTGAAATACCCGAAATCGGCCCGGGTACGGATTATTACAGAGCTAAAAACGTACTGCATGGTCAAGTATGCGAAAATTGGTACTACTCGAATATCACCGGAAAATGGCGCCGTTGTTTTGTATATACACCTGCTGAATACCAGACAAATACGAATAAAAAATACCCTGTACTTTATTTGCAGCATGGTATGGGCGAAGACGAAACGGGATGGAGCCGGCAAGGTATGATGAACTTTATCATGGACAACCTGATTGCCGAAGGGAAAGCCGTTCCGATGTTGGTTGTTATGGATAATGGTAATATTGATGTATCGTTTGATAGAAACTCAAGAATGAGCCGCGATGAATACGGCGCAAATTTCACCCCAATACTCCTGACAGAGATAATCCCTTATATAGAATCTAAATTCAGGGCGCTTACCGATAGAGAAAACCGCGCTATGGCAGGACTTTCCTGGGGTGGATTTCAGACGTTTAATACGACGCTTAACAACTTGGATAAGTTTTCGTATATCGGCGGATTCAGCGGAGCAGGGTCAATCAATGCAGATCAAATCGGTAGCGCATACAATGGCGTTTTTGCCGACCCGCAATCTTTCAACCAAAAAGTGCACCTGTTGTTTATGAGTATTGGTTCGGCAGAACGTCCCGAACGCACTAAAGTGCTTACCGAGGCTCTTACAAAAGCCGGCATTAAAAATGTAGTCTATTATGAATCACCGGGTACGGCACATGAATGGCTTACTTGGAGGCGTTCGCTCCGCGAATTTGCACCGCTGCTTTTTAAATAACATCCTATTTATAATTCAGATGAAAAAAATATTTTTATTATTAGTAATATTATTGCCTTATGCGGTCTATGCACAAAAGGCTACAATCCAAATCAACACCGAAAGGGTGATTGGTGAAATTGATCCTAACATCTATGGCGTCTTTATGGAACCCATAGGTCGTAACCACAGCACAACAAATATTGTTGTCGGACCTCTGTATAATCCTTCGTCGCCTAATGCAAACAAAGATGGTTTCAACACCATTATTATTGATGCGATGAAAGAACTGAAGATCACGAATATGCGCTGGCCCGGAGGAAATTACATTTCGAGTTATAACTGGCAGGACGGTATTGGTCCGAAAGAGTTGCGTCCGGTGCGTAAAGATCTTGCTTGGGGCGGTTTCGATACAAACGTGGTTGGTACTGATGAGTGGGTGGCGCTCAACCGCGCAATCGGCAGCGAAAATGTTATATGCGTTAATCTCGGATTGGGCGATATTAACGGCGCCCGCTTTTGGGTAGAATACTGTAATATTCCCGCAGGTACTTACTATTCCGACTTGCGCGTAAAATATTGTCTTGGAACCTCCATCGACTCTTATGTTCAATGCGATACTTTCAGCACAAAGACAAATAAGGGTATTCCCTACTTGGATGTTACTTCCGTTTACAATAAAGAAAAAGGATCGGTTTTCGTGAATGTAGTAAATCGCAATGCAGATAAAGCGATAACTGCCGATATTTCCAACGTTGCCACGTCTTTCACAGGCAAAGCGCAGGTAAACTCGCTCGAAGGCGATGCTATGGAAAATTTCACTTATGCCAAACAGGATTCTTATAAACCGCAGGTTAAACAGATTGATGTTAAGAACGGTATTTTGACCTATGCGTTTCCTGCACATTCAATCACTCAAATAGAATTAAAAATAAAATAAATACATGAAAAAAATAATTTTAGTAGCAATTTTGTTTTTATCTGTTTGGACTTATGTTTCAGGGCAAAATTTAAAACTTAATAATCTCGAATATTTCGAGACGCAAGGAGTCAATGTCCTTGTGTACAGCAACTTGTTTACAGGTGGTTTTAACGATGAAAAAACAGCCGGAATCGAGTTGATTCACCATGGCGTCAGAACGGCGCAAGGAGGCGCGGTTAGACTTTCCTGCACTCCCGAACAATGGGACTTAGTTCCCGTAATTCCCAATCGAAAGGTAAACAAAGAAACTAATTCAATTGAGGCAACCTTGCAATATCCCGATTATGATTTTGAATCACGCATTGTGGTAACGGCAAAAGGAAAAGGCGTTGAAATATCCGTTTACTTAGACAAACCGGTTCCTCAGTTTCTGGAAGGAAAAGCCGGATTTAATCTGGAGTTTTTGCCGTCTCAATATTGGGGAAAAACCTATCTGATGGATGGACGTCCGAACCTGTTTCCTCGCTACGCAGTCGGCAACAGCGTAACGAAACCGAATGATGAAAAAATAAAACAGTTCAAGGGCTATGTAACTGCCGACGACAGGGGTACCGGAAGATACGTCGAACCGCTGCCTCTTGAAACAGGTCATACACTCATTCTTGGTTCCAACGATCCGGAACGTTTGGTAAAAATCATTTCCGATGAGGAACTGGCGCTGTACGATGGACGTATTTTGGCACAAAACGGATGGTATGTCGTTCGCAGTTTGCTTCCGGCAGGAAAAACAGGCAAAGTTTTGACATGGACAGTCGAACCCAATGCCATCCCCGGCTGGATAAGAAAACCCAATATCGGCTTTTCGCAGATAGGTTATCTTCCCGACCAAAAGAAAGTAGCTGTTATTGAACTCGATAAAAAAGATAAACCGCTTGCCGGTGCTTCTCTGTATAAAATGGACGACAATGGACAACCTGCTAAAGTATTTAGCGGTAAAATTGAAACTTGGGGCGATTATTATAAGTATCGTTATGTGAAATTCGATTTTTCACCGGTAAAAACTCCCGGCGTTTACTACATTCAATATGGCGATAATAAGACCAATACTTTTATTATCGCAAATAACGTTTATGACCGGATGACAGACGCTACGAGCGATATATGGATTCCCATCCACATGGATCATATATATGTAAAAGAAGGTTACAGGGTTTGGCATGGAGAGCCTTTCAAAGAAGGTTATCTTCAAGCGCCTGTAAATACAGCGCATTTTGACATGCACAGTCAAGGCCCTACGACTGATACCAAGTATAAACCTTTTGAAACAATCCCCGGATTAAACGTTGGCGCATGGTTCGATGCCGGAGATTTCGATATCGAGACCGGAGTAATTATAGGCGTGGTGAATAACCTTTCCGTAATATGGGATATGTATAAACCTCAGCGCGACCAAACTTTTGTCAGTCGAGAGCAACGATATGTCGAACTTCACCGTCCAGACGGAGTACCGGATATATTGCAACAGATTGAGCAGGGAACCTTGAATTTAGTAGCTCAGGCGGAAATTATCGGGCACATGGCGCAAGCGCTCTCAAACGGTGTTCTCGATAATTATCATCACATTGGCGATGCCGCTTCGGCAACAGACGGTCTTCCTTATAATCCAAATCTGGGTCCCTATGAAGTGGCTAAAGACGGTAAGTCGAGCGGAAGGTTGGATGACCTTTGGGCATTTACCAGCCGCAATCCTTCCCTCGATCTCAGGGCGGTAACCGCTCTTGCTGCTGCAAGCCGCGCATTGAAAGGCTACAACAACGACTTGTCGGAAAGAGCTTTGAAAGAAGCAAAAAGATTGTTTAAAGAAGCTACCGAACTGATTGCCAATAGACCGCCGCAGCGGGAATTTGGCGGCTTTGGACCGGGCATGGCAGAAATGGCTCCCAATTTTCAAATGTTTGTCACAACCGGAGAACAACACTACGCCGATCGTTTTAAAGAACTTCTTTGGTCTGCGCTCGAACGCAATGCGGGTGCCAATCTCTTGACGGCATTGCAGGCAATACCCTATATGGACGAATCTTTCAAAGAAAAACTCCGGCCTTATGTCATGCAATATAAAGGATATGTCGATAGCCTTAAACTTGACAATCCCTACGGAGTACCCATTCGTCCCGGAAATTGGGCGGGAAATTCGGTGGCTTTTGGCATTACAAATGCTTTTGCAAATAAATATTTTCCCGATATTATCAGCATGGATGATGTTTTCAGAGCCGTCGATTATTTATTCGGTTGCCACCAATATCACAATTATTCGTTGGTAGCAGCCGTTGGCGCCGCTCGTCCCAAAGAAGTTTTTTATGGCAACAACCGCGCAGATTTCTCTTTTATACCGGGCAATGTTGCTCCCGGCATATTATTCCGGCAGCCCGACCATTTTGAAAACTACGACGACTGGCCATTCCTCTGGGGACAAAACGAAGGCACAATTGGCGGAAATACAAGTTATCTAATTTTTGGAACAGTTTTTAAGGATTTATTAAAACAAAAATAAAATATATAATATGAGAAATATTCAATTTATTTCCGGATTGCTTCGTGCTAACGCCCTCGCAATGGCGTTGTTGCTAACATTAATATTCCTTTCTCCCTTAGTAGCGAGAGCGGGAAATCCGTATCTGCCTTTATGGGAACACTTGCCGGACGGCGAGCCGCGCGTTTTTGAAGACCCTGATAATCCGGGAAAATATCGCGCATACATTATCGGTTCACACGACGTCAGGTTTGACAGCTATTGTGGACCGGACATCAGAGTTTGGTCGGCGCCGGTGGAAGATTTGTCTAACTGGCGGGATGAAGGACCCATTTTCACCTACCCAATCGATGGACAATGGGACGTGATGTACGCCCCCGATCTTGTGGAGATAAAAAGGAAAGACGGCAAGAAGGAATACTATTTATATCCGCACAGCCGAGGGCAGAATCGTGAAGCCATGGTTGCCAAAGGTTTCCGTCCCAATGGTCCCTTTACGCCAATCAATATAACCGAAGACGGCAGGGGAACAGTACCCGGAAGTATTATGGGCTTCGACCCGTCTGTGTATATTGAATACATTACCAATCCCAAAGACCCTGATTATAAAATTGGGTTCAGGGCTTATGGATTCTGGGGATTCCAACGGTCGTTTGCAGCGCAGTTGGATCAGAAAACCATGTATTCGCTCCGCCCGGGAACAGAGATTATCAATTATTTAATCCCTTCCAGTTCGGGATATGGCTCTGTAAGAGACCCTGAAGGAACCGTATATCCCAATCTTTTCCCCGGCGAGGATGTTAAATCTTTCAACTTTTTTGAAGCCTCATCCATTCGCAAGGTTGGTAATAAATATGTATTGGTTTTCAGCGGATTTTCGGGTCCCGATTATGGATTGGGCAGCACCAACTCCGCCTTGCGTTACGCTTTCGGCGACACGCCTCTCGGACCTTGGAAAAGCGGCGGAGTTCTCGTTGATTCTCGCGCTCCGGTGTTGAACAAAGACGGTTCCATATTGGAGACAACTAATGCAGGACATAATACACACGGAAGCATCCAACAAATCAACGACCAATGGTATGTGTTCTACCATCGGCCGCCAAGGGGATTCGGATTTGCACGACAACCTATGGTTGCTCCCATCACCATCGAGTGGGACGAAAAACCGGTAGCAAAAGGCGGAAAGGTTACCATAAGAGCATTCGACCCCTATTCGGAAAATAAAAAATGGACTGCGAAAGATAAACAAGGAAATGAATATACAGGAGGCGAAGTAACTTCCGAAGGTTTCCATATCTACGGATTAAATCCCTATCAATATTACTCTGCGGGATACGCCTGTTATCTTTCCAATACGGAAACGCAGCAGGATTCCTGGGATATATGGGATAATAATATGCCCATCAGTGTAGCAGCAGGCAACATCATCGGATACAAATATTTCGGTTTCGGAGGACTTGCCCAAGACACAAAAGGATTGAAAGCCTTTGAAGGAACCAAACCCGGAAATAACACGCAGTTTAACTTGTTTCTTACTCCCAAGACGCCTTTCGGTTTTAAGATAAGCGTTTGGTTAGATGGGCCTTGGGACAACGATACTTGGAAAGGGACAAAAATTGGCGAGATTAGCGTTCCTTCAAATTCAGCGCGTGAAACTACGCAATTCTCTATCAACGTATCGAAGTTTGTCGATAATTTAGATAAAAAACATGCCATTTTCCTTGTGGCAGAACAGGGAAGCGGACCCGGAGGTGGTAGATTCAGGCAAGGCGAGTTGTGTGATTTAATTGGGCTTGGATTCAGTTCGGATACAAAGAAAATTGTTCGTCCGGGAGCGCCCAAAGTCAATATTTCGGTCAATGATGTGGTAATAGATTTGCCGGCTACCCCGGTCAGATCAACCAATACCAATGGCATTACAGGCTACGACCTGTATGAAGTCAATGTTTCGCTGGCAGCCAACGCAACTAACAAACCGGTCGTAGCGGCAACCGCAAGCGACCCGGCAGTAAAAATTTCTGTTACACAAGCAGAATCGACATCGGGAACGGCAGTCGTGAAATGTGATTATAAGGGCGTAGTGAAAACATACAAAGTTGCATTTTCGGGTTTGGCGCAGGGACAAACTTTCAAGATTTCAGGAAATCCGATTATTACAAGTAAATTCACGGCAGACCCCGCTCCAATGGTTCACAACGGAACGCTTTACCTGTATGTCGGTCATGATGAATATTATGACGGACAGGACAATGCCTCAGGCGGTAAAGAATTTAATATTACCGAATGGTTGTGCTATTCAACCAAAGATATGATTAATTGGACGGATCACGGTTCTGTATTAAAACCTACCGATTTTAAATGGGGTGTTGGCGAGGCTTGGGCTTCGCAGGTAGTGGAAAGAAACGGAAAATTCTTTTACTACACAACAGTTCAGGCAGGAGCGCCCTACAACAGTAAAGTGGTTGGCGTTGCAGTAGCTGATAATCCTATAGGCCCATTTAAAGATGCAATCGGAAAACCGCTTATCACAGACGATATGACTCCCAACGGACCCAGAGGCTGGTGGAATGACATAGATCCTACCGTTTTTATAGACGATGACGGAACGGCATGGATGAGTTGGGGAAACGGCACTTGTTTCCTTGTAAAACTAAAACCCAATATGATTGAGTTGGACGGTCCCATTTATAAAGTTCCCGTTCCGAATTATGTCGAAGGACCGTGGTTGCACAAACGGAATGGGATTTACTATCTGACTTATGCTTCTCATGCCCGAACCGGAGCAGAAATGATTGCTTATGCGACTGCCGACAAAATCGAAGGTCCGTGGACATATCGCGGCGTATTGACCGGTCATGCGGAAAACAGTTTTACCATTCATCCGGGAATTATGAAATTTAACAAGCAATGGTATCTGTTTTACCACAATGCCGCTCTCACCATAGACGGGAAAAAAGGCGCTATCGGACGCCGTTCGGTTTGTTTGGATTACCTCTATTACAATCCTGACGGAACGATGGTTTATGTTGAGCAGACTAAGGCAGGAATAACCGTTCCTCCAAAAACGGCTGCCGAAGTAGCTCAAATTAAAAATCCGTTTCCTCCGGATGCTCCGGATGTAAAGATTGAATTGGTCAAAATAAATTAAATTTTAATCATCATGAAAAATAAAATCATCATTTTTATGATAGGCGTCATGGCGTCTATGAGTTTGCAGGCGCAAACATACGAGAATACAGGAAAAGGGATTAAAACTACACTGAACGGCGTTGAACTGGAAATCAGTTTTTTTAATCCTTCAACGGTAAGAATTGTGAAATTTCCGCAAAATTGGAAATTTGCGAAAGAAAGTCTATCGGTAGTGGAAAAGCCGCAGGATAATGCGATCAAAACAAGTCAAAAAGGCGATATTGTTTCGTTGAAAAGCAGTAAAATGGAAGTAAGATTGGATTTAAAAACCGGTAATATATCCTATTATACGCTTTCCGGAAAACTCCTTTTGAGTGAAAAAAACGGTTTGAAGTTTACCAATTATGATGATGCCGGCGTTAAAACATTCAGCGTATATCAACCGTTTGTTCTCGATAAAGATGAAGTCGTTTACGGATTGGGACAGTTGCAAAACGGAAAAATGTCGCAACGCGGGCAAACAAAAAAAATGATTCAGGGAAACGTTGAAGACTTTTTGAATTTTATTCAATCCGTGAAAGGGTACGGATTATTTTGGGATAATTATTCCCCGACCACTTTTACCGACAATGAAGAAGAAACTTCTTTTCTTTCGGAAGTTGGCGATTGTGTGGATTATTATTTTATGTATGGAGGAAATGCAGACGGAGTAATCGCCCAAATGCGCGCTCTGACGGGACAAGTTCCCATGTTTCCGTTGTGGACGTATGGCTATTGGCAAAGTAAAGAACGTTATAAAAGTCAGGATGAAACGGTTGGCGTGGTACGTAAATACCGCGAATTGGGCGTTCCCCTTGACGGCATCATTCAAGATTGGCAATACTGGGGAAATAATTATTTGTGGAATGCGATGGATTTTCTAAATGGCGACTTTTATAATCCGAAAAAAATGATGGAAGATATTCATGCCATGAACGCCCATATTATTATCTCTATTTGGTCGTCTTTTGGTCCGATGACAAAACCCTATCATGATTTGAACGAAAAAGGTTTATTATTCAATATTTCCACTTGGCCCCAATCCGGCTCCGAAAAATGGCCGCCGCGGCGCGATTATCCTTCCGGCGTGCGGGTGTATGACGTTTACAGTCCTGAAGCGCGGGATATTTATTGGAAATATGCCAATCAGGGATTATTTTCAGTTGGCATAGACGGTTGGTGGATGGATTCGACCGAGCCCGACCACTTCGATTGGAAAGAAGACGATTGGAATCATCAAACTTACTTAGGGTCATTCCGTAAAGTTCGCAATGCTTTTCCATTGATGACAGTTGGAGGTATGTATGACCATCAACGAGCCACAACTTCCGATAAAAGAGTATTTATCCTCACTCGTTCCGCTTTTGCAGGGCAGCAACGCTACGGTTCAGTCGTATGGACGGGCGACTTGCAATCTACTTGGAAGGACTTGGCAAACCAGATTCCGGCAGGATTGAACTTTTCGCTGTGTGGTTCACCTTATTGGAACACCGATATCGGCGGTTTCTTTTTGGGAAAATACCCCAAACGATTGGCTGATCCGGATTACCGTGAGTTATATGTCCGCTGGATGCAATTCGGAGCATTTTGTCCGATGATGCGTTCGCATGGCGCCGATGCTCCCCGCGAAATCTACCAATTCGGTCAAAAAGGAGAACCGGTTTATGATGCTATTGAAAAATATATCAAACTGCGATACAGACTTTTGCCTTATATTTATTCCAACTCGTGGGATATTACAAAAAATCAATCCAGTATGATGCGCGCCTTGGTAATGGATTTTGCAAACGACAAAAAAGTTTGGAATATCGACAATCAATATCTTTTCGGAAAATCCTTATTGGTGCGTCCGGTTACGGAGCCGGCTCAATCTGTCGAAGTCTATTTGCCGCAAGGCGCCGCTTGGTATGATTTCTGGACAAATGAAAAATTCAGCGGCGGACAAACGATTCGGAAACAAACGCCGATTGATATTTTACCGCTCTATGTAAAAGCGGGAACTATTCTCCCATGGGGACCTGACGTGCAATATGCAACCGAAAAGAAATGGGATAATTTAGAAATCCGGATTTACCCGGGTGCAGACGCTACATTTACTCTTTATGAAGATGAGTTTGATAATTACAATTATGAAAAAGGGGCTTATTCTGAAATTCCATTTGTGTGGAATAATGCTTCCCGAAAATTGACCATAGGAGCAAGAAACGGCGCTTATCCCGGAATGTTGGAAAAAAGAACTTTTACTGTAACTTTGCAGGATGGAACTACAAAAACGATTCAATATAACGGGAAAAAGTTAGAAGTGAAGTTTTAACCCATTTTGCAGCCCGTTAAGTGACAAACCTCTGTAAATCGGCAATATTCATTTTTGCGAATTCCGATTTTTGCACTACAAATTTTCGTTTTGTAAAAGGTTGAAATTTGTATTTCAGGAGACGATAGATAGCCTGTACGCAGGCTGTCGGTTCGCTGCATAATACAAAAAAAACCCCCAATGAAACAATATTGAGGGTTTTTTTACAGAAGAATAATTTTCAATTTACAACCGGCTATTTCTTTTT